>Ga0208458_1002895_pt1 | contig 12161 bp, 14 predicted proteins | sample AD_UKC085_MetaG_FD_184432 | JGI IMG/M metagenome (GOLD analysis project Ga0208458, IMG submission 184432) | Active sludge microbial communities of municipal wastewater-treating anaerobic digesters from USA - AD_UKC085_MetaG (SPAdes) (version 2) | ecosystem: Engineered > Bioreactor > Anaerobic >... | reverse complement strand
TTGCCTTGATTTCTAATAAAGAAATAAAAAAGGTTGAAAATAAGCTGAACAACCGACCGAGAAAAACTCTTGGTTTTCTAACACCGTTAGAAGTTTATATTAATTGCGCTTAGTCATTGAACACAGCGAAGTTTAAACTATCGATGATGCTGATTCTTATGTCCATGCTTGTATTCTCTGCCTGCGGCGGAGGAGGCGGTGGTAGTGATGATCCGGATAAGCCGGATAAGCCGGGAGATAATCCAGGTGATGATCCAAAAGATCCAGGAGATGACCCGAAAGATCCGATTGCAACTTTAGAGATCAATGGAGATACTTATACCTATACATTACCGGGCGGCACGGAATTTAATCTTATGCTGACTCCAGTCGTTGCGGTAACTAACACCTTTCCGACCGGTACAGATAACTCTGGTTCTGCAAACGTTCCATCACGCTTCATTATGGGCGAAACCGAGGTGACATATCAGCTATGGAAAGAGGTGTACGACTGGGCGACAGACGCAGCGCGCGGAACAGAAAAATATACCTTTGCCAACGCGGGTCGCCAGGGTGGTAATTGGGTTGATAGTAATCCGGTTGGGACAAATCAGCATCCTGTGACAACTGTAAACTGGCGCGACACGATCGTATGGTGTAACGCGCTTACCGAGTATTACAATGCAAATAATGATGACTCTGAAACCGATTTGGTATGTGTATATACTTATAACGGATCAATAATACGCGATTCGAGTGATGCTAATGCTACAGCCTGTGATGGCGCGGTTCAGAGTACGACAGCCAAAGGCTTTCGTCTGCCCGGCAGTATGGAATGGGAATATGCCGCGCGCTATCGTGGTACAGAGACAACAAATGCTGTTGCAGGTAGTGATGGCAGTTATTACACGAAGGGCAACAGCGCAAGCGGCGCTACGGCGGATTATACTAATGCTTCAGCGACCTCTGCAGTCGCACTTTACGACGTGTCAAGTACTGCCGTGGTAAAAAGCAAGGATGAAAGCGGCGCAAATGCCCTCGGTCTCTACGACATGAGTGGTAATGTGTGGGAATGGTGCTACGATATATCCGGCGGATCGTACCGGGTTATTCGTGGCGGTGCCTTTATCAACGATGCGGACGGCATGCAGGTGGGCGGAGTGTTCTACGTCGACCCGTATTACGAGGACGGCAGCATCGGCTTCCGCTTCTGTAGGAGCAGGTAAAATCCTCTCTCCCAGCCTCTCTCCTTTGCTAAAGGAGAGAGGGGTAAGAAGGGAAACTGTTCATTGGAATTATTCTGTTGAATTTTGGCAAAGTTTCGAAAGCCTTTTTGAATCAAATGATTGCATGAACTTTATGACATGTTGTTGAATATTGATGAAGTTACGTAAGCCCCTCTTTATCAAAGAGGGGTTGGGGTGATTAAATTGAGTGAATGGATGTCATGGACTAAAGAAGAAATCAGGAGACGCGGACTAGTCAGCACTGGATTTCATTTGCCGTATAATCCTGATCTTAAAGAACGATCCCGTGAGCTTCGCAAGAATATGACTGATGCAGAAAAGAAAATCTGGTTCGGCTATTTGAAATTATTGCAGGTTAATGTGGTTAGACAAAAACCGATAGATCATTTCATTGTTGATTTTTATATACCTGATTACAAACTCATTATTGAAATTGACGGTAAAATTCATAATACTCGGGAAAGAAAAGAGTGCGATATTTTTAAAGAGAATATGTTAAAGGTTTACGGATTATCTGTTTTAAGAATTACGAATGATGTTATTATTTATGATTTTGATAACGCGGTAAAATTGATAAAAGATAGAATCGGCTTAATAGGTTGAATAATGCTGGGTAAAACCATCTCTCCTTTGATAAAGGAGAGATGGTCAAGAATGGATGCCATTAATAAGAAATAGTCTGTTGCTTTAGTTACGTAAGCCCCTCTTTATCAAAGAGGGGTTTGGGGTGATTCTATCTCGCGAAAATTGTCAAAAGAGTAATAACAGTTGCGATGATTGTAAAGCCTGCGCTCGTCATCCACATCATCATGGTAAATTTTTTATTCACATCATCGAATCGTTTTTCGACTTGTTCAAAGCGGTTATCCATGTTCTTCTGCATCATTTCAAAGCGGGTGTCCATACTTTTCTGCACCATTTCAAAACGCTTATCGACAGCAGCAAAACGTTCATCCATCTGTTTCTGCATGGATTCAAAGCGTTTGTCCATCTGGGCGAAACCGAACTGCATCGTTTCGTTCTGTTTCAGTATTACTTCGCGCTGGCTTCTGAGTTCTTCTTCGATGCGCGTCATGCGTTCTATAAGCTGGATGTCGTATGGGCGAAGCTGTATGACATTGCTTTTCGCTCCGAAGCGGTCGAAGTTTGATTCGATATACGAACCGATTTGTTCAAGCTGTTCTTTTGTAAATTCCATTACCGTACTCATTTTACACCTCAAAATATTATCATTTTAGCCTTATGTCAAGGTTTTAAACATTAATATAAACGTAATCTGTATGAGCTTTTTCGCATAAATTTAAAAAATATTCAGATTGTATTATTTTACACAGCGAATTATAGAATCTTAATATTCACTTGACTTCATATAGTATTTTACTATAATTGAATTATGTGGGAAATTGAACGGACTGATGAAGTTGCTGTTTGGATTATGAATCTTGATGAAAACTCGCGTCAGGCAGTTCTGAAAAGCCTGTTGATTTTGAGAGAAATAGGCCCGAATCTGGGCAGACCATATGTTGATAGTATTAAACAGAGCCGCTATCAGAATATGAAAGAGTTAAGGATTCAGAATAAACTTAAAGTATATCGTATACTGTTCATTTTTGATCCAAAGAGAAAAGCTGTTTTGTTAATAGGCGGAGATAAAAGAGGAAAAAAAGATTTTTATGATATAATGATTCCAGCCGCGGAAAAGTTATATGATAAATATCTGAAAGGCAGGTATCAAAATGAAAACAAAAAATAATATTATCGAAGAAATTTCGTTGTCTTTGCCTGAAAAAAAAATCAGAAAAGCTTATGCTGAAGCAGAGAAAGCCATCTTGCAGATTCGTTTATCTGAAATAAGAGAGAAAAGGGGAATAAGGCAGGAAGATCTAAAAACATTTTCTCAATCAGGTGTTTCAAAACTCGAAGCCAGAAAAGACATGAAAATATCAACTCTAATCGAGTATCTGGATAATCTTGGTCTTGGAATTGAAATAAAAGCATATCCGAAGAACAATAAGAATAAGTCTGGAAAAGAAATACTTTTATTGAAAGCATAGTTTTTTATCCGAGATTTATTATACCTTCTTAAATAGAGTAAATATTTAATTGACAGGCGGATATTATATGAACTGCTGATTCAGCTTCAGGGATGTTCGGGAGGCTTTATGAGCGAATTGACTACAACGGCTTACTGCGGTTTATTCTGCGAAACTTGTTCTGTTTATATTTTTTCTAAAACTGACGAAGTTGCGCTTGAAGCATTGGCCTCTAAATTCGGCATGACCAAAGAACAGATGCGCTGTAACGGCTGCCGTTCGGATAAGCTGAGTGCATACTGCGAAAAATGTCATTTTACAGCATGTGCTTCTGAAAAAGGCATTCAGAACTGCGAAGACTGCGCGGATTTTCCATGTGATAAGCTGAAGGATTTTCAAAAGCAGATGCCTCACCGCGCGGAACTTTTTGAATCAGCTGAATGCAGAAAAAGTCTCGGCATCCAAAAATGGAAAGAAAAGATCACGGCGGATTATTCGTGCGGAAAATGCGGAAATGTCAATTCGCCGTATTTCGTTAAATGTGCAAAATGCGGAAATGTTCCGTCCAGTCCGTTTTTCGACAGGCATTCTGCAGAAATAAAGAAACACCTTAAAATTGACTGATTTCTTTGTTGATACTCCGCAAATTATCCATAAAAAGTTCTTGCCAATAGTGCTCGTCCTAATAGAAGGAAGGGTATTACTGTCTGGGAGATTTTATGTTTGATAAAGCCAATCTTTTGTTTGAAATAGGTTCTGAAGAAATTCCTGCCGGCTACATTCCTCCGGCGCTTGAAAATATTAAAAAGATGATGTCGGATAAGCTTTCCGGCGCAAGAATTGATTTTTCGTCAATTGATGTTTTTGCGACTCCGAGGCGCATAACTGCTGTTCTATGCGGCGTTTCGGATACACAGAGAGATGAGATTCTTGAGCTTAAGGGTCCTTCAGCTGACAGAGGTTACTCTGATGACGGCAAACCGACTCCGGCTCTTCTCGGCTTTCTTAAAGGAAACGATGTTGAAGAAAAAGATCTTGAAATTCAGGAAACCCCGAAAGGAAAATATTATTTTGCTAAAAAGAAGATGAAAAGCGGAAAGACTGAGGAAATTCTTCCTGAGATTCTTTCTTCTGTAATTAAAGAGCTTCCTTTTCCGAAAAAGATGAAGTGGGGGACTAAACAGATAGGTTATCCGCGTCCGATAAGATATATTCTCACTCTTTTCAATGACAAGGTTCTCTCATTCGATGTTGACGGAATAGTTTCGTCCAATCTGACGCGCGGTCATTATGTTCAGTCCGGTTCGATGATTGAAATCAAAAAGATTTCTGAATATAAATCGAAGCTCAAGGACGCAGGTGTTTTTCTCGATCAGAATGAAAGACGCGATATGATAAAAGCCGAGCTTGCATCTGCGGCAAAGAAAGCCGGCGGTGTTCTGGTAGACGACGAAGAGCTTGTTTCCATAGTAACTTATCTTGTTGAAAAACCTCATGCGGTAGTCTGCGAGTTCAATTCCGATTATCTTAAAATTCCTGATATTGTTCTCATTACCGAAATGCGCGAGCATCAGAAATATTTTGCCGTAAGATCATCAGACGGCAAGCTCACAAATAAATTCCTCGTTGTTTCAAATAATCCTGCGACTGATTTTGTAAAAGACGGAAATGAGCGTGTTATCAGAGCGCGTTTTTCCGACGCGGAATTCTTTTTCAACGAAGACAGAAAACACAAACTTGAAAGTAAAATCGAATCACTGAAAACTGTTCTATTTCATAAAGAACTCGGTTCTATTTATGACAAAGTCGAAAGAGTAAGAAAGACTGCTTCGGTTATTTCTAAACAGCTTAAACTTGATGCGTCTATTTGTTCCAAAATCGACCGCGCGGTGCTTCTTTCTAAAGCAGATTTGAATACTGCTATGGTTATGGAATTTACATCGCTTCAGGGAAAGATGGGGCGCATATACGCGCTTATGGACGGCGAAGATCAGCTTGTTGCTGACGCGATTGAAGATCATTACCGTCCGCGTTTTCAGGGCGATGCTGTTCCTTCATCGATTGTATCTGTTGTTCTTTCAGCCGCAGAAAAAATAGATAATATAATGGGTTCATATTCGGTCGGAAATATTCCGAAAGGCTCTCAGGATCCGTATGCTTTGCGCCGTCAGGCGAATGCGGTTGCCGATCTTTTCATAAAGAACCGCCTTAATGCGGATATCGCACTAATTCTTGATGAATGCGCTTCAATGTACAAAGATGGGAAAAATCTCGTATCCAAGGTTCTTGAATTTTTTACGGCGCGGGTTAATACCATATTCGCAGATGCCGGTTTTGCACATGACGAAATTGATGCATGTCTTTCTCTCGGAGAATATGACTATTATGATCTTTTTCTCCGTGCAGGTGTGTTAAACAAATTCCGCAAGGCTGAAGATTTTTCAGCAATGCTTCTCGGTTTCAAAAGAATTAATAATATATATAATTCATTCAGAAGCAAGAATGAGAATTATGCTCTTACTCTGAATGAAAAACTTTTTGCTGCAGATGCCGAAAAAAATCTTCATTCGTTTTTTATTTCAAAGAAGGATGCAATTGATTCTGCAATTGATTCAAAAAATTACGATTCGGTATTTGCCGTTCTCGGAGAAGCGAAATCACATATAGATAAATTTTTCGATGATGTTATGGTAATGGATAAGGATACGGCTCTCAGGGATAACCGTCTCGCGCTTTTGGAATCCATTGTTCTCAGATTCAGGGGATTGATTGATTTTTCAAAGATTTCAGATTGAGGTTTAAATGCTCGATTCTGCACTGAGTTCTTATGAACAGGCTCGGAAGCTCGCTAAAGCTTCTTATATGGAAAATGTTTCGGCCGGAAGATCCGGCTATCTTCCTTCGCTCGACGGTATACTCGGTAACGCCGAGGTTGCGAGTGAAGTAAACATCGGAATTATAGAAGTTCCGCTTAAAAAAGTCGTTGGAACTTATTCTCACTCACGGGCGAGTGCATTTTCCGCAAATTTTATGCCTCTTGCGCCTCTCGATTCAGAGTTCAGCGGAAAATGGAAATCGCTTTATTCCGCGCATCTTACAGAAGGAATCCGCGATTACATCATCGCCTATGAATATCTCAACTGGTTTTACGTCAAAGAAGGAAATAAGCGCGTCAGCATTCTTAAATATTTTGACGCGGCATCAGTCACCGCAGAGGTTCGTCGTCTAATTCCTAAAAAAGACGATTCGGATTTAACCAACAGAATTTATTATGAGTTTCTAGATTTCAACCGCATAACGGGCGTTTCTTCGATATGGTTTACGGTCGACGGCGGTTTTACCCGTCTGCTCGAACACATGGAAGGATATACCGGCAAACTGATTCCATCGCTTTCAAAATACGAATCATATATGATCAACTGCTTCAATCCGTTCCGTTCTATTTATCACGCGAACGGCGGCGGACGTCTCAAGATTACTACAGGGGACGCGTTTGTTAAATTTCTCGAAGTTTACGGCGACGATAATTTAATTGATTCGGATGATTCTGACCGGATAAAAAAATTCATTGATGAGCTCTCGAATATGGAGTCTCATCCTTTAAAAATTGTTACAGAGCCGGTCAAAGATTCCGGTAAAAAAATATTTAATCCTTTCAATTTTGTGACTCCTCGAAAAGAGAAAATAAAGGCAGCGTTTGTTTATGCCAAAAACATAAACAATTCGGGATGGACGTATTCTCATGAGCTCGGACGGCTTCATGTCGCGAATGTTTTCGGCGACAATGTTCTTCTCGACTTTGCTGATTCCGTTCCGGAAAATATTGACGCATATGACACTATAAAAAAACTTGCCGAGGAAGGCAATGAACTGATCTTTACCACTTCACCGACGTTTTTAAATCCGACTCTTAAGGCAGCGCTCGAATATCCGAAAGTAAAATTTTTCAACTGCTCGGAAGCAAATTCGTATAAGAACGTCGTTACGTTTTTCGGACGCATCCATGAACCGCGTTATCTGATGGGTATCATTGCAGGTTCGCTTACGCGAACCAACAAGATCGGCTACATCGCCAGATGCCCGCTACCCGAAGTAATCGAGTCGGTAAACGCGTTTGCTCTCGGAGTTAAACTTGTTAATCCTTATGCTGAAGTTCTCATCAAGTGGATGAATAAGAATGAATATACCGGTTTCAATCCGGAGCTTACAGGAGAACTTCTCGTTGAAGGCGTTGATATTATAAACGGCGATTCACTTCCGGTTCCGGGAGACCGCGGAAAGACATGCGGACTTTTTTCAACTGCTTACGATCAGAACGCCGGAAGATTTATTCCTTCATGTCAGTATGCAATTCCGATATGGCACTGGGGAATATTTTATGAAAAAGTCGTGCGTGCGGTTTTGAACGGCACATGGGGTTCAGTTTTTGAATCTGCAGGAGCAAGCGTCAGACCGGTAAATTTCTGGTGGGGAATGGATTCGGGTCTTGTTGATATTTTTTATTCGCTAACTCATGTTCCGCGCGAAACCCAGAGGCTTATTGACTTTTTTAAAAAGATGATAATGCAGAATGAATATTCCATATTCAACGGACCGATATATGATCAGAAAGGTGAACTGAGAGTTCCGGAAGAACAGGTCGCGACTTTTGAACAGATTTTTAACATGGACTGGCTGTGCGACAATATTTCGGGAACAGTGGACGATGGTTATGTTTCTGATTAAAATTCGAGAAGCTGGTATTCGTAGCTGTTAATTATTTTAGTATTGTCTTTTGTGATTGAACGTTCGGTATTACCGTAATTGAGATGCTGATGTCCGTGAAAATGATATGCAGGCTGATATGTTTCAATAAGTTTTGTGAAGCACTTGAAGCCCGTGTGGCAGAGATCTTTTCCGTCGCCGAGTCCGAACGCCGGTGCGTGCGACACGAAAATATCAACTCCTTTGTTATATAGAATATACGGTTTGAGTTTTAAGAGACGCATGCTCATCTGTGATTCGGTATACTGGTGGTTCCTGCTGTTATAGAACTGACTTCCGCCAAGCCCCATAATTCTTAATCCTTTGTACTTTATGAACTTGCCGTCGATTGAATCGCATCCTTCAGGCGGAATTGTATTGTAAAGCGTATCGTGATTTCCGTGAACGTAGAAGAGCGGAACATTCGAAATTGTTACGAGAAAACTTAAAAATTCGGGCTTTAGATCCCCGGTAGAAATGATAAAATCCAAACCGGAAAATCTGTCGTAATCGTAGTGTTCCCATATGTACTGCGACTCTTTATCGCCGACTATTAATATTTTCATTTCATATTCCGGTGACATATTTTTTCTTCAAACGGCGCTATTTCGTCAAGACATTAATTACATTTAACAGGCATGATTTATTATAGATTATGTGTTTATACGAATATTTCATTCCGAGGATATTCGGTTCCGGCTAGGCTTCTGTTGGTGCAAACGATTTTTTCTATTTTAGTGATATCGGTATTGAAAGCTTTTTTGGGGCATGTAACTGCACAGTGATAACAGTAAACGCATTTTGAAGAACTTCTGTATGCTTTCTCTCTGATATGTATTGCACTTGCAGGGCATTCTTTTATACATTTTCCGCATTTATTGCATTTAGATTCATCAAAAGAAATGTGCTGACGGCGCATAAAGCCGATTATTCTGCCGAAGGGATAAATGTATTTTATCAATTTTTTCTGATAAGAGAAAACTGATTTTGTTCTGGTAAAGCTAATCGGAGCAAAATTCTTTGAATCGAGTCTGTTAAAAAAATCTTCGAGTACAAGTTTTGTTTCATTGTCCGGATATCCTTCAGTTTTCCAGAAATGCGGTGCTTTGATTTTTAACGCACCGCAGACGGGGATATTGTTTTTCCCCAGTATGCGCGAAATGTTCAGGAAGGCTTTCCCTGATGTTACGCCGCCGTAGGTTACGAGAGCAAACGCAGATTTAATTTTTGATATTTGCGTGATGTATAAGAGGTTCTTTTTTAGATATTTGTCGAGTGTTTTGAAAATTCTCAGATGATAAACCGGTGATGCTATTCCGATAATATCCGCATCTTTTAATATTTCTGATGCTGATTCGCGATTTGCTTCAGGTTTTGAAATATCAAGAGCAATGAAGTCATGAGCGTTTTTTTGAAAAATACTTCCGAGAAAATATACTGCCTTTTTAGTCGTACCGTTCGGAGAAACATATAGTATTACTATTTTCATGATGAGCTCTTTAATCCTTTATCACGTAATTTAGTGATCCCGTAACCGATATCATTTTCATGAATTTCATCGCAGTTGATGTGATATAATTATTTATGTATTCGTTATTTTCCCATTCGTAATGACCTTGAAGAGTATTGGTTTCTCTGACCATGTAGAATTTTTTTGAAATGAATCCCGGAAATCCGGCGTAAAAAGGAGTACTTAACACCGGAAGAATACACCTTTGAAAAAATGATAATTTTTTTACACGGAAGCTTATAATCAGTTTTGTTTTAAATTGGAAATTTTCTTTTTGCGGCAATGAAACCTTAAGAAAATAAATATTAGAATTATCAGATATGTTTCCAGCGCTTTTTGTGATGAAGCTTATCCAGATTTTTCTTGAAATAAGCAGAAGATGATAATTGATAAAAGATACTAGCAGTTTCATTTTCATACTTCCGCTTAAGATATTATTCCGTTCATAATAATTCCGAAAGCATCGGATATTTTTGATTTTTTCTCATGAGGCTTGTAATCGCTTTTCAGATAATAGAGAACAATTGCCTGAAAAGTTTCGAAAACTATTTCGGCGTTAAGATTCTTTTTCAGCTCTTTGTTGAGAATTCCTTCATTGATAAAATCAACAATACTTTTACTTATTTCTTTTCTGCGGTTGATTATAGTTGCCTCAACTGAAGGGAAATCTCTAAAAACACATGAGAAAGATTCGGAGTATACGGCATTTAACAGATCCGGAAAAATATTCAGGGCTTTTTTCAGTCTTGATGAATAGTTTTCTTCTGAGTGCAGTATACCGTATAAACTAGATTGGACATCTTTTATGTGTTCTATGACTGCTTCTTTAATAATGTCTTCTTTTGATCCGATGATTCGGTACAATGTGTTTTTCGCAAGTCCGGCGCGTGCTGACAAATCGTCCATATTCCAGCCTTTGGTTCCTTTTGTGAATATGATTTCGCCGACATGCCGAAGAATTTGTTTTCTTATATTCTCATCATCATATTTTATTTGTGTTCCCATGTGAACTAATAAGCGATAAGCAGTATATACTGTCAAGATAAAAATAGTATAATAGGCGTGGGCTAAGTTTTTAAAGAAAAATGTTTGACTCGTTTTTGCGATTTCAGTGATACTTAAATTATATTAACTAATATTTAAAGAGGTGTTTATTGAAAGTTGGTTTGCTCGGATTCGGAAGAACAGGCAAGATGGTTGCTCAGGAAATTGTTTCTGATGACGAATGTACCCTGTTGTGGGTTGCTCGAAAGTCGGCTGAAGCACTTGGCGACTATGTAGGAGAAATGTTCGGTTTTCACCGGCAGGAAGGTGAAATAATATCAAAGCAGAGTATTCTTCGGGACGGATTCTTCCCTGACAATTCAGTGGATGTTGTCATAGATTTTTCTTCGCAATTTGCTGTAAAATATTATTCAGAATTCGCAAAGCACGGAATTAAAATTGTATCGGCGATTTCACATTATTCAAAGCACGAGCTTGAAATCATTAAAAAGGTCAGCCGCAGGACAGCTGTTCTTTATTCTCCGAATATTACAATCGGCATAAATCTGATCATGGTTATGGCGAAAATGCTGAAAGAAATTATTCCATTCGCCGATATCGACATCATTGAAGAACATTTTCGGAACAAGAAAGGTCCATCGGGTACAGCTGAGCGAATTGCTGAATCCCTCGATTTGAATCCCGATAAAGTAAAAAGCATTCGTTCGGGCGGAATTGTCGGAAACCATGAAATTCTTTTCGGATTACCGAATCAGGTTTTAAGACTATGTCACGAAACATACAGTCGCGCCGCTTTTGCTCTTGGCGCGATTCACGCCGCGAAATGGATTTCGGATAAATCGGAAGGATTATATTCGATGGAAAGCCTGATTAATGAAAAAATAAAATCACATGTTAATAAAGAAGAGGTATAGGAGAAAAGATGAAAAATATATTGAGAATTGCAGGATTGATCGCCGCGGGAGTTATGATTACTATGGCTGTTATGATGAAAGAAAAAAATAATATCAGTGTTGTTCTTTTTCTTGTAAGTTTTTCTATGATCGCATTTGTATTGAAGAGCTTTCAAAAAGGAGTTGATGCTCCGAAGTAATTTCCCATAATAGAGAAATGAATGTTTTTGATGTTATAGAAAAAAATGATTACATGCTGTTAATGTTTGTTCGGGATAATCTGTCGTCACAAAGTTGCGACAGATTTTTTATTTATGTTTCCCGTGCAGGCAACGGTGCTTTAATGTGGATGATATCGGCAGTTGTTCTTCTTTTTTTTAAAAAGACCCGTCCCGCGGCTTTCTTGACCGCTTTTGTTTTTATTTTTGAACTTATATTGTTTGAAGTAATACTCAAGAATGCACTTGCACGGCCGCGTCCGTTCGTTGAATATGGGCTTAGTTTGATAATTCCGCCGCCTCCTACATTTTCATTTCCATCCGGACACGCATTGTCTTCTTTTTCTTCAGCTGTGATATTTTATCATTTTATCGGACGCAAAGCAATTCCGTTTATAGCGGCTGCATTGCTGATAAGCTTTTCGAGAATTTATCTGCTGGTTCATTACCCTTCAGATGTTGCAGCAGGTGCACTTTTCGGTATTCTGACTGCGTACGGTGCAGTCAGAATTTATGAACGACTAGTCATCTCT
>Ga0208458_1002884_pt1 | contig 12215 bp, 10 predicted proteins | sample AD_UKC085_MetaG_FD_184432 | JGI IMG/M metagenome (GOLD analysis project Ga0208458, IMG submission 184432) | Active sludge microbial communities of municipal wastewater-treating anaerobic digesters from USA - AD_UKC085_MetaG (SPAdes) (version 2) | ecosystem: Engineered > Bioreactor > Anaerobic >... | reverse complement strand
ATCGACTGGTTTATCTATCACCTTTTTAGGGTCCAGAATGATTCTTTTAAATTGACCAAGAAAACGCGCATTGCCACGTCATTGAATCTCACGTCTGAAGACTTCTTCAATTTGACATCTTTTATTTTTCCTCTCTTATCAACTACGAAATCTATCTTCACCTTCACATCTTTTGTAATTTCAATGCCAGACAACTCTTTGAAAGAAAAGATCTCATGTTCCAATTTTCCCAGATTTTTTGAAAGATAGCAGATGTTAAAATTAGGAATGTCACATCTACTATTTCTAGAAGAATCCAGTTTTACAACAGAAAGAATTTGTCCTTTCATACTACAAATACGACAAAACAAACTAACACAGAAGAAATATGTCTCAAAAAAGTTTTTGTGATATTAACGCAAATTACACTACTTTTGCAGTTCGAAAACAGATATTCATGAAGGCTAAAATTTATACTCTTCTTTTTTCTCTTTGGCTCCCGCTAACTGCAACTGCGTTGGAGACGACTAATGACAGTACAAAAACAAAGGAAAAACATCCGATGTTTATCTCCCTCAAAGGTGAATATGGTACAGCTATAAAAACCAACGACTATCTGAAAGAGACAGGAAAACTAGGTTATTCATCACTATCACTTCGTTACGGATTCTCTCCGAAAAAGCATTCATGGGGCAACAATGCCTACCGATTGCCTTACGCCGGCGTTGGATTATCCATGCATCATACAGAAGATGACGCTTTCGGTCATCCATTCACACTTTATCTTTTCCAAGGCAGTGAAGTGGCCTCCATCTTTAAATGGATGTCATTATTCTACGAAATCCAGTTGGGTTACTCAGCCAATTGGGGGCACTACGACCGTTTCCGTCAGCCAAAGAACATCACCATCGGTTCAGGCGAAAACGTCTATGTGGGAGGAAACATGTACCTCAAGTTCTTACTTTCCAAACATTGGGATTTGAACCTCGGAGCAGGCTTCTGCCACTTCTCTAACGGTGCCAACATGATGCCTAACAAAGGCATGAACATCGTCACTCCTTTCATGGAGGTGGCTTATAAATTCAACGAAACACAGAAGAGGCCCGACACTGCCTTTGTCAAGCCAGAAAGGACAAACAAAATCGACCATCAGATTATTGCCACCTTATCTAGCAGACAAAAATACTATAGTGTAATAGGCACGGGACTTTCAACTCAATACGTCAACCACAAACACAGAGTGTATGGTCTTAGTTACGCACGTCTGTTCGTTCCAAGTTATAAATACAAATGGGGTCCAAGTTTAGACTTTCTCTACGACGAAAGTTCACAAGCTTATGCCACCAGAGACTTCAACCCCACCGATGGCAAAGAATACGACAACGTACATCTAGGCGACCCTATAAAGAGATTCTCCATGGGATTGTCACTCAAAGGCGAGGTGAAAATGTCATTTTTGACCTACTTTGCCAACTTAGGTTATGACATCATCCATTACAACGATTATGACGCACGCTTGTATGAGATTATCGGTGTAAAGTGCGACCTCACACCTAACCTTTTCTGTATGTTCGGCATCAGAGCAACCCGATTCAGTAGGGCTCAGTTCTTCTGCTGGAGTTTAGGATATACTTTAAAACAATAAAGGCTTTTTTCTAATTAGATCAATTGGTTTAAACTATCCAATTGGTTTAATTAGTTTTTGGCTTCCACCAAAAACTACGCTTCTCAAAAAAAATTGTATATTTGCAATAAAGGAGTTTTTTATGGAAGAACTGAATTTGAACATCGAGAAATCTCAGCAAGAAGAGTACGGCGATGACAGCATAAGACACATCGAAGGGTTGGAACACGTCCGTCTACGTCCCGGTATGTATATCGGAAAGTTAGGCGACGGCTCTCACTTCGACGATGGTATTTACGTGCTTTTGAAGGAGGTGATCGACAACAGTATCGATGAGTTCCGTATGGGCAACGGCAAACAGATTGAGATCAAACTCGAAGACGGAGCCGTTACTGTAAGGGATTATGGTCGAGGCATTCCGTTGGGAAAGATGGTGGAGGCTGTTTCTATCATGAATACCGGTGCCAAGTACGACTCCAAATCATTCAAGAAATCAGTGGGTTTGAATGGTGTCGGTACCAAAGCTGTCAACGCTCTAGCTAAAGAATTCAGAGTACAGAGTTTCCGCGACGGAAAGACCAGAATAGCAAACTTCAAACAAGGTGAGTTAATTGACGATACAGGCGTGATCGAAGGCAAAGGCGAGAATGGTACAATGGTATGCTTCAAACCTGACGACGACCCCAAATTATTCTACGGATACAAATACAGGGACGAGATCATCGAGACGATGTTGCGTAACTACACCTATTTAAATACGGGGCTTTCCATCTACTTCAATGACAAAAAGTTCTATTCAAAGAACGGTCTGCTCGACCTTTTGAACGAGGACATGACAGAAGATGCCATCTACCCTATCATCCACATGAAAGGTGAGGATATCGAGATAGCCTTCACCCATTGTCTGCAATACGGCGAAGAGTACTACTCTTTCGTCAACGGACAGCACACCACGCAGGGAGGTACACACCAGTCTGCTTACCGCGAGGCTTTGGGAAAAACCATCAAGGAGTATTTCAACAAAAATATGGAATTGGCCGACATCCGTGCCGGCATCGTGGCAGCCATCTCCATCAACGTGGAAGAACCTGTTTTCGAGAGTCAGACCAAAACAAAGTTGGGCTCACGAGACATGGATCCGAACGGTGGCGTATCCATCAACAAGTTTGTGAACGACTTCATCAAACAGGAGTTGGACAACTATCTCCACAAAAACTTGGAGACGGCAGACATACTTTTAAAGAAGATTCAGGATGCCGAGAGAGAGAGAAAGGCCATAGCTGGAGTCACAAAAGCCGCAAGAGAGAGAGCCAAAAAGGTGAACCTCCACAACAGCAAACTGCGTGACTGCAGAATTCACTATAACGACGTGAAAGGCGACCGTCAAGATGAATCTTCCATCTTCATTACAGAGGGTGATTCTGCGAGCGGTTCCATCACCAAAAGTAGGGACGTGAACACACAAGCCGTATTCAGTTTGAGAGGTAAGCCGCTCAACAGTTTCGGATTGACACGTAAAGTTGTTTACGAGAACCAGGAGTTCAACCTGCTTCAGGCGGCGTTGAATATTGAAGAAGATATGGAGGGACTACGTTACAACAAAGTCATCGTGGCAACCGATGCCGATGTCGACGGCATGCACATCCGTCTGTTACTGCTCACTTTCTTCCTTCAGTTCTTCCCGGATTTGATAAAAAAAGGGCATGTGCACATTTTGCAGACACCACTCTTCCGTGTAAGAGACAAGAATCAGACTTTCTATTGCTACAGCGAAGAGGAGCGTGTCAATGCCATGAACAAGATAGGACCTAAGGCCGAGATCACTCGATTCAAAGGTCTTGGAGAGATTTCGCCAGACGAGTTCAAACACTTTATCGGCAAGGACATCCGTCTCGACCAAGTCTCACTTAAGAAGGAAGATGCAGTGAACGACCTGCTCAGTTTCTACATGGGCAAAAACACGCAAGAGAGGCAAAATTTCATCATCGACAATCTAGTCATCGACAACGACGAAATCGAATAAAAAAGTCCAGTCTCTTCTTCATGTTCCGTCTATCCCTTCAGCAATCATATTCCTAGGATAAGGATTTACGGTTAAAATTTTCATCACAAAAAAAGACGAAAATGAAAACTTCGATTTTAACCATATGGCTACTCGCTTTTTCAAGTGTTCTATTCGCCCAAAACAACACTGAAAACGACACGGCATTTGTCAACTCTGAGTTGAAGAAATGCTTGCAGTCAAAGAACCTAGCAAGTTCAGAACTAAATGATAGTCTTCATTATGCTACCCTTGTCTACATCAATGGGCTAACGGCAACCATTAAAATATCTAAAGAACAAGGTAAAAATAAAGAGAAAAAATCTCAGTATGCCATCCACAAAATGAGCTTTAAGTTTGAGATCAACGACACACGTAACGTGTTTGACAACAAATACGACAAATCTGAAATCACACACTATATCAACGCAAAAATTGCAGACTACCATCTGACGATGTATCCATTCCTTTCGGAGGCATACGACAACGCTGTTGCCAACTTGGAAGAGGGAAAGAACATTGTCAAAAATATCAATGGATTCAACATCACAGCAACCAACGACTTTTTTAAAGGGAAAATAGAGATTGCCGTACGTTTGAGGAAAAACAACGGGATGGATATCTTCGTTACATACGAGGTTACATTTGATGCATAAAACAAAGAATTAGAAGAATATTTCGCAAATCTTTCATTTATAGACCAAACGTACCGCTGCACAGGCGGTCACCTCTTAGACGGCCTTGCTTCCAGCAAGTCGATTTATCCAAAAATCAAATTTTTCCCGATGTTTTAAGCTGCCATCTACGGGGCGCGGAAATCCATTATCAAAAATCCATCCACCTGTCCAGGGCATTGCTGGATCACATTCGGCATAAATATCTCCTATTTTTACCTAAAATTATAATGATTTTTCGCCTCCGCCGATCTTTGTATTACCCCTTTTTCATTAAAATTAAGATTTTCAGACTCAAATCAATCCTTTGTAAATCGTTCATAAGTTGGCAATTGAAAAAAATTGAGTAAATTTGCAAAACTTCGGTATGTTTCCGAAAGTAAAAACACAATCATTTTTTTGTGATGGCACAGAAATTATGGGATAAAGGCAAGGCAACAGATGCCGAAATAGAGAAATTCACAGTAGGTCGTGACCGCGAAATGGACGTTTATTTGGCCAAGTATGACGTGTTGGGTTCAATGGCTCACATTAAAATGCTTAGTACAATAGACCTTATCGGGAAAGATGAGTTACCACTCCTATTAGCAGAGCTCAAAAACATATACAAATTAGCAGAAGAGGGTGAATTCGTCATCGAAGATGGCGTTGAAGATGTTCACTCTCAAGTTGAATTGATGCTTACCAGAAAGTTAGGCGATTTGGGCAAGAAGATCCACAGCGGACGTTCACGTAACGACCAAGTGCTTTTGGACATGAAGCTTTACAGCCGTGACCAAATCAAGATCATTGCTCAGGACACTCTCAAGCTTTTCAACATTTTGATTCATCAGAGCGAAGAGCATAAGAACATACTCATGCCAGGTTACACTCACTTGCAGATTGCCATGCCATCGTCTTTCGGACTTTGGTTTGGAGCTTACGCAGAGAGCCTTGCTGACGACATGGAGGTGCTTTTGGCCGCTTGGAAGATTACCAACCGCAACCCATTAGGTTCTGCTGCTGGTTACGGAAGTTCCTTCCCTCTTAACCGTCAGATGACAACCGACCTTCTTGGATTCGACAGCATGGACTACAATGTAGTTTACGCACAGATGGGAAGAGGAAAGATGGAAAAGACAGTGGCATTTGCCATGGCTTCCATTGCGGCAACCATCTCAAAAATGGCATTCGACGCCTGCATGTTCACCAGTCAGAACTTCGGTTTCATCAAGTTACCAGACGAGTGTACAACCGGTTCAAGCATCATGCCACACAAGAAGAATCCTGATGTATTTGAGCTTACACGTGCCAAATGCAACAAGATCCAGACGTTGCCTCAGCAGATCATGATGATCATGAACAACCTGCCTTCTGGTTACTTCAGAGACCTCCAGATCATCAAGGAGATTTTCATCCCATCATTTGAGGAGTTGAGAGACTGCCTCAAGATGACTTGTCACATCATGAGCGAAATAAAAGTAAAGGAGGATATCCTTGACGACAAGAAATACGATTTCATTTTCAGTGTGGAGGAGGTTAACCGCTTGGCTAAAAACGGAATGCCTTTTAGAGACGCTTACAAGAAGGTGGGACTCGACATTGAGAACGGAAATTTTGTTCCCAACAAAGATATTCATCACACCCACGAAGGTAGTACCGGCAATCTTTGCAACGACAAGATCAGTCTTCTCATGCAAAACACCATGGATCTATTCACCTTCAAGAAGGTTGATGACGCAGAAAAAAAACTTATAGATAACAAATAAAACGACAATACTAATGGTTGAGACTAAAGAGCTTATAGAAAAAATTATAGAAGGAATTCAAGAGAAAAAAGGTGAAAAAACTGTAGTTGTGGACATGTCAAAGTTGGAAAACTATGTGTGTCAGTACTTTGTTATATGCCAAGGTAATTCAAACTCGCAGGTTGCTGCCATCACTGATTCCATAAAGGATTACGTTCGCGAAAAGATCAAGGTTAAGCCTTTCGCTATTGATGGACAGGTTAACGCACAATGGGTTGCCATTGATTATGGTGAAATCATTGTCCACATTTTCCAACCTGAATACAGGGATTTCTACAAATTGGAGAGTTTATGGGCAGACGCTGTTTTGACTGAGATTCCTGATTTGATTTAAGATATCCCAATTAACTAACTCACTAAAATAAATTTATGTCTGAAGAACAAAAAAACAGCAATAAGATGCCGAAGATGCCGAAGATGAAATTTAACATATACTGGTTATATGGTTTACTTTTCGTTTTCTTAGTCTTCATCAACTTCTACAACTCCGAGCCATCTGCCAAAGATATCCCTTGGACATATATAAAAATGTTGGTAAAGAACAATGCCATAGAGGATATCTCTGTTGTTACCAACAAGAACATGGCAAAGGTTAAGATAAAGAAAGACAAGGTAGGCGTCGCTTTCGGAGCCGACTCATCAAAATACGAGAAGAGCCCGTTCATGACGGTTCAGATACCTTCTGCCGACAAGTTCACGGAATCGATTGATGCTTGGCAGAAAGAGTACAAGACGAACATCAATATCCGTTTTGAAGAGAACAAAGACTACTTCGACTCCTTCATCTGGGGATTTGGACCTATCATCCTACTTGCCATCCTTTGGATTTTTCTTATGAAAAGAATGTCTGGTGGAGGCGGCGGAGGCGGTGGCGTCTTCAGTGTAGGCAAGTCAAAAGCCCAACTCTTCGATAAAGGTTCTACTGAAAACAAAGTAACATTCAAAGATGTTGCCGGACTTTCTGGAGCAAAACAAGAGGTTGAAGAGATCGTTGAGTTCTTGAAAAACCCGAAGAAATATACTGAATTAGGAGGAAAAATTCCGAAGGGAGCCCTACTTGTAGGCCCTCCAGGAACAGGTAAAACTTTGTTGGCCAAAGCCGTTGCTGGTGAGGCTGACGTACCTTTCTTCTCTCTTTCCGGTTCTGACTTCGTGGAGATGTTTGTCGGTGTGGGTGCGTCTCGCGTGAGAGACCTTTTCCGCCAGGCAAAAGAGAAAGCTCCATGTATCGTCTTCATCGATGAGATTGATGCCGTAGGTCGTGCCAGAGGAAAGAACCCTAACATGGGTGCCAACGACGAGCGTGAGAATACGCTAAACCAGTTGTTGACAGAGATGGACGGTTTCGGTTCTAACAGCGGTGTCATCATTTTGGCCGCTACCAACCGTGCCGACATTCTAGACAAGGCTCTTCTCCGTGCCGGACGTTTTGACCGTCAGATCAACGTTGACCTTCCTGATGTTCATGAGAGAAAAGAGATCTTCAAGGTACACCTTCGTCCGCTTAAGATAGACGATTCCATCGATATCGATTTCTTGGCACGTCAGACTCCAGGATTCTCTGGTGCCGACATTGCAAACGTCTGCAACGAATCAGCTTTGATTGCAGCCAGAAAGAACAAGTCTTTCGTTCAGAAGCAAGACTTTTTGGATGCTGTAGACCGTATCATCGGAGGTTTGGAGAAGAAGAACAAGATCATTACCAAGAGCGAGAAAGAGGCTATCGCCTACCATGAGGCAGGTCACGCCACTATCAGCTGGATGCTGCAATATGCTAATCCATTGGTTAAGGTCACCATCGTACCACGAGGCAAAGCCTTGGGTGCAGCTTGGTATCTTCCTGAAGAGCGTCAGTTGACCACCAAAGACCAGCTGCTCGACGAGATGTGCGCCACTCTTGGCGGACGTGCAGCCGAGGAGATTGTATTTGACAAGGTCTCTACCGGAGCTCTCAACGATTTGGAGCGTACCACAAAGCAGGCATTCGCCATGATTGCTTACTTCGGAATGAGCGACAAGATCAAGAACATAAGCTACTACGACTCAACAGGAGCGTCAGACTACGCATTCTCGAAGCCTTATAGCGACCCAACAGCACAGTTGATTGACGAGGAGGTGAAAACTCTTATCGCAGAACAATACGACCGTGCAAAAGCCATCCTTCTTGAGAATAAAGAGGGTCATGCTCAACTCGCTAAGATCCTTCTCGAGAAAGAGGTCATCTTTGCTGAAGACCTTGAGAAGATTTTCGGAAAGAGAAAATGGACTTCAAGAGCCGACGAACTTCTTGCTGAAAGCACTGAGGCTGAAAAAGAGAGAGCCGAAAAAGAGGTTGAAGCCAAAAGCGAAGAGGTAAAAGCCAACGAAGAAAACAACGAAAAGAAAGAGATTGACGAACCAAAGGAGGCAAATGATTTCACTCCCGACGAAAGCAAAAAATTAAACGATGCAGACATTGAAGGAAAGAATTCCGAAGATGTCTTCAAAAGCTAATCTTTTTCATCATTCATAGAGAGTTCACACTTTTTCTGTAAAGCAGAAGGGTGTGAACTTTTTTATTGCTGATTAGACTAATCTGCCTAGAAACATAAGCAACCTAAATTGTAAATATTGCAAAAGTTACTATCTTTGTGCGATAAAAAAGAAAATATACTTGGACGCAAATCTGATTTTTGAGGACCTAAAGCTTAATGAATGGAACCTCTCATTACAAAATCATAACACGACCGAAATATCAACTACAATCGAACAAAAACAAAAAACACAATTTATATGAAACATTTACGACTCATTCTCAGTCTGATGGCTGCATTTTTCTGATTCCATTTTGCACAAGCATTGGAGCAGGATACTGACGGCTATTACCTAATCCACAATGCACAGGAGTTGGTAGAATTCCGAGACTCGGTAAAGAATGGCGATGCCAAAAACGGTCGTCTTGCTGCCGATATTGATTTAAGTTCTGTTTGCGGTATAATCGATGGTAAAGAGGTCAATTGGATTCCGATGTATGCAAACATCTTTGATGGAGCCAACCATACTATATCAAATTTGTATATAAATACTAAAATTTATAGACAGGCTCTTTTTGAATCAGCACATAGCATCTCTAATTTGATAGTTGACAATGCTTTTGTGAAGAGTACAGAAACTCAAGTTGCTGGAATAGTAGTTCATACAGATTCCATGAACAATTGTCATTTCAGAGGAATCGTTATTGGAGACGAAATGGTAGGAGGTATTGCTTGTACCAGTAAAGCCGGAGTGATAGCAAACTGCAGTAATTATGGTTTGATTATTGGAAATTCCAATGTTTCAGGTATTGGAGACGCTACCTATATTGTTAACTGTTATAATAGAGGAACCGTTAAGGCAATGAATGGAACAGCTTCTGGTATTTCATGTGCAGAACTTAATTGCGATGAAATAAACAATGCCTATAATAGTGGAAAAATAGAGGGAGAAAATGCTAGAGGTATTTCTTCGTATGAGTATGTAAGTATTTCATCCAGTTTTTCTCTTGAAAATGCGACAAAATCTACTACTGAAGATAAATTTGTTATCGACAGCACATTATTCTTGAACGGCGCAATATTGGATTCTTTGAATGAATATGTAAAGAATAATCCTAAATACAAAGTCCATAATGATTCTATTTCTCTTCTCCCATGGGTTCAGACCATTAGTAGACAGTTTCCCAAGATTTGAAACCGTCAATTTGGAGCCGACAGAAGAATTCATTGTCAATTTTACAGGAGATTTAAAGACTTTCATGGTAACTAGAGAAAAAAAGATTGAGTTGCCAGTTTGCTCTGATTCTACATACGAATATGTATTTGAAAATGGCTTTGACGGAAAGAACATTTTGAGTGACACAACCGTAAATGTCAGCAAGACGATAAAGAACACTTTGACTAAGGACGAAGACGGGTTCTATCTTATCCACAACGGCAAAGAACTTTCTTATTTCAGAGATCTCGTAAACAGTGGTAACAATAAGATTAATGCTCGTTTGACGAACGATATTGACATGAGCGAGGAAACAGCAAAGGATAGCAGTTGGGTTGGATTTGGTATTTATGATTACAGAGGCCCATATTTGCCTTATATTGGCACTTTTGATGGAATGGGATATACTATCAGTAATATATATCAAAAATCACAAGATGACTATAATGGACTCTTTGGTTATATCGAGAATTCCACAATCAGAAATGTTGAAATCAAAAGTTCATTCTTTTCTGGTTTATATGTAGGTGCATTTGTGGGATATTCAATAAATTCAGACATAATAAACTGTGGAACAGAATCAGAAATATTTGGATATTCCGATTATCCTGCTTGCGGTATTCTTAGTAAAGGAAAAGACAGTGAAATTACAAATTGCTTTAGTATAAGTAAAATTTTTGGAGAATTTCAGCCTTTTGGAATAACAGGGTATGATAATGAAAACTGTACAATTGCCAATTGTTATTCCTCAAGCAAGATAAATTCAAACTGTGATGTTCATGCTTTTAATGATTTTGATTCTAAAGATAGCGTTCAGCACTGTTTCTATGACTCTACATTGTTCTTTTCTTCTTTAAATGAAGATGTATATGTAATTGACACTAAAACAGCTGCTCTTCCTGTAACAACCGAACAAATAAAATCTTCTGATTTCCTTGATGAGATGAATGCTTGGGTTGATTCTATGAACGCCATTCAAGACACGATTGTCTATGCAAAATGGATACGCGATGAGAAGGACGGTTATCCTAAGTTTAGTTCATCTAACGGTACAGATAACTATGAAATCAATTCAAATAAAGGCGTTAATGCAGATTTCTTGGTTTATTCTGCCAACCAGACACTCTACATCAAGTCTAGCAAGGCAGGTTCTGCGATCCTTTACAACGAGCTTGGTCAAGCCATCCTGTTCGTGAAATACGATGAAGGCCTTACGGCCGTAGATGGTCTGTCAAAAGGCATCTACTTCATCAAAGGTGAGAAGGTGGTGATAAGGTAAAAACAGCTATAAAATTAAAGTCGGAGCGCAAAAATTGTGCTTTGGCTTTTGAATTTATAATTCTACAATCGAACAAAAAACACAATTTATATGAAACATTTACGACTTATTCTCAGTCTGATAGCTGCATTTTTCTGTTTCCATTTTGCACAAGCCTTGGAACAAGATGCCGACGGTTATTACCTAATCCACAATGCGCAGGAGTTGGTAGAATTCCGTGATTCAGTAAACAATGACGAAAATTATAATGTTTATAACGCTCGTCTTGCTGCCGATATTGATTTAAGTTCCATTTGCGGTATAATCGATGGCAAAGAGGTCAATTGGATTCCAATAAATGCAGGCAACTTTGATGGAGCCAACCATACCATTTCGAATTTGTATATAAACTCAAATGAAGATGATCAAGCTCTTTTCGGAAGTGTAAAAAGTATTTCAAATTTGATAGTAGACAATGCTTTTGTAAAGAGTACAGGTCGATTTATTGCTGGAATAATCGTATTTGAATCTGTTATCGTAAATAATTGCCATTTTCGAGGAGTCGTTATTGGAAACGATGACGTTGGTGGTGTTGCTTGTGACGGGAAATCTGCAGTGATAGCAAACTGTAGTAACTACGGTTTGATCATTGGAAATTCCCATGTGTCAGGTATTGGAGACGTTGCCGGTATGGTTAACTGTTACAATAGAGGAACCGTTAAGGCAATGAATGATGAGGCTTCTGGTATTTCATGTGCAGGTTATAATTGCTTTTATTTAGTTAATGCCTATAACAGTGGAAGAATAGAAGGAAAGAATGCTAGAAGTATTGTTTCGAAAGAAAACATAAGCTATCTAGATATGTCATCCTGCTTTTCTCTTGAAAATGCAACCATATCTACTACTAAAGATAGATTTGTTATAGACAGCACATCATTCTTGAACGGAGCTATATTGGATTCTTTGAATAAATATGTAAAAAATAATCCTATATATACCCGTTGGCGGAATTAAAAAGTTAATAAATTGATGTTTAAAAAGTTGCGCATATCATTGATTTGTAGTATGTTAGAGTCATCTAACACTTTAATATTCAATCTCTGTATGCACAACTTATATGTAA
>Ga0208458_1002877_pt1 | contig 12225 bp, 14 predicted proteins | sample AD_UKC085_MetaG_FD_184432 | JGI IMG/M metagenome (GOLD analysis project Ga0208458, IMG submission 184432) | Active sludge microbial communities of municipal wastewater-treating anaerobic digesters from USA - AD_UKC085_MetaG (SPAdes) (version 2) | ecosystem: Engineered > Bioreactor > Anaerobic >... | reverse complement strand
CTTCAACCAGTATCCTGGATATTCTGTTTTGGCCGGATTCCCGATACATTTAATGCCGGATATTATATTCTAAAGTGTCATTTACATTAGGCTGTCCATTGAACTGCCCTGGCAGCAAGAACAGGCGACGCTCCCGGGTTTCTAAAATATAGCATTATAAAAACGCCTGCAACGACGTTTTTAATATGTTAAATATCTGCAATTATGCTTTTTCTTTTTTCCTCATATTCTTCCCTGGTCATAAAACCATTTTCATACAAAACCTTTATCTGTTCCAGCCTCTTTTTAGAATCTGAAATATTTACATAGTCTTCATCTTTTAATGATTCAGCATTATCTTTCACAATATTAATACCTTTCATCAAATTAGAGTCTTTAATCGTATCATTATCTTCTATAATAATTTCATGAGTTGAAACACCCTCTTCTGTAAAAGCATTTTTGCCATTCATAACAGTGATGATGACTGCAATCATGGTCCAAAAGATTCCGAATGGGCCAAAGATTGGAATAGCAACAAATAAACCTATCAAACAAAATACAATTCCAACAAAAAATCCTGCTGTTGACTGCCCCTTGCTTGGTTTAACTTTAATTTTTTTGCTCATAACCTCTCCTTAACAATTGATAAGTTAATTAATTATATCAAAAACTGTCTCCATATACAATTAATAATTGCAGCATTTTGTCTGCCGGATACCATTGCAGCTACTGTCCACACCTAGCGGGTTGTCATACGCGAAGCGAAGGAATTGCTTTTTTAAGAATTTCCCTTAATTCCGCTTTTTCCTTTTCCTTCAGCTGAATCAAAGGCTTTCTTACATAACCGCCCTGAAATCCCAATAAATCACAAGCATATTTTAAACCAGCTATGCCGTATTTGGCGGTTACAGCAGTGTTTACAGGAAACACCCTTTCATATAATTCTCTTGCCTTTTCCAAATTGCCATCTACAAATTCCTTTTGAATTTCAATGCATTCCCCGGGACAACAGTTTGCTAAGGCCAAGACACATCCTTCAACTCCCAGTGTCAAGGCAGGATACCATATGGATGCTGTTCCCACCATTAAATTAAAGTCTTCATCTCCAACAGCCCTCTTAAAGTCAATAAGCTGTGAAACATTGCCTGAGCTGTCCTTCATCCCGATAATATTAGGATGCTTGGACAAGGCACCCACAGCATAAGGAGAAATATTAACATGGGTGTACTTAGTAACATTATAAATCATAATGGGAATTTTAACACCGTCAGCAACTTCAGTATAAAAATTAATCAATGCTTCATCATTCATTTTATCCCCATAATAATATGGTGTTATTATGAGAGCACAGTCAGCTCCAAGTTCAGCTGCCTTGTTTGTCAAGTCAATTGTAGCCTTTGTTGACTCCATACCGGTTCCTGCAATGACAATATTCCCCTTTTTCCTGTGTTTTACAGTGATCTGGACTAACTTCAGTTTTTCCTCCTCTGTCAAATATACCGTCTCACTGTTTGAGCCCAGCACCAGGTAGCCGGCTAAATCATACTCATTCCATTTTAATATATTTTCTGTAAATTTGTCGTAATCCACCATATCATGCTCATCAAAGGGTGTAATCATGGGTGGTATTACTCCCTTAATCTTAAAAAATGCCATTTTTGTCTCCTTTCCAACACTTATATTTCATCAAAATCATCAAAATCATTTTCTTTGTTTGCATAGTACTTGGAATCATTGTAATAAACGTTCAGCTTTTTTAGATTTCCAACCCACAAATAAATTACAAAGGGCATAAAGAAAACCATAAGCATTGGAATATTTGCCATTAATATAAAATCGAAAATTCCGTGCATCAAAGCCGGCACCGACAATGATTTCTTAAAGTAGTGAAGGTGCTCTTCAGGGGTTGAAGAAAATTTTGCCAATGAAAGATAATATCCCATAGTCACTGCAAACAGCATGTGAGCCGGAACCGAAATAATTGCCCTGTAGTAGCCCACTGATTCAACATCCGAAAACGCAAATACAACGTACATTATATTTTCAATGGTTGCAAAACCCAGTGCAGCCATTACGCAGTATATTATGCCATCCAGTTTCTCGTTGAATACCGGATTGAAATACACATACTTAAGCACAACCTTCCTTTTCATGTACTCTTCCGTCAATCCGGCTACAATAAAAGCAGTGTAGGCAGCTCCGGGCACCCCTCCGAATATATTGAACATTAACAAGAAATTTTCGATAAGTATTGTGGGAAAAACATAGAGGGCGCCGAAAATAAACACCTTCAGCAACATGCTTAAGGGCTCCCTGTCATGTCTGTCAACCCAGTAAAATACCAATGCTATGGCTATTCCTGGAGTTATTGCTGTAATAAACAAATTCAATTTCATTGTTAAAATGCCTCCATTATATCTTAATTATCATAAAGATTATCGGGCTAAAAACTTTCAATATCCATAATTACTATTAGAATTATCCGGCTAAATATTTCCTTTTCATTGTATAGATCTAAAAACTTTCAATATCCATATTTACACAGAATTATCCGTCTAAACCTGTATGACCCTTTAATTCAGGGCATGCTGCAATATAACCTCTTTCAGTCAAATAATCAGCCAAAGATTCAATTTCAAATATACCCCCGCCAAAGCCGTGAATTATGAGACATCCTAATTTATTATTATCCATCTTTGTCATGATATCATCAGTCACCTTTATTTAGGAACACTTCTCCTACAGTATAACACAAACCTGCATCCCCGCAATAAAAATCCCTTAAAAAACTTTAAGGGATTTCGTTTGAATATTAATTACCATTTAACTTTCTCATTATTTTGTATAGTCCTTAGATTATACCGGTTTTATGGTTGTATAATCATAAAATACATTCCTGGAGGAAAATTCTCTTGGAGCAGTAATAATTCTTTTTAATCTTGCAAAACTTTCCTCATTTACGCCGGGTGTATAAGGATTTTCAAGTTTTAATTCACTTGAATATATCCAATCATAGAGCTTCGCATTTTCTCTTCTGTTTCCCACATATTCTATGATAGCAGCTAATTTAGTTAGTTTATCTTTTTCTGTTTCGTTTAATTCTATTATCTTTTTTTCATCAAAATACAGCCCATTAAAGTGATTTTCATAATTGCTTGAGTATAAATCTATAAGCAAATTTATAAGAGAATAATTAAAGTCCTCTGCATCTATTATATTTTGAATTCTTCCCACCTTTTATTCAAGTCCTTTCCTATATAATTCAAAAATATTTTTTGTCTATCCCCTAAATACTTTCTGCCCGCATATTTATCAAAGATTTTTATTACATTATCTAAATCATCTATTTTTAAATACTGAATTAAAAATTCTGCATCCTCAAAATCTTTGTATGGTTCAGGTCTGGATGATAATATTTTCATTGCAAGCATCTGTTCTGCACTTGGAGCAAATATTTTAAGATTATTAAATTTATATAGTACCTTTAAGTCTTCAGTTTTTAAATGTTTCAAAGGTTCTTTTATGGCCTGATTTATCCATTCACTATCTAAGTCATACATTTCTGCAATATCTGATAGAATATTATTCAATTGAGGAGAAGTATCAAACAGAGCATCAATATCTTTGGTTGCAGATCTAATATCAAAACATACCATCATTGCTGTACCACCATAAATATTTATGCTAAGCTCTATATTGTTTTCAGCAAGCTTTTTATCTAAACATTCCATTATTTCGAAAAATCTTTTCTTTGTAATCTTTCCGTTAATCATTAGACACCACCCTTGCTTTTATATTAATATTATAGCACTTTCCGTGATATTTTACAATATTTACTAACAATCCTCTTAATATATAATTATATCCTCCTGCCGCATCTGTTTTGTCATTTTCGCTTTCATAGTCGAATATGCTATAATTCCAACCTTTGCAGGACATCCTCTTATTTTTACAAGATTATTTATCAATCTAAGAGTATATAAAGTGTGTATAGAGAACAGCTATTCCATTATTTTTTATATGCTCATAAAGAAGTATATTATCATTACTATCTCAGCTGCCAGTTTGAAAATTGTTCCACCCAGTAATCCAACGAGGGACCCGAATCCAACACGTACTGCTTGTTTTATTTCTTTTCCAAGGAGAAGTTCTGCTGCAACCGAGCCTGCAAAGGGACCCAGTACAATTCCTAAAGGACCGAAAAATATTATTCCTAATATTGTACCTGCAGCTGCTCCAAAGGCCGCCTGCTTGCTCCCGCCGTACTTGCTGGTACTTACTGCTGATGCTATAAAGTCCACAACAAAAATTACTGTCATAGCCAGTAGCTGCAGAACAAAAAACCAAAGACCCAGGCTTGCAAAATCAGTCATGAAACCATATATAACCATGCCGGCAAAAATAAGCACCACCCCCGGCAGTGCCGGAAGTATGGTCCCTGCTATTCCAATTATAAACATTATTATTGTTATTATCAAAGCTGCTGTTTTCAAGTTATTGCTCCTCCCAATTATTTTTTAGTCTTAAAGGGTTTTAGGATTTTCTTGTTTTATGGCAATCTCCTAATCAATCACTATGATTTATAATCTGGTATCCTTTTTCTTTTCTTTACTCACTGGAGCATTTTTTCGCATTTCTGCTATTTCTCTTTCCAATGTCTCGTGAATTCTTTCATATCTTAATCTATTTCAACATCTTTATTTATACCATAAATTAATAGTGATGAAATCATCATAATCATAGTCTATAGAACAAGGCTTCATTTTTATTATACCCATTAATTGCTAAAATGTATATCAATTATTCAGCAGCTGTACATAATCTTGTACAGTTGTTTTGAAAAACAAAAAAATCCCCTAATCAGCTTGGTGCCAGTAAGTAAGATGTTATACAAAATTCTTGATTACTATGGTATAAGTAAGTAAGATGTTATACAAAATTCTTGATTGCTATGGTATAATTCTTATATATCAGGGACATTTCAGGAGATTGTTCGTAAAAACAAACGGCAGATAAATGTGATTGGAGGTATTATATATGAAAAAGATAATTGCATTAGTTTTAGCCTTGACCTATACGCTGGTATTGGTTAGTTGCACATCGATTGATAATACGCAAACAGATCACCAAACATTGACAATAGAAAAGGTAAAGAAACTTGCTGAAAAGGGAGAAGATTTGACTTGGAGTGACTTTGAAAGATACCCCAGTGAAGATATTGGCTCAGGTTTATGTATTTATCGTTATGAGATTGACCGGGACTATTACCTGCTGATTGGCGGGGGAAGCACCGAACTCCCTCCTATGTATATAAGGTTGGTATCCGCGAAGGACAGAAACAGCTATATAGATATACGAACCGAAAATATAGACGATTTTATCAAATAGTAAATTTGTAGAATGTCACAACGGATAAAGAGCAGTCGAAGCCGGCTGCTCTTTTTCTATCAAAAATTCAAAGGAGATATACCCATGACGAAGAAAAAATTACCAACCAACATCAAGCCGTAGGGAGCCTTATCGGGTTTATACACGTGGAAGATGCTCAAAATTTCAATTAATGACTGTGGTGTTCGGTATCATGCCCATGTACCAGTTCGTGTACGTGTTCTGGTTCGTGCGACTGATCATGTCCGTGCGCATGACCATGGTCGTGGTCGTGTTCTTCGCCTTCTGCCATTTTAAAGAATGTAACATATGCATTAACATATGCCCTTGAAGCTTTTACATCATTTATATCAAAATCTTTAAGGGACATTGCTTTGTCAAATTTTTCTTCTAAAGCATGGTATTCTTCATCTGTTACCAAACCTTTAAGGGGTGACATGTTTCCTATTTCGATAGCCTTATCAGCTGCTACAACTACCTGTTCCAATTCAAATCCTGAAGGTTTTAAACCTTCATATGATGCACCTTCACCCGCACGGTGAATTCTAACAAAGTTTTCTAAAAACCAACGGTCTGAAACTTCTTTGGCATATTGTCCAAGTTTACGGGCTTTTAGAGCTAACTCAAAAATTTCCTTTAGTTCTTCTTCATATTCTTCAAAAATCCATTTATACGCATAGTTAATATTTCCGGTTTCAAGCGCCTTTTCTCCGTCCTTTACTGCCGGACCATCCATCGTATCACAATGTGCATATGCTTTTCTTGGGTATAATATTAATAAACCTGAAGCTAAGGCTATTACAAATAAAATTTGTATCGTCATTTTACCTTCTCCTTTTTATTTATTATTTTATTATAATTATACCCAATTTCAGGTTCCTAATCTTTGATTTATATTAAATTTTAGAAATAATAAATAGCCGTCGTCGGCTTATATGTATTTGCTACCTTCTTTAATGCTAAGCTGTGACAATTCATTATTTTTAATAAAATCTCTCACCCAGTTCTTATCTGTCTTTGAATATTCTCTCAATGCCCAGCCAATAGCCTTGTTTACAAAAAACTCAGAAGTATTTGAATTGTTGACTATAGCTTTAGCCAAAAATTCCCTATCCGTCTTTTCTTTATACTTTAATTGAAATAATATGGATACTCTTTTAAGCCAGATATTATCAGAAAAAATCCAACTATCAATTACCTCTTCCTTGATATTCGGATATTTTAAGCAAATATAGCCTACAAGGGGGCTGATGGAATCCACGCTGTCCCACCAGGATTTATTGGTAATTAATCCTTCAATCCTATCCATATCTTCAACAGTAAACAGCTTTTTTACTGTATCCATGTAATAAAGGGCCAGATACTGAAACTCCCTTTCCGGCAGCTCAAAACATTTATATATGAAATCCCAGTCAATTTCCCCGGCTTTTTTGCATTCATTGATAAAATCCCTTGCCAATTCCCTCCTTTCAGGAGTTTTAATTCCCAAAAATGCAAATTTGTTTTTCATATATTTAGCCATGGGCACAGCCAATTCTTCATTTCTATTCTGGTAAAACACATCTATGATACTCATAATTAATTCCCCGCATAAACTTCCGGAAACCAGATTTTTATTTCCCGTTCTCCACTTGTTATGGAATCTGAAGCATGAACACTGTTTTCAGATTTTGACAATGCATACCTGCCCCTGATTGAAGAAGGGTCGGCATCCTTAGGATCTGTTGCCCCGTTTAACCTCCGCACGTCATCCACGGCATTATCCCCCTCAATTATCAATGCACACACCTCTGAGCTGGTGATATAATCAATAAGCTCATTGTAAAATGGTTTTTCCTTGTGTTCTTCATAATGTACTTCTGCAACATCAATTGTAGCTTTTACTATTTTTATGGCTGCTATGTGTAAGTTTGATTTTTCATAAACAGAAATAATTTCTCCCATCAATTTTCTTTGCATAGCATCCGGTTTTATCAAAACTAATGTTCTTTCCATATACACTCCTTTTAGGCCAATCATTTTATATGTATAAAATTCCTCACCAAATTTTATCAGCCTTTGATTATTCCATTATTACTCATCCAAAAGTCGATTTTTGTAGGAGGAATGTCCCCACACATTTATAATAATTAGGCGGCTAAAATTTTAGCCGCCCACTTTTCTCCATTCTGTATTACCTATTGCATTTTAAATTCAGAATAAATATGGTCATATTCTTCCAAAACAGTAGCCACATCTATGTAGAAACTTGTGTTTGCAGCCACTTCATCGGGAATATTCAACATAGGATTGTTTTTGTAATCTTCCGATACAAACTCTTCGGCTGCTTTATTCGGTGTTGTGAAATTGGTTATGTCAGCAATCCTGGCAGCAATCTCAGGTCTAAGCAGGAAGTCCAGGAATTTTAATGCATTATCTTCATTGGGAGCTTCCTTTGACATGACAAAGGAGTCAATAAATATAGGCATTCCTTCCACAGGGAACACGGGCTCAAGGCTGGAATCAGCTGCCTGGCCTTTTACTGCCTGATTTGAATACATGAATCCTGCAACTGCTTCGCCGTTTATCAGCGAGTCTTCAGGCGTATTTGTTTCAAACCGCACAATATTTGGTGCCAGCTCAAATAATTTTTCCCTAGCTTCAGCAACTATATCTGGGTCTGTTTCATTATATTCGTATCCCAATGCTTTCAAAACAACTCCGATTACTTCAACAGACCAGTCTACTATAACTACCTTATCCTTTAATTCTTCCTGCCATAAATCCTTATAGCCAGTAATAGGATCTGCGCCTAATTCTTCAACTGCTTCCGGATTCACAAGCAAAAGAGATGTGGAAATGGCATAGGGCATTGAATACTCATTGTTCTCATCATAATAGTTGCCTTGATAAACAGGGTTTATGTTAGAAAAATTCGGCAGTTTTCCCTTATCCAAAACTTTAATGTTTCCATTCAGCCTTAAGATGTCCACCATATAATCTGTCACTACAGCCAAATCATACTGGTCAGGATTTGCCTCCAATAAAGACTGCATATCTTCATTAGACGTAACTTCCTTGTAATTGACCTTGATACCGGTTTCCTCTTCGAATTCTGTAATCACTTGGCGGGGTATAAAATCACCCCCCCATGACATAAGATTGATTTGCTCAACTGTGCCTGTTTCTTTGCCGCACCCTGTAAACACAGCCGTCAATAAAGCTATTATTAATAAAACTGATAATTTACCTGATTTGCTTTTGCTCAACTACGTTTCCTCCTTTTGTTCCGACTATTTGATTTAAACCTATCAATAAAAATGTTCCTGCTAAAAACAATGTACACAGGGCATTTACCTTTGGGGTAACTCCTACCCGCATCATGGAAAATATATGCACCGGCAATGTTGTAGTAGTAGGTCCTGCCATGTAAGTCGATATTATCACATCATCCAGGGACATGGCAAGTGCTAAAAGAGATGCTGTCAGAGTAGAAGGCATAACCAGGGGCAGCAGAATGGTTTTAATAAGCTGCCATCTGGTAGCGCCTAAATCCTTGGCAGCTTCAATAATTGATATATTAATCTCCTTCAGCCTCAACAGAACCATAATATGCACATAGGGCACACAAAATAACGAGTGGGAGATAACCAGCGTAAAAATCCCGAAGGGCAGCTTCAGTTCACTGAAAAATATTAAAAGTGATACCCCCAGGGCTACCTCAGGAACTATTAAGGGTAAAAACATCAATCCGTTCATGGCTTTTTCCGTCTTTTTTGTTACATATACGGATATGATTGCAGAAGCCGTCCCTATTAGGGCAGATAAGACGGAAGTCAACAAGGCAACAGCAATAGAGACTTTGAAGGATTCGAATATAACCCTGTCATTGAAAAGCTGCCTGTACCAGTCAAGGGTAAAGCCCGCCCAGTATGCAGTGGAGCTGCTGTCATTAAATGAATACAATACAACACTCAGCACCGGAACATACAATATTATGAAAAATAATGACAAATAAAATGTTCTGAATTTTTTTTGCTTTATATTCATTGATATAGACTCTCCTTACCGCTCTTTGTCACTCTGCCGTATATAAACAGGACCAATAAAACCAGGAGAATCATCCCCACGGCAAATGCAGATGCCAAAGGCCTGTTTCTACCCCTTGTAGCCATATTATTTATCAAGTTTCCCAAAAACATGGTGTTCCCTCCACCCAGGAGGTCTGATATATAATAAAGTCCCAGAGCAGGAATAAAAACAAGTGTAAAGCCCCTGGCTATTCCCGGCGTTGTAAGAGGAAGGGTTATATTAAAAAATGTCTTCCACTTGCCGCCCCCAAGGTCATAAGAAGCCTCCAGCAAAGACCTGTCAAGCTTATCAACAGAATTATATATGGAAATTATCATAAAGGGCACCAGCATATATGCCGTACCAGTCAATACCGTTCCGAATTTATACATCATGTTCAAGGGCTGGTCAATAATGTTAAAAAACATAAGAACATTATTAATAAGCCCTTCTTTTCCCAGAAGTATGGTCCACCCGTAAGTCCTCAATAAGCTTGAAATCCAAAAGGGCAGCATAATCAGCAAAATAACAAAAGACCGCCTTTTTTGTTCAAGACCTGCCGTAAAATATGCGACCGGATACCCAACCAGAAGTGTAATTAACCCGGTAAATAATGCCAGTGAAAACGAATTGAGAAAAACCCTCAAGTAAACAGGATCAAACATCTTCCTGTAATTATCCGGTGTAAATTCAAAAATAATATTGCCCAGGCTGTCCCTTGTTAAAAAGCTTAAAATAACAACCAGCAAAAGAGGAATGCCAACCAGCAATAATAAATACCCCAGTATAGGGAGTGCAGGCAAATTTTGTTTAATCCTTTTCATCTTCTCTCCTCCCTGTTGTATCTTCTTTAGGAAGAAGCAAGACTCCGGTTTCTTCCCAGGAAACATATACCTTATCCCCTATACTATAATTGTCATTATCATTTTGGTATTCAATAACTGTCAAAAGTTCCCCGTCCACATCCACCTCAGTTTTAATTTGAGAGCCTGCATAATGGACAAATGTTATCTGTCCGTAGAGACTATTTGGGACCTCCTCATAGGATATTTTCATTTTATCCATGTGTACAGCCAGTACAGCTGCTTCCATTTCACTGCATTTATCGTGGTCCACCAGGCTTCTGTCAGGTTTTATGTAAATAACGCTATTGCCTAATTTCACACTGCAAAAGTCCCCCTTCTTTTGAAGGACCTTAACCTCTTTAATATTTCTGTCCCCTATAAAACCTGCAACAAAAAGGTTTTTGGAATTATTGTATATATCGCTTGGAGTGCCTACCTGCTGAACCACACCTTCATTTATAACCACTATCCGGTCAGACATATTTAATGCTTCCTCCTGATCATGTGTTACATATATAAAAGTTGTTTCAGCTTGTTTTTGAAGGTGGGCAAGCTCTGTCTGCATATATTTCCTGAGCTTTAAATCCAGGGCTCCCAGGGGTTCATCCAAAAGCAAAATATCCGGCTTGTTAATCAAGGCTCTGGCAATGGCAATTCTCTGCCTTTGACCGCCGGACAGCTGGTGGGTCATTCTCTTTTCATAGCCCTGCATTTGAACTAATTCCAGCATTTCAGCAACGCTTTTTTTGATCTCGCCTTCCCCCATGGACTTTTTTATTCTGGGCCCGTATGCAATATTGTCATATACATTCAGATGAGGAAACAGGGCGTAGTTTTGAAATACAGTATTAACATTTCGCTTATTTGGTGCTAAATCCTTAATTGATTCACCGTATAGCAAAATATCTCCCGAATCAATAGATTCAAGCCCTGCAATGCACCTGAGTATTGTGGTTTTTCCGCAGCCCGACGGCCCTAAAAGAGTTATAAATTCTCCATCTTTTATATCTAATGTCACATCCTTTAATATATGTGACCTTCCAAAATATTTATTAATTTTTCTTATGCTGAGTAATTGTTCCTTCATATACTATCCTTGTCCATTTTATATAATTGAGCCTATGAACTTTACAGGCGACTACTATATTATAACATTTTCTAAAAATTTACAAACCTTTTATGGGCTAAACTTTATCATATCTCCCTGAACTTTTTCCTTGAAGGATTACCCTCAACCCTCCATATTCTATCGTGCTTAATATCATATACTACAGACCATACGGTATCTGCAATTCCCTTCCTGTCATATTGACACATAAATCCATATTTCCCCGATAGGATGGATTTTGCAAGGTCAACCGAATAATTGCCTTTATTATTTTTCAATGCGCTAAATGCTGTTTGATACCGTTCATCCGACCTCCAGTCATCAATATCCCCGTTGCGCCAGCCTCTCATTTGCACAGAATAGAAATTATTTGCTGTTGCAACAAATTGTTCGCAGGGCTCGGGTTCTATGACAACAATATTTTCAGGATTGCATTCAACCACTGCAATATCACCTTTTTTGTCTGCTAATGTTATTGTCTGGGCTGATGCTATGGGAAGGCGGTGCAGTTCCTCAACAGACTCTTTTGTTGTACTGCATTTTTCCAGCAGATATCTGACAAGCATCCCTGCATTCAGTCCAGGTTTCCTAATTCTAGGATATACAAATGTAAGTCCGGTAGCCAGGCCGTGTTCGTTTATTCCATCCTCCATCTGCACATAGGCAGTGGTGTTGGCATTGAAAGAATTGCTTCCCGTCAGCCTGTAAATACAATTCATATACAGCTTCTCAAGACTTTTTAAAAAATCACTGTTCCGCCCGAAAATAATTTCATCTTCCGTGCTGATTGCAAAGACTGTGCATCTGTTATCAAGTTCGAAGCAATACATACTAAACAAAATAGTCTGGAGT
>Ga0208458_1002872_pt1 | contig 12244 bp, 11 predicted proteins | sample AD_UKC085_MetaG_FD_184432 | JGI IMG/M metagenome (GOLD analysis project Ga0208458, IMG submission 184432) | Active sludge microbial communities of municipal wastewater-treating anaerobic digesters from USA - AD_UKC085_MetaG (SPAdes) (version 2) | ecosystem: Engineered > Bioreactor > Anaerobic >... | reverse complement strand
TCTGACCGCGCAAGGGGTTGACTCCCCCGCTCTCGACCCCCATGTTGCCCAGGAGCATCTGCAGGTTGGCCACGGAGAGCACGTTGTTCCTGCCGCACGTGTGCTCCGTGATGCCCAGCGTGTAGCAGCACATGACCGGCTTCACGCTGGCGAGCTTCCGGGCGATGGTCCTGATGAGCTCGGTGCTCACCCCGGAGATCTCGGCTGCGCGCTCGGGCGGGTACTCCATGACCGTGGCTTTCAACTCTTCGAAGCCCTTGCAGCTGTTTTCCACAAAGGCCTTGTCGTAGAGGTCCTCGGTGATGAGCACGTGCATGAGGCCGTTCAGGAAGGCGATGTCGCTCCCAACCTTGATGGGCGCGTGGATCGTGGCGAAATCAGCCAGAGGCTGCTTCCTGGGGTCCACGAGGATGAGCTCGCCGCCGTTCATGACCGCGTTCTTGAGGAAGGTGGCGGCCACCGGGTGCGCCTCGGTCATGTTCGACCCGATGACGAGGAACATCTTTGCGTCCTTGAATTCGCCGAACGAGTTGGTCATTGCCCCGGAGCCGAATGCGATCGCCAGACCGGCGACCGTGGGGGCGTGTCACGTTCGCGCGCAGTGATCGATGTTGTTGGTACCGATCGCCGCGCGGAAGAGTTTCTGCATCTGGTAGGAGTCTTCGTTGATGCTCCGGGCGCAGCTGACACCAGCGATGGCGTCCGGTCCGTGCTTCTTGATGATTGCCTTGAACTTCTTCGCGACCAGGTCCAGGGCCTCGTCCCACGAGGCCTCCCGGAACTCGCCGTTCTTCTCACGGATGAGCGGGGTGGTGAGCCTCTCTTCGGAATAAATGAAGTCGTAGCCGAAGCGGCCCTTGACGCAGAGTCTTCCCTTGTTCGGGGACCCGTCCTCGGCGCCGGTGACCTTGAGGATCCTCCCGTCCTTCACGTGGAGCATGAGCTGGCAGCCCACGCCGCAGTACGGGCAGGTGGTGCGGACCTTTTCGATGTCCTTGACGCGGCCCTGGAACTTCGCCTTCTTCTCGACAAGAGCGCCCACCGGGCAGGCCTGCATGCACTCACCGCAGAACACGCAGTCGCTCTGGTCGTAGCGCACGTCGCCGCCGGCCACGATTTTGGCGTGCGGCCCGCGGTTTCCGAAGGAGATGGCCCGGTTCACCTGGACCTCCTGGCAGGCCTGGACGCAGCGTCCGCAGAGGATGCACCTGCTGAAGTCGCGGATGATGAAGGGATTCACGTCTTCGGTGGGGTACGGCTGCGGGGTCTCCTCGAACCTGAGCGTGTCGATGCCGTAGTGGTAGGCGAGGTCCTGGAGCGTGCAGCCGCCGGACCGCTCGCAGGTGATGCAGTTGTGCTTGCCGCTGGCGAGGAGGAACTCCGTGGTGAGCTTCCTCGTCTTGTGCACCCTGTCGGTTTCCGTGTCCACGGTCATGCCCTTCTCTGCGGGTGTGGAGCAGGCCGCCACCAGCGACCGCGCGCCGGCGACCTCCACCAGGCATATGCGGCAGGCGCCCGTGGGGGTGCAGCCCTTCAGGTGGCACAGAGTGGGGATTCTTACACCATTACTCTGTGCTACTTCCAGGATGGTCTGGCCGGGCGTGAACCCGACCTGCTGCCCGTTCAACGTCAGTGCGTAGCCTTCCATAGGAAAAACTCCTCGATGTTAATAGTATTTTTTTCATCAGTGCCCGAGATGGCTTTCAGGGACGAACCTGAATGAGCCCTCAATCCTTACTATGTTCCTTTAAGCCTTATAGCGGGTTATGTCAAGAAATACATAGTAACCCCTTGCCGTCATCTCCCCGACATGGTATTCACGTGCATTCAGACAGGCATAAGCACACTTGCACCCCAAAGGAAAAAACCGCATGAAGAATATTGAAGACACGCTCAAGAGACTCGAGAGAAGCCTGACCAGCGCCATGGATCGCAATCCCCACAGCTCGTGCATCATCTCCGCCTTCAGGCCCCTCATCATCGCCAGGACGAGGCTGGTTGACTCCCTCGAGCTTCCCGGGAACGAAGAGTTCACCCTCGACAAGGCCCGGTTCAAGGACGGGGTGCCCCTTGCCAGGCAGAGCGGCTACTTCCGCGAGGACGACCCCTTCGAGTCGGTCGCCATCTCCCTCATGCCCGCCCTGAAGGCCGGGTTCCCCGATCAGGTCACGACCTGGGAGCGGCTCACCGGCCTCATCGACAGCAGGGAGATCAGGCTCTATGATTTCTTCCAGGCCTACCCTTCCGGCGGGGAGGAGATTATCGAGGAGTGGGCGAAGCTCATCGACGCAGACGTCCGCATCGTCGGCTTCCTCGCTAGGTCCGTCGCAAAGACGATCCTCGAGAGGAGGGCGCTTGACTGGGCCGGGCTCATCAAGGACCTCGAGTGGGAAAAGGGCTACTGCCCCATCTGCGGCTCCTTCTCGCACATCGCGAAGCACAAGGACGGCACCGGCGAGCGCTGGCTGTACTGCCCCATGTGCAGCCACGAGTGGAGGTTCAGGAGGGTGGTGTGCCCCTGCTGCGAGAACGACGACCAGAAGACCATGAGCTATTTTCACGTGGAGGAAAAGGAGAAGGAGTCCGCCTTCGGCTGCGAGATGTGCAAGGGCTACCTGATCACCATGACAAAGGTGAGCGACCTCAGCGAGTTTAACCCGGAAATCGCGGCGCTCAGCCTGGCACACCTGGACGTCATCATGCAGGAGAAGGGCTACGTCCCCATGTCCCAGGCCGAGTGGAGCGCCTTTGCCTAGGAGCTTCAGGGCCGGAACCCTCCACGCCGGCGATTGTCAGGCATAAGGACCGGCCCTCACCCTCGACCCGGGATCGATCTTCAGCCGCCCTTTCCCGGGCACACAACAGCACATCCCCATCCGGCACCGGACGATCTAACAGCCGATCTCCCGTCCAGCTCCATCCAGTTCGAATTACCTACAATATCCATTTCACGAGGCTTTTTATGCTCGCTCAGACTTATTATGTTAAACTTAACACACTTCAACTGTTTTCAATCAGTTACATGTAATCAAACATTGACTATTCACTCATCCCTGCGGTATTATGCATATGGTTATATATGAACCATTATACATAGTGGAAGGAGAGCGTGAATGGAGATTACCAGAAGAGGTTTTCTCGCCTTGTCCGGAGCCGTAGGCTCGGGAGCCGCCCTGGGGGCGTTCGGCCTCATGGGCCCGGTCAAGGCGTATGCCGACGAGCTCAGCAAGATGAACAAGGTCAAGACGTCGAAGCAGTACACGACGATCTGTGCCTACTGCTCATGCGGCTGCGGGCTCATCTGCAGTGTTGACAGCATGACAGGCAAGGTATTCAGCATCGAGGGCGACCCTGAGCACCCCATCAACGAGGGGTCCTTGTGCGCGAAAGGCGCCGGTTTCTTCGACCTCACCGAGGCCAACAAGCACCGCCTCCGCAAGGTCCAGTACCGGGCACCCTACAGCGACAAGTGGGAAGAGAAGGACTGGGACTGGGCATTGAACCGCATCGCACGCCTCACCAAGGATGCCCGCGACAAGGACTTCATCGTCACGAACGAGAAAGGCCAGCTGGTGAACCGGACCGAGTCGGTAGCACACCTCGGCTCCTCCAACATCGACAACGAGGAATGCTGGCTTATCTCCATGTCCGTAAGGGCCATGGGCCTGGTGTATATCGATCACCAGGCAAGGGTCTGACACAGCCCTTCCGTAGCGGCTCTGGGAGAGTCGTTCGGTAGGGGTTCGATGACGAACCACTACATTGATCTGAAAAACAGTGATGTTATCCTCATCATGGGCAGCAACGCCGCAGAGCACCACCCCATGGCGTTCAAATGGATCCTCCGGGCAAAGGAGAGGGGAGCGAAGATCATCCACGTAGACCCGCGCTACACCCGCACCTCGGCCCGCTGCGACTACCACGTCCCCTTGCGGTCGGGCACGGACATCGCCTTCCTGGGGGGAATGATCAACTACATCGTCAATAATGACAAATGGTTCCACGACTATGTGATCAACTATACCAATGCATCATTCCTCGTAAACCCGGACTTTTCCTTCAATGACGGCCTGTTCTCGGGGTATGACGCAGAGAAGCGGAAATACGACAAGTCCACCTGGACCTTCCAGACGGATGCGAACGGCATTCCGCTCAAGGACCCGACCTTGCAGGATCCGCGCTGCGTGTTCCAGCTCATGAAGAAGCACTACTCGCGCTATACCCTGGACAAGGTTTCCAGCATCACGGGCGTATCCAAGGAGAACCTCCTGAGGGTGTATGAGGAATACAGCGCAACCGGCGCCCCGGACAAGGCAGGCACGGAATGCTATGCACTCGGCTGGACCCACCACACCACGGGAAGCCAGATCATCCGCACCATGTCCATGATTCAGCTCCTGCTGGGCAACATGGGCATCGCGGGCGGCGGCGTGAACGCTCTCCGCGGCGAGCCCAACGTACAGGGTTCCACCGACCACTGTATTCTGTACGGCAACCTTCCCGGCTACCTGAAGATGCCGTCTGCTTCATTGGACACTATAGAGAGTTACCTCGAAAAGTATACACCCAAGTGCAATGACCCGCAGTCAGCCAATTACTACACGAACTATCCCAACTTCTTCGTGAGCTGGCTCAAGGCCATGTACGGCGATGCAGCAACACCGGAGAACGGATTCGGCTATTCATGGCTTCCGAAGATGGATGACGGCAAACACTACTCCCTCATGCACCTCTTCGACAGGATGTACGCGGGCAAGGTGAAGGGCCTGTTCTCCTACGGGACCGACCCTGCGGTGAGCTCGCCGAACTCGAACAAGGTCCGCAAGGCGCTCGAGAAGCTCGACTTCCTCGTCTCGGCCAATATCTTCGACAACGAGACAGCCTCCTTCTGGCACGGCCCCGGTGTCGATCCCAAGCAGGTCAAGACAGAGTGCTTCCTCCTGCCTGCGGCAGCCACCATGGAAAAGGAAGGCAGCCAGAGCAACAGCGGCAGGATGGTCCAGTGGAAGTACAAGGCCACTAATCCTCCCGAAGACGCCCTTTCGATAGGCGATATCCAGATCCGGATAATGGATACCATCAAGTCCCTCTATGCCAAGGAGGGAGGTCCCAATGCCGAGTCCATCCTCAACCTCAAGTGGGACTACAAGAACCCCAAAGGCGAGTTCGACGCCCTCAAAGTGGCCAAACAGATCAACGGATACTTCACCGCGGACGTGGAGATCGACGAAAAGGGCGTGAAGAAGCAGTTCAAAAAGGGTGATCTTGTTCCCACCTTCGGCATGCTCAGGAGCGACGGCACCACGGCATGCGGCAACTGGATCATGTCAGGCTCCTTCGGGCCCGACGGCGAGAACAAGATGGCCAAGCGCGGCAAGGACGACCCCACGGGGTTAGGCCTGTATCCGAACTGGGCCTTTGTATGGCCGGTAAACCGCCGCATCATCTACAACCGGGCATCCTGCGACATCAACGGCAAGCCCTACAACCCCAAGAGAAAGCTCCTGGAATGGAAGGATGGCAAGTGGGTGGGCGACGTGCCCGACGGTCCGTGGCCGCCAATGGCGGACAAGGTAAACGGGAAATATCCGTTTATCATGAAGACCGACGGCGTTGCGTCTCTGTTCGGTCCGGCCATGGTTGAAGGCCCGTTCCCCGAGCACTACGAGCCCCTGGAAGGCCCGCTCGCGAAGAACCCGCTTTCGAGCCAGCTCATCAATCCCACCATCGAGATCTTCAACAGCGAGCTCGACAAGGTGGCCAACGCCAGTGAGCAGTTCCCCTACGTGTGCACCACCTACTCCTGCACTGAGCACTGGTGCACCGGAGCGCTCACCAGGTGGCAGGCATGGCTGCTCGAGATGCAGCCCGAGCTCTACGTCGAGATCGGCGAAGAGCTGGCGCGCAAGCTGAGGATCGGCAACGCCGACTGGGTGAACGTCTCGTCCGCCCGCGGCAAGGTGAAGTGCAGGGCCATGGTGACCAAACGGTTCGTGCCGTTTACGGTCGAAGGCAGGACCGTCCACCAGGTGGGGCTGCCGTTCAACTACGGCTGGCTCTACCCCGAAGACGGGAGCGACTCTACGAATTTCCTCACACCGACCGTGGGAGACGCCAATACCTTCTGCCCTGAGTACAAGGCCTTTATGGTCAATGTGGAAAGGGTATAAGGGGGTGAGCCATGAAAAATAACAGCAAAATAGAATACGTAAAACTCATCGACACCACGCTGTGCACAGCGTGTCGCGGCTGCCAGGTGGCGTGCAAGCAGTGGAACGAGAACCCTGCGTCCATCACGAAACAGCACGGCACCTATCAGAACCCGCAGGACCTCGAATGGAACACGTGGACGCTGATCCGCTTCCAGGAGTACACGGACAAGGACGGCAACTTCAAGTGGCTGTTCCGCAAGGACGGCTGCATGCACTGCACCGATGCGGCCTGCGTGAAGGCCTGCCCGAGCGGCGCGCTGCACCACGCGGATTTCGGGGTCGTGGCTCAGAACAGGGACCTCTGCATCGGCTGCAAGGCCTGCACCTCGGCCTGCCCCTTCGACATCCCCCGCTACAACAAGGCGACGGAGAAGACCTACAAGTGCGACCTCTGCTACGACAGGCTCAAGAACGATCAGCCGCCGGCATGCGTGAAATCGTGCATTACCGGGGCACTGACCATGGGCGAAAAGGAGACCATGATCAGAAAGGCCCATGACCGCCTCGAGAAGCTGGGTGGCAACGCGGTCCTCTACGGCGACAAGTTCGTGGGGAGCACGCACGTCATGTACATCCTTTCAGAGCCGCCGGCCGTGTACGACAAGCTGCCGGTCAAACCGAGCGTACCCATGTCGGTCATACTCTGGAAGAACCTGTTCAAGCCCTTCACCCTCATCGGGATGGGCGCCGTGGCCGGTGCCGCAGCGCTGCACTACCTGATCAAGGGCCCGCACGAGGCACATGAGAAGAAGGAAGGGGGAGAGTGATATGTCGAACCATACAGCTGAAATGATAACGGTTACGGACGCCACCGAGCGCATCGCCCACTGGGTGCTGGCGGCGAGCTGCCTCTTCTGCCTGTTTTCCGGCCTGGGCCTCATGTTCCAGTCATGGAGCTTCATTCCGGCCCTGCTCGGCGGCTACTATGCCACCATGTGGATGCACATCTTCTCGGGCATCGCCTTTGCAGCATCCCTGATCTACGGCTTCTTCATGTGGGTGAAGGACTGCACCTTCGAGCCTGACGACGCCAAGTGGATCATGAACGGCGGGGGCTACCTCTGGCCCACGAACAACCTTCCACCGGTCTACAAGTACAATGCCGGCCAGAAGGCGTTCTTCTGGTGCGTCGTATTCTTCGGCGTCCTCATCGTCGCCACCGGGCTCATCATGTGGAACGCGGATTTCTTCGCGCACGTGGTGGCCCGCTGGGCATTCGCCCTGCACGCCCTGAGCGCCATGGTCATCGGCTCGTTCTTCGTGGTGCACCTCTACCTGGGCACCATCGGGAACCCGGGCACGGTGTCGGCCATGTTCACCGGCAAGTGCAGCAGGGCCTGGTGCGAGACGCACTGCCCGCGCTGGCTCGAAGAGAGGGACGGCAAGAACGCCGGCTGATCCAGCCCTGCACACCGCTTCTCCCGTCCGGGGGAAGACAGGGACGATCAGTTGTGGTAACAAGAAAATCGCGGCTGCCTTTCACGGCAGCCGCGATTTTTTTCGAGAGCATGTGCAAGGTGATGGATGAAAAGGGTCAACGGTTGCCGGGCAACCGGACCGCCCTACCCCCTGCAGCCCGTGCCCAGTTTCACGAACACGATCTCCTGCCTTTCCTGATCGATGCCGCTCATGGTGAGGACCCACTTCTTCGCCTGCCACTTGGAGGGGAACACCACGATGGTCCCCTGCCGGTCCCGCAGCCACTGAAACCTGCCCGGGTCCTCCCCGCACGCCCCACAGGCAACTGCCCACCTTTCCGGCATAACTCCTCCCGGCATGAGAATATAAACATTTCAATTATGCTTTATCATGCATATGTGCGGGACACAATGTTCTTGAAGAGAAACCGATGCCCCTGCAGGTTAGGGATATACAGGGCTTGCCGGATATGCCAGGGGAATAACTGGTAGCGGGGGGAGTATCTGGACCTCCTATCTCCCTGCACTGATGCGGGTTTACAGGCGGTCCGCTACTTTTGGGCACAGTATTCAACCTGCTCATCTCCTTTCTCTTGAGTTTTTTTCAATTGAGCCTATTTGTCAATCATGCATAGTATGTCGATAATATATCGACATAGCGTGCTTTATTTGATAAGAGGAACGAGAGCCATGCCCTTGCAGATGGAGTGCGTACCCAGACGGTATGAAGATCACAGGTCGCGCTAAAGATCTGCAGGGAAAGGAGACAGGGTGCCTTCAGTGATCGAAAGGATCAGAAAGACTGTAACCAGGGAGGAGTTTGACTATCAGGTGCTCACTTCCAGCCTGAGGGGATACTCTTACCCAAGGGACAAGATCACCGACATCCTGAGAGAGGGACAGATCATACGGGTCAAGAAGGGCCTGTACATCTTCGGCCCTGACTACAGGAGGAGACCATACTCACGGGAAGTCCTGGCCAACCTGATCTACGGCCCTTCTTACATCTCCCTCGAATATGCCCTGGCCTACCATGGTCTCATTCCCGAACGTGTCGAAGCACTCACATCCGTTACGACAGGGAGGACAAGGACATTCACCACTCCTGTGGGGGTATTCACCTACCACATGATTCCTCTCCGGGCATTCCAGACAGGTATGATGAGAGTCGACCTGGACGATGGTGGGGCCTTCCTCATCGCCACCCCGGAGAAGGCCCTCGTGGATAAGGTATTTGTTGACCGCACGTCCGAGATAAGAACACTCAAGGGACTGGAGGCATACCTGTTCGATGATCTCCGCATCGACCAGGACATCTTCGGCAGGCTCGACGAGGGTGCGGTTTCCGACTGTGTAGATCGTTATTCATCAGCCAAGCTGCAGCTCCTGAGAAGCCTTCTCAGAAAGTATCAGAGACAAGGGAGCGAGGAACGCCATGCATGATGCGGTAACCCAGATGCTCCGGAAGTATCCCTTGGACAGGTTTGAAGACTATACCAAGGCTCTGCGGGAGATCATCCAGGAGATCGCCCTGCTCGGCCTGTGGAGGAGCAAGTTCTTCGAAAAGGCTGCGTTCTATGGAGGAACGGCGCTGAGGGTCCTCTACGGTCTCGACAGGTTCTCCGAGGACCTGGACTTCACCCTGCTCCAACCCATGGGTGATTTCGATCTTGGCACATTCGGTTCATCCCTTGAGAAGGAACTCCTGGGATTCGGGTTTGAGATGCATCTGGAGCAGAAGAATAGGGCTGTTCAGAGCCCTGTGCAATCAGCATTCCTGAAGGCGGACACCTTCAGCCAGATGCTCGTCATCGAGATCGGGGAAGAGATCCTCAGGCAAGTCCCCAAGGGGCAGATGATCAAGATCAAGCTGGAGGTGGACACGAACCCTCCTCCGGACTTCTCCACGGAGACGAAGTACCTCCTGGCTCCCATCCCGTTCCCGGTGAGAGTGCTTGCCTTGCCGGATCTGTTCGCAGGCAAGATGCACGCTGTGCTGTACAGGAGATGGAAGACACGGGTGAAGGGAAGAGACTGGTATGACCTGGTGTGGTACGTATCCCATCATCCTGAGCTGCATCTCGGGCACCTTGAACAGAGGATGAGACAGACCGGTGACTGGATCGGCCCTGAGAGGCTGACTGCCGAGGCGTTCCACAGTGTTCTTCATTCAGCAATAGATGCCCTCGACATCGAAAAGGCACGTGCAGAAGTGTCCCCGTTCATCAGGGACCCGGAGGTGCTGTCGATATGGTCCAGGGATTTCTTCCATGACATCGTCTCCAGGATAAAGCTGGTGTGAGCCAGTACGGGGAGACGGAGCGACGAACACTCGCTCCGTCATGCCCGCCACTGTCATCTTGGAAACACGGAATAATGTTTGATTCAGATTGACAAGGCCATTGGAAACGAGGGTGTCAGAATTTTAGTGTAAATGGCAATTATCAGTTAGCGTCCAGGGGCACCCTGTCCCCGAACAGGATCAGGAACTGATTCATATGTAGTAGCTAAGACCCGATCTGACAGGTGGTCCCCTTTCTGAAGTTCTGTCTTGTCAGATCTAAGCTGTCAGATGGCCATCGATAAGGAAACCATCGACATGTCCCTCATCCATATAACTGATCAATTTCTCTTTTGCCAGGGGAAGGTTATCATTGAAGGTATCCATAGGCGTTCTCCCCTTGCAGCGCTTCCCCTGATGAGTCCGCTGGTGATTGTACTTGTAGAGCCATAGATCGAGGTCTTTCTGGAGCTCATCGAGGGTAAGATAAATCTTCCTTCTGAAGGCGATGCTGTAGAACTCGTCCTTGATGGTTTTGTGGAACCGCTCGCAAATGCCGTTCGTCTGAGGGGACCGCACCTTCGTTTTCGTATGCTCGACATCATTGAGAGCGAGGAAGAGCTGGAACTCATGAGTCGTGGGATTGCCGCAGTATTCCGTGCCCCGGTCCGTCAGGATCCTCAGCAAGGGGATGTCTCTCTCATCGAAGAACGGGATCACCCGGTCATTGAGGAAATCGGCGGAATTGATAGGATGCTTGCTGGTATACAGCTTCGCCATGGCCATGGAGGAATACGTATCGATAAAGGTCTGCTGGTAGATGCGTCCCACGCCCTTGATGGTGCCCACGTGAGGGTGTCAGAAATTTAGTGTAAATGCCGGTCATGGTTAATGTTCCAGGGTCACCCTATCCCCGAACAGGATCAGGAACTGATTGATAGCGCCTGACCAGTTTTGTATGGGCATTGTCCATTTTTTCTCGATGTTCTTCAAGGCCAAATACAGGATTTTCTTCAAGGCATCGTCATTGGGGAAGGAGGACTTGGTCTTGATGACCTTCCTCAAGGACATGTTCAGGGACTCGATGGCATTCGTCGTATAGATGGCCCGTCTGATCTCTGGCGGATAGGCAAATAGCGGGATGATATTGGCCCAGTTATTTCTCCAGGAAGGGCTGATTGCCGGGTATTTTTCGTCCCATTTGGCAGAAAAGGCTTGGAGGGCCTTTTCTGCCAACTCCACTGTCGCTGGGCGGTAAATCTCCTTGAGATCGCCGGCAACGGCTTTGCGATCCTTCCAGGAAACAAACTTCAGAGAGTTCCTGACCATATGCACGATGCACAGCTGGATCTCGGTCTTCGGGAACACGGCATTGATGGCATCGGGGAACCCTTTGAGCCCATCGACACAGGCAATGAAAATATCCTTTACCCCACGATTCTTGAGCTCGGTGATCACCTGCAGCCAGAACTTGGCACCCTCGCTCTTCTCAATCCACATACCCAAGACCTCCTTGCGGCCCTCCATGGTGATGCCGATGGCCAGGTACACTGCCTTATTGACGATATGCCCCTGGTCCTTAACCTTGACCATCAGGGCATCCAGGTACAGGATCGGGTACACGGAATCTAAAGGCCGGTTCTGCCACTGACGGACATCTTCCATGACAGAATCGGTAACGCTTGAGATAAACTCTGGGGATACCTCGATCTGGTAGATTTCCTTGAGGTGGCCCTGGATCTCACGGGTGCTCATGCCCCGGGCGTACATGGAAATGATCTTATCATCGAAACCATCAAAGCGGCTCTGGCCCTTCGGGATGATCACCGGTTCGAACTCGCTGTTGCGGTCCCGGGGAACATCGATCTCCATCTCCCCGAACTCACCCTTGATCTTCTTGGTGTTCTTGCCGTTTCTGGAATTGCCGCTGTTCTTGCCAGCAGGCGACCACTTGGGGTATCCTAAGTGGTGGGTCATCTCTCCTTGGAGAGCCTTCTCTAAAAGCCGCTTCGTCAGATCCTTGAGAAGTCCGTTCTCTCCAAGAAGATCCTCGGGCTTCTCATACCCCTTCATCAACTCGTTCAATAACTCATCTCGTATGGCCAATTCACTCTCCTCCTTACTGAGGTCTCGGCCATTTACACTAAATTCTGGACACTACCATCAGCCTCAGATAACGCGCTTTGCCGGATTACGCAAAGGTCTCGATACGTGCCCTCGTCCAGAAGGGAAGCATACACCTCTTGGGGAGCCTTATCGACAAACCGTTCTTCATGAAGGGTATCAAGGACCCTCTGCTGTTCTTCCCGGGATAGGGCCAGGGGTGGCAACGC
>Ga0208458_1002855_pt1 | contig 12303 bp, 8 predicted proteins | sample AD_UKC085_MetaG_FD_184432 | JGI IMG/M metagenome (GOLD analysis project Ga0208458, IMG submission 184432) | Active sludge microbial communities of municipal wastewater-treating anaerobic digesters from USA - AD_UKC085_MetaG (SPAdes) (version 2) | ecosystem: Engineered > Bioreactor > Anaerobic >... | reverse complement strand
TTGCGCGCGCTGCAAGAGACTATTAACGCGGTGCCTGCCGATATCCCGGTCTTGCTGGATGTGAAACGCGGGGATATTGGCTCAACGGCGCAAGCCTACGCCCGGGCTGCTTACGAGCAGTTCCAGGCGGACGCGGTGACGCTTAGCCCTTACCTTGGGCAGGACAGCATCAAGCCTTTCCTCGCTGAGGCAGAAAAGTTTGTTTTCATTCTCTGCCAGACTTCCAATCCTTCCGCCAACGAAATACAGGGCTACGGCACGCCGCCCCTGTACGAATACATTGCCCGCGTCAGCCAGAGTTGGGGCCCCCCCGAGCGGGTTGGCCTGGTAATTGGGGCGACGCAGCCCGAGGCCTTGGAACGGGTTCGCGCCATTTGCCCGGATTCCTGGTTTTTAGCTCCCGGGGTTGGCGCCCAGGGCGCTGACCTAAAAGCCGCGCTCACTGCCGGGCTTCGCGCAGATAAGCGCGGCGTGCTCGTCCCCGTCTCCCGCGCAGTTATCAACGCGGCATCCCCGCGCAAAGCCGCTGAGGTTCTGCGCGAACAGATTAACGCGGTTATCGCCGAGATTACCCCCAAGCCGCTTGACCCCTTTCAAGCGCTTGTGAACGGCCTGTTTTCCACCGGCTGCGTGAAATTTGGCAATTTTACGCTTGCCTCAGGCAAACAGTCACCCGTATATCTGGATCTGCGCCGTTTGGTTTCTTTCCCGGATGTGCTGGATATGGCGGTTGAGGCCTATATCGACCAATTGATTCACCTGGACTTTGACTGCCTGGCCGGCGTTCCCTATGCCGCGCTGCCGATCGCGGCTATTGCTGCCTCCAGGCTTAAACGGCCAATGGTCTATCCGCGCAAGGAAGCTAAGACGCACGGCACATCCCAAATGGTGGAAGGTGTTTTTCAACAGGGACAGGATGCCATCTTGCTGGAAGACGTGATTACCAGCGGCGGTAGCATTCTGACGGCCGCGGAAACGCTCTCGTCGGCGGGTTTGCAGGTGCGCGACGCGGTGGTGCTGGTGGACCGGGAACAAGGCGGTGTGCGCTCATTGGCAGACCAAGGCATTCAGGTGCACGCGGTGCTGACTATGCGCAAAATCCTTGAACGGTTAGCCGCGCAAAACCTGATTGACCAGAGCACTTACCTTGAAGTGAAACGCTACCTGGACGGAGAGGCATGATCGGACCCGAACTATCTTGCAGTTTTTTGGGGATGTTATTGCGGAATCCGCTGGTGCTGGCCTCAGGAATCCTGGGCACCAGCTGCAGCCTGCTGGAAAGAGTAGCCCGGGAAGGCGCGGGGGCAGTCACCACGAAAAGCTGCGGACCTGAGCCCCGGACGGGGCATGACAATCCTGTCGCCCTGGCCTGGGAGGGCGGCGTGATTAACGCGATTGGATTAACAAATCCCGGCGCCAGCGAAGAGGTGCCCCTGCTGCGGGAGGCAAAAAAGCGCCTGGCAAGGATGGGCGTGCCAGTTTTTGCAAGTATTTTTGCCCCTACCACAGAGCAGTTTGGAGAAACAGCACGCGTGATTGCGGAAGCCGAACCTGACTTGATTGAAGTCAATATTTCCTGCCCAAATGTCGCCAGTGAGTTCGGCACGCCGTTTTCGGCTTCTGCCGAAAGCGCCGCGGCAGTCACACGCGCGGTGCGAAGAGCGGTCAGTCTGCCTATCAGCATCAAACTGGCGCCCAACGTCCCCAATATTGGCCAAATTGCCAGAGCGGTGGCAGAAGCGGGAGCGGATGCCATTACCGCGATTAACACCATGCCCGCTATGCTGATAGACGCGCGCGCTGGCCTCCCCATACTAAAGAATCGCAGCGGCGGCCTCTCAGGGCCGGCGCTCAAACCTATTGCCTTGCGCTGCGTCTATGAAATAGCCCGTTCAGTGTCTATTCCAATCATCGGCACTGGCGGGGTTAGCACGGGTAAGGACGCGGCGGAGATGATCTTAGCCGGCGCGAGCCTGGTAGGGGTGGGCTCAGCCGTTTGGCAGGATGGACCTGCCGCCTTTACCCGCATTGGCGCAGAACTGCTGGCATTTATGCAAGAGACTGGGTACGACACGATAGGAACGATGCGCGGGAGGGCCGCGCGATGAACCGAGATGGGCTGTTTGAGGTTTATCAGGTTAAATCAACGCGGCAGGAAAATCCCCGCACGCATACGCTGACGTTTGACGCGCCTTTGCCCTCCGACCCAGGCCAATATGTGATGGCCTGGCTGCCGGGTATTGGGGAAAAGCCTTTCAGCATCAGCGCGAACGATCCGCTGGCGCTGACCATCTGTGACGTCGGACCTGTCAGCCAAGCTCTGTGCGCGCTCCAACCGGGTGAACGTCTCTGGGTGCGCGGTCCGCTGGGAAAAGGGTTCGTTTTATCCGGTGATACGCACATTTTGGTAGGTGGAGGTTACGGGGCTGCGCCGCTCAGTTTGCTGGCTAAGCAAGCCCGCGCAAGTGGGCACAAAGTTGTGGTGTGTCTGGGCGCGAAGACCAGGACGGACCTGCTGATGCTCGAACAGTTTGAGGCGATGGGCTGCAAGCTTTTGGTTGCCACCGAGGACGGCAGCGCGGGCGCGCAGGGATTGGTGAGCCTGCCATTGCTGGACGCGCTGCAGGAGAACATCCCAGCAGAAGTTTACGGCTGTGGGCCGGCTGGCATGCTGTTGGCTGTTCATCAGCTTTGCAGCCGCGCGTTGGTTCCCATGCAGCTTTCCTTTGAAGCGCTGATCCGCTGTGGCGTGGGTTTGTGCGGCTCCTGCGAGTTAAGCGAAGAAACCTGCCAGCAGCTGGGAATTCCATTTGGTTTTTTGGTTTGCCATGACGGACCGGTGCTCACGCCAGGGGTCTGAATAGAGAGCAGGCGTTTTCTCCTGTTTGTCATTCCCCGACGAATTTTGGCATCACGCAATTCCTTGGATTTCCCATCAGTTTCTGAGTTTTTTCGGTGATTGCAGTACAATTAACAAGCCGTCGTTTTCTATTCGAAAGGAGCAAGTCTTTCGTAATCGCATTTTTTCCAATCCGTTCAAACAATTTAAACAGGAGAAAAGATGAAAAAAGGTTTTTGGCTGTTCAATTTGATCTTGGTCCTCGCGCTTGTGCTTTCTGCCTGCGCAAAGACCCCGGCTGAAACGGAAGCCCCTGTTGTGGACTGCCGCGCCCAGACGACCTCCGAAGCTGTGGGTTCCTATCAGGTTCCCGCGCCTATCGAGGGCTGCTACAATGTCGCCTTTGTGTATGTAGGACCGCATGACGACGGCGGTTGGTCACAGGCGCATGATGTTGGCCGCCTGTATGTGGAGCAAAGCCTGGAAGGCGTGCACACCGCCTACGTTGAAAACGTGGCGGAAGGCGCTGATTCTGAGCAGGTTACCCGCTCCCTTGCCCGGAAAGGTTTTGATGTAATCTTCACCACATCCTTTGGCTTCATGGACTCTTCCGAAACAGTGGCCAATGAATTTCCGGATGTGGATATCATCCACGTCAGCGGCTATAAGGCCAATGGCGCGAACTTTGGCAACCTGATGGGCGCCATGGAGAACATCAAGTACCTGGCAGGCATGTTGGCTGGTTCCCGCGCAAAACTGGACGGAAACCCCAAGCTGGGCTACATGGCTACCTTCCCAATCCCCGAAGAGCTTCGCCTGGGCAATGCTTTCGCGCTGGGCGCTCAGAAGACCTGCCCGGAATGCACCATTGACGTGCGCTTTATCAACACCTGGCACGATCCAATCCTTGAACAGGAAGGCGCAAAGTCCCTCTTCGACGCTGGCGCGCAGGTGGTCATGACCGGCGCGGACACCCCCGCCCCTGCCCTGGCTGCCCCCGCAGGAAAATGGGGCATCACCTATGACTATAAAGGCAACTGCACACTGGATTCCTGCCTGACCTCCATGTACTGGAATTGGGGCGTCATCTATGCGGATATTGTCGAAAAATCCCGCGCTGGCACCTGGAAGGGCGGTTGGGAGTACTTCGATGGCGACTCTGGCGGACTCGGTCTGTACGGCTTCATGGAAGGCGAGACGCTGATGCCTGGTGTCGCGTCGCTCCCGGAAGCAGACCTGCAGCTGGTGCGCGAAACCCTGGATAAGATGCTCAAGGGCGAATTTACCCGCTTTGACGTCTTCAAAGGCCCTATCACGGATAATCAGGGCAACCTGATCCTTGCTGACGGCGTTAGCATGGAACAGCTTGACCTGGATGGATTCAAGCAGTTTGGCAGCGAATGCAAGACCTGCATGTACTGGTGGAACGAAAACGTCACGGCGGAACTGCCTGACCTGTAGAATATCACACCATCATTTCCAGGAGATGACCAAATGGTCACCTCCTGGAAATATATGCCTGAGGATAAAAGAGCCTTGACCTAGCGAGGGGCTCGCGGGGCAATTCTATCGGAAAGAACAGATGACAATCACACCCCAGGAACAAATCAATGCGGTCGAAATGCGCGATATTGTGCTGCGCTTTCCGGGCGTGCTTGCCAATGACCACGTCAACTTTACGCTCAGGCGCGGGGAAATCCACGCGCTTCTGGGTGAAAATGGCGCGGGAAAAAGCACACTGATGAATATTCTTGCCGGGCTGTATAAACCAGAATCCGGCACAATAAAAATAAATGGTGAACGCGCGGTGTTCAACTCCCCGCGGGACGCGATTAGCCGGGGCATAGGCATGGTCCATCAGCATTTTATGCTGGTGCCCACACAAACAGTCACAGAGAATATATTGTTAGGACTGGATAAGCCGGGCTTTATAATGCGTTTACCGCGCTACGACCAAAAAGTCGCTGACCTGGCTGAAAAATATGGGTTAAAAGTCCAGCCAGATGCCAAAATCTGGCAACTTTCCGTGGGAGAGCAGCAGCGAGTCGAAATCCTGAAAACCCTTTATCGCGGAGCGGAAATTTTGATTTTGGACGAACCGACAGCCGTACTGGCTCCGCAGGAAATCCAGGAACTGATGGAGACGCTGCGACTGATGGTCCAACAGGGGAAATCCATTGTGTTCATCAGCCACAAACTGAACGAAGTGAAGCAAGTGGCAGACCGGTTGACGGTATTGCGCAAGGGCAAAGTGACCGCGGACGGCATCAACCTTGAGGATGTGAATAAAGAGACTCTGGCCGAGCTGATGGTCGGTCGGAAAATAATTTTCCAACTTGACAAAAAGCCCCATACCCCGGGAGAGGTTATTTTAGAGGTGCAGAATGTTTCAGCGCTTAATAACCGCGGACTGCCGGCACTCAGGAATATTTCATTATCGCTGCGCCAGGGAGAAATTCTGGGCATCGCGGGTATCGCGGGCAACGGACAAAGCGAATTAGCCGAAGTTATCACCGGAATGCGCCCCTGCCAGGGGAAAATCCTGATTAACTGTCAGGATGTTGCTAATCAATCCCCCAAACGGGCGATTGACCAGGGTACAGCCCACATCCCGGAAGACCGCACCGGCGTGGGAACCGCGCCCGGCATGGCGCTCACTGGCAACATGATCATGAAATCTTACGATCACGCCCCAATTAGTCAGAAATGGCGCATCAGCTACACTGCCGCCCGAGAATTTGCCCGGAACCTTAAAGAAAAATACGATATTCAGGCACCCAGCCTCACCACGCAGGTCAATAAACTTTCGGGTGGAAACCTGCAGAAAGTCATTCTCGCGCGGGAAATTTCCTGCGGACCCAAGTTGATTGTAGCGGTGCAGCCAACCCGCGGGCTGGACGTTGGGGCGATCGAAAGCATCCAAAACCTGCTTCTGGAACAACGCGATAACGACGCGGCGGTGCTGCTCATTTCCGAGGAGCTGGACGAACTGCTGGATCTATCAGACCGGATCGCCGTCATTTTTGAAGGCGAGCTGGTTGGCGAATTCCCAAGCACGGAGGCTGACCTGAAGACGATTGGGTTGATGATGACAGGGGAATTGAGGAGGCAGGAATGAGCGCTCCATACCGCCTGCGCATCCAAAAACGTACGGAGGAAGTCCCGCGCTGGCTGCCAATGGCTACCTCAATTGGCGCGATTGTCCTGGCATTCCTTATCAGTGGAGTGATCCTTGCAATTATCGGCGGAGATCCAATCAGAACGTTCCGCTACTTTTATAACGCGGCATTCGGCAGCTGGGGAGCGCTTTCGGATGTGGTGGTCAAAGCCACGCCGTTGCTGCTGATCGGCTTGGGGTGCGGGCTGGCATTCCGCATGCGCCTCTGGAACATTGGCGCGGAAGGCCAGTTTTACATGGGCGCGTTTTTTGCCAGTCTGGTACCTTTGGTGCCTCTGGTGGACATGCAAACGACCCCCAGGTTCGTAATCTTGGTCATGATGGCGCTGCTTGGGATGCTGGGCGGTGGGTTATACGGTTTTATCCCGGGTTGGTTGAAGGCCAAATTCCATGTGAGCGAGATCATTTCCACGCTGATGCTCAACTATGTGGCGGTTTTCTGGAATAATTACTGGATTTACAGCGAGTTCAGCGATGCCGGCTTCCAGATGACGCCAATGTTCCCAAAATCCGCCTGGCTTCCGCGCCTTGCGGACTATGCCCGAGAAGTGAAAGCTTTTTCCGGGATCACGCTGCACCTCGGAGTTGTTTTTGGCATCATTGCCGCCTTCATTATCTGGATTATCATGACCCGCAGCCGCTGGGGCTACGAAATCAATTTGATTGGCGATAACCCCCAGGCTGCCCGGTACGCAGGCATTGATATTACCCGCAATGTGATCCTGGTGTTCATGCTTTCCGGCGCGCTGGCAGGGCTGGCAGGCATGTCCGAAGTTAGCGGCGTGGTGCACCGCTTGCAGGAACGCATTTCGACCAATTACGGCTTCTCCGGCGTGATTGTAGCGTGGCTGGCCAAGCTAAACCCTTTTGCCACCATCCTGGTTTCCTTCCTGTTCGGGGCGCTGATTGTCGCCGGCCGGGAAATCCAACCTTCCGGTCTGTACTTCTTCATTCAGGGCACCATTCTGTTCCTGGTAATCAGCAGTGATGTTTTGCTGCGCTACAAAATTGAGCTGGTCCGCACGGCTCCGGAGGCAGTCAAGTGAGCTTAGAAATTATTCTCAGATCCGGTCTGGCAACAGGGACGATTCTGCTCTTCGCGGCAATCGGAGAAATCCTGACCGAGCTCGCCGGCATCCAGAACCTGGGTGTGGAAGGCATGATGCTGCTCGGGGCAATGGCAGCTTTCAAGACCGCCCTGGCAACGGGAAGCCCCTGGTTAGGCTTACTGGCGGGCATCGCGGCGGGCGGGCTGCTCAGCCTAGCCCACGCTCTGGTCACTATCCACTTCCAGGCAGACCAGGTGGTCAGCGGTTTATCGCTTACCTTTTTGGGGACTGGATTGGCGCTGGTGCTGGGTGAAGGCTTGACCGGGCAAAACGCGCCGCTTATTCCTAATGTGACTATTCCGCTCGCTTCCAAAATACCTTGGTTTGGTCGCATTTTCTTCGCGGATTTGAATTTGTTGGTGTACATCGGCTATTTGTTGATACCCATCGCCTGGTGGTACATCAATAAAACCCGTCCGGGCATGCACTTGCGCGCGGTTGGCGAAAAGCCAGCCGCCGCGGACAGTCTGGGCATAAATGTTTACGGCGTGCGCTACTTTTATACTTTTGTGGGCGGCTGCCTGGCCGGACTGGCTGGGGCAGCCATAAGCATCGCGATTTCTCCGGGCTGGTACAGCAACCTGACCACATCCGGGCAGGGCTGGATCGCGGTGGCGCTGGTCATTTTCGCGCAGTGGAACCCGATGCGGGCGGCTTTGGGCGGCTACTTATTTGGTATGCTGCGCCGCTTTATGCTGGACTTACAGGGTCCGATGCTATTGTTCGGGATGCGCAATCCGTTCTTTTATAACCACAACCTGGTGTTCTTTCTGCAAATGATGCCGTTCCTGCTGACGATTATCGCGCTGGTGTGGGGTTCCGCATCCGCGCGCAGGCAGCGCATTGGCGCGCCTGGCGCGCTGGGAACGCCGTACGTACGCGGAGAACGAGGGTGAAATTTTCGCGCGGGAAAGAGGAGGCGTTGCAGCCTCCTCTTTTTGTTTTACACATCAGGGAATGTGCAAGATAGGACAGAGCGCAAATTTTTTTAGTCATCCCCGCTTTGGCAACCAGACAGATAGTTTTTTCTCTGGCTGGGTGCGCATCTTGGCTGCGCGGCTGTTTTTATAATCTAACCAGAGTATAAGCACTGACGCATTACTGGCATGGCAGAGAAAGATCCTTCACTGCGTTCAGGATGACAGACAAAACCGGGCAGCTCGGCTGATACACACCTGGGTGTTTTCAGGAACACGGACAAAAAATGGGAATGCCGGATGATAAACGCCTGGGTGCTGTGCGCCTTGGGAATTGGACTGTCCTGACTGCGTATTTGCAGGACCAGTGAATTATGGCCGATCGGTTTACAGCCTGGAGGGCAAATGCCTTTTCACTTTGCGGAGGGTTTGATTACTTCTCAAGCACAGCCCGCGCGCTGCTGGCAATCACAGCCCGCTGCGCATTCGTAATCGGGCAGTACTCAGAGTTTGCCTGGGAGGTATCCTTGTTCTCCACCAACAAAATTGTCGCGTTTCGGCTCAGTACCGCGTTGTGCCAGGCACTTCGCTTGACGTTGTAGAGCTTTAGGGGCTGCATCCTTTCAACGCGCAACTCTCCCGAGCCGTCACCACCTGTTAGGAAGAGCAGCGCCTCGCCTTCCAGCAGCACAAAAACCTCATCCGTCTCCAGGTGGCGTTCCAGATGGACCATTTCAGCGGGATGCATGTCATCGCAGTAGCGCAGCAGGGCCACCCGCCAGCAGTTGAAGTCAATCAGCGGTTTATAGCCATCACCAGTATATTCAAAAACTTCCAATAGTCTGTTGTCCATGCGGTTCTTTGCCTCAACTTAGTCTAAACTGCAGGCGTGCCAAGCCTGACCTCAACATATACTTCCTCGCGCGCGTCTGCAGGAACTGGAATTACCGTCCCCTTGATTTCAGCGCCGTCCACCTTCAAGGTACAGGTGTTGCCCGCCCCCACGCGGATCACGTTAATCAGGTAGCGGGTGCCGCGGAATTCGCGCACAGCCTGGAAACCCTCCCAGCTTTCGGGGATGACTGGCTGGACGCTCAAGCCGCCCATTTCCGGCCTGATGCCCAGGATGTGCTGCGTGATTGCGGCAAAATTCCAGGAGGCGGTGCCAGTCAGCCAGGAGTTTTTTGCTTCTCCATGGGTAGCCGCGTCTTTGCCGGCAATCATCTGGGCGTATACGTACGGTTCGCAGCGGTGCACTTCGCTGATTTGCTCACGGGCGGATGGGCAAATGCGGGTGTAATAGTCAAATGCGCGGTCTCCTCTACCTATCCTGGTTTCTGCAATCATGATCCAGGGGTTGTTGTGACAGAAAATTCCGGCATTTTCCTTGTATCCGGGCGGATATGTGGATATTTCCCCCAATTTCAGGTCATAACGCGTATATGCAGGCTGTAAAATGACGATGCCGTGCGGCGTTGCCAGACGTTCTGCAACTGAATCAAGCGCGGTTCGCGCCTTGCCGTCCTCCACGCCCAATCCCGCCATCACGCACATTCCTTGCGGCTCAATAAAAATCTGCCCTTCAGTGTTTGACGCTGAACCGATCGGTTCTCCAAAAGCGTTGTAAGCGCGCCGGAACCAGGCGCCGTCCCAGCCGGCAGCCCACACCGCGGCTTCCATCAGACGGGCTTTCTCGCGGTAAAACTCCGCGGGTTGTTGGAAAAAGCTAGCGTTCTCCAGGCGATGCAGCTCCGCCAACTGGACCATATCCTGGGCGGCAAGCACAAAGAGGCCCGCGATGAACACGCTCTCCGCGACCTTACCCTCCTGGTTGGTGGTAGTCTGGAATGATTGGCCTGGGATTTCTGAGAAACAATTCAGGTTCAGGCAGTCATTCCAGTCCGCGCGCCCAATCAACGGCAGCCCATGCGGGCCAAGCGCGTTGAGGGTGTACTGCATGGCGCGCTGCAGATGCTCATAGAGCGGCATTTCGGAACCGGGTTGGTTCTCATACTGCACAAGCTCATCCAGAATGGAGGTGTCTCCTGTCTCTTTTACATACGCGGCGGTGCCCAAAACCAGCCAGAGCGGGTCATCATTAAAACCGGAACCTACGTCGTTGTTGCCGCGCTTGGTCAGGGGTTGATACTGGTGATATGCACCGCCATTTTGCAGTTGGGTGGCTGCCAATTCGAGGATGCGCTCGCGCGAACGCTCCGGGACCAGATGCACAAAACCCATCAAGTCCTGATTGGAATCCCGAAAGCCCATCCCCCGTCCAATGCCGGATTCAAAATAGCTGGCGGAACGGCTCATATTGAAGGTAACCATACACTGGTAGGCATTCCAGATATTGACCATGCGGTTTGTGTGCAGGTCGGGCGTATGCACCTGGAACTTTGCCAGAAGGCGCTCCCATTCCGCTTTGAGTTCCCCGAAAGCGCTGTCAACGCTTTGGGGCTGCAAGAAACGCTGTAATACGGGCAGGATGGTCTCTTTGTTGATTGTCTGTGAACCAGCCGGCGCAAACTTCTCCGCCGGGTCGTTTTCATGGTAGCCCAACAGAAAGATAATCCTACGCGCTTCACCTGTCTGCAAGTGCAGCTTAAGATGGTGAGAACCAATCGGCTGCCACCCATGCGCCGTGGAGTTAGCAGACTCACCGCGCTCTACCACGATGGGGTCATCCCATCCACGATAAGCGCCGAGGAAATCTTCGCGTTGAGTGTCAAAACCCGCCAGGGCATCAGAGCAAGCAAAGAAGGAAAAGTGGTTGCGCCGTTCCCGGTACTCGGTCTTATGAAAAATCGTCCCAGCCAGCGGGCTGCCGACTGGAGCGTCCATCTGAGGGGCCTCAACTTCACCGGTGTTAAAGTTGCGTTGAAAATTCGTCTGGTCGTCCCAAGCATCCCACAGCGCGAATTCCACGGCTGAGAACAGGCTGATTTCCGCCGGCGTTTGCCGCTTATTGGTGATGGTGACATCCCATATCTCCAGGGGAGCATCCAACGGCACAAAGAATTTCGCGCTGGTATCAATCCCGGCAGCTGAAGAGTGGATAAGGGTGTATCCAAGCCCCTGTCTGCATTCATAAGCATCCAATTTCGCGCGCATGGGCATCCATCCCGCGGACCAGCGCCGACCGTTCTCATCATCACGCAGGTAAAGATAGCGACCGCCCATATCCAGCGGGGCGTTATTGTAACGATAACGGGTAATCCTGCGCAGACGGGCATCTTTGTAAAAGCAGTAACCGCCGCCGGTGTTGCTAATCAGACTGTAAAAGTCCCGACTTCCGAGGTAATTAATCCAGGGCAGGGGTGTATCCGGTCGGGTGATCACATATTCCCGGGCTTTGTCATCAAAATAACCGTACTGCATATGCTCTCCTTTGCTCTCATGCCAATAATCGGCATTCCGTCCACAGGTTCGTACTTTCTGGTCACTTAATCCAAGAAGATTATAAACGCCAACCAGCGATTTATTGCGGAATAAGGAGCAAAGCTCTGCCAGGCCGGGTATACTTTTACATGGACTGGCAAATCCCGCGGCAGTCCTCTACAATCTTGGGTTGGAAATGACACAGCTATGAGCACAGCAGCAATCTCAACTAACAATGTTCCCGCGCCTGAACCACAGCGTCTGGTGTGGGTGGACTTACTGCGCATTGCAGCGTCTGTTCTGATTGTGGCGTTGAACCTGACCCAGGTTCAACTCAGGAGCCTGCCAGTCAACGCCCCCGGTTGGCAGTCCATAAACCTGTATCTCGGGGCAGCGCGCGCCGCAACACCCCTTTTCACGATGGTGGCGGGAATTCTTTTCCTCGGGCTCGGTAAGCAGCGCACTCTCGGGCAATTGCTAAAGGGACCCGTCCGGAAAATTGTTGTTATATCCATTGTCTGGGCGATGATTTACGCGGTATTTACTATACTGACCAATTCATCCAGCGCGGGCACCCTGTCAGGACGCTTTGCCGCCCTGGTGATTTCCAGCCATTACCACCTTTGGTTCCTGCCTGTGCTGATCAGCCTGTACTTGCTATCACCTTTTCTTCAACTCATTGTGGACAAGGGCGGCAGCAGCACGCTCGGATACGCGTTTGTGCTGCTTATTCTGGGTCTGCTGGGGCACACTTTGGTATTGAGTGGGGATCTAATTCCGATGGCAGACTGGGTCAGCACAGTCGCGGAGAAGTTCCCGGTTGGCAGAGTTTTGCTTTTTGCTGGCTATTTTCTAATGAGTGTTCATTTGCGCCAGAAT
>Ga0208458_1002843_pt1 | contig 12337 bp, 9 predicted proteins | sample AD_UKC085_MetaG_FD_184432 | JGI IMG/M metagenome (GOLD analysis project Ga0208458, IMG submission 184432) | Active sludge microbial communities of municipal wastewater-treating anaerobic digesters from USA - AD_UKC085_MetaG (SPAdes) (version 2) | ecosystem: Engineered > Bioreactor > Anaerobic >... | reverse complement strand
CATTGAAGTAAAAGGGGCGGAAAGAGAGGAGCTGGAGGATACGTCTTCTATTTTCATTCCCCAGAATGTCAAGAAGCTCAATAGGATCCAACATGTTGCTCATAATCATTCATTGAACTTGTGGTTAGTAACGTTAGGTTATAAATCTTGTGGTCTTGATCGAATTCCAGAAGCATCGATTGCGGCAGCAGTTGCAGAAAAAATTGGGAGAGAATCTCATATCCTCTAATCGATAAGCAGGATAAACCAGAAGCAGATAGCTCCAATGGCAATCAGCAAGAGGTTTACCAGCCTTTCATGCCCCACCCTCCAACGGGCCAGGGTGAATTTAGTGCTGATCAGTACATGCACCAGGAAGAAGAAGACCAGGTACAGGTCCAGCTCTGTGTGCATATGTTTGGCCTGATGTAGAGGAAGGAGGATTCCATTGTTCCAGGCGTATCCCGATATCAAGAAGATGATCATGAATACTAGCAGTATCCAGGCTGATAGCCTGTTGATCTTGACGAGTAGTCGGCCGACGTTCAGGTGAGATCACCTCCTGAAGTGGTTGAAGTCCGAGGATAAATAATGGTGGTTTTAACTCTGGATGAAGATATTAATCTTGGATCGCAGACTCGTTAACTAAAGATTGATTTTGGCAAACTACATAATGTATGAATAGAGATATGTTTCAGGAGGTTTCAATGGACGAGCAAGAGCTTGAGTCTATGCTTAGAGATCTAGAATATGATCTGGTTGAGAGAAAGGCATCTCTCTCAGATCCAGATAGAATTCGTCAGGCAATCTGTGCTTATGCCAATGATCTGCCCAATCATCATAAACCAGGATTCATATTCATTGGAGCCAATGATGACGGCTCATGCTCAAATCTAGAGATTTCTGATAAACTATTATTAAATTTATCTTTTATGAAGGATGATGGAAAGATTCAGCCTTTTCCATCTATGTCCATAGACAAGAAATCCATTAATGGCTGCATGATGGTCCTGGTTCAGGTTGAGCCATCAAATTCACCACCAGTAAGGCTCAACGGAGTAACCTGGATCAGAGTCGGTCCTCGCAGGGCAAGAGCAACGCCAGAGGAAGAGAAACGCCTTGCGGAGAGGAGGCGTTCCAGGGACCTTCCATTTGATCTCCAGCCAGTCCCTTCTGCTACCATAGAGGACCTGGACCTGGAATTATTTGAGCACGAATACCTGCCTCATGCAATCGATCCATCCGTCCTGGCTGAGAATACCCGGTCGATGGAAGATAAGCTCAAAGCATTGCGATTTTTAACCCCTGATGGCCAGCCTACTGTTTTGGGAATTCTGGTTCTTGGCAAGGATACTCTTCGTTTCATCCCTGGGGCTTATGTGCAATTTTTAAGGCTAGAGGGTGCCGATTTAACAGATCCAATCAGGCACCAAAAGGAAATTACGGGCCCAATTCCAGATCTTCTCCGAAGGATTGATGAGATTCTGGAAGCCAATAATTCGGTATCTATATCGATTGTCTCAGAATCGGTGGAAATCAGAAGATCAGAGTATCCTCTTCCCGCCCTTCAACAATTGATACGCAATGCGATCCTCCATAGAACCTACGAAGGGACCAATGCACCAGTTCGCGTCTATTGGTTTTCCGATCGCATTGAAATACACAATCCAGGTGGGCCTTTCGGCCTTGTCACCAAAGAGAACTTCGGCCGGCCAGGCGTGACAGATTATCGAAATCCACACCTTGCGGAAGCCATGCATGTCTTGGGATATGTGCAGAGATTCGGCATGGGCATTCAGATCGCCAGAAAGCAGCTACTCGACAACGGCAATCCTCCTCCCGAATTCACCATTGAGGAGAACTATATTCTTGCAACCGTGAGGAGGCGATCATGAGCGCTCCAATAATTGCATTTTTCAATAACAAAGGCGGGGTGGGAAAGACCTCACTGGTCTATCACTTATCCTGGATGTATGCAGACTTGGGGCTCAAGGTATTAGCCTCAGACCTCGATCCCCAGGCAAATCTGACCGCTTCATTTCTGGATGAAGAAAAACTCGAGGAATTTTGGCCAGATGGCGACCACAGCAAGACGATCTACGGCAGCATAGAACCTCTGCTTCGCGGTGTGGGCGATATTGCAGAGAATCCTTATGCAGAAGAGATCGATGAGCGAATCCATCTGATCATTGGAGATCTGGCATTGTCGCGTTTTGAAGATGAGCTATCCCAGCAATGGCCGCTTTGCCTTGACGGAAAGGAGAGAGCATTTCGAGTAGAGTCAGCCTTCTGGCGTATAATGAAGCGAATAATAGATAGATCCAGCATTGATGTTGCTTTAATCGACCTCGGACCGAATTTGGGTGCGATCAATCGTTCGATACTTATAGCCGCTGATTATTTGGTGGTTCCATTAATACCTGATCTATTCTCGCTGCAAGGATTAAAGAACCTGGGGCCAACAGTTAGGGAATGGCGTAATGGATGGCAGGAACGCCTGAAGAAAAATCCCGTGAAAGACCTTGAGCTGCCAAGAGGGCAAATGACGCCCATAGGCTATGTCAAGATGCAGCACGCAGAGAAGATGGGTCGCCCCGTGAAGGCATACAGGCGCTGGGCAGAGCGAATCCCATTGGTATATTCAGAAGAGGTCTTGGGGAAAGAATACAGACTGATGGAGAAGAGAGAAAAAGGAAATCAATTGGGTTTGGTCAAGCACTATCGAAGCCTTATGCCAATGGCACAGGAGGCAAAAAAGCCGATATTTCATCTATTGGCTGCTGATGGAGCCATCGGATCGCATCAAAAAGGGGTTAGCGAGGCAAGGGAAAATTTCCACCAAGTAGCCCTCGAAATGGCAGATCGCTGCGATATCGCGGTGCCAGAATGATTTTCATTTTCCGCTTCTTGAGCTATCTGAAGCATATGTGATTTACTCGTAAACTATCACCTCCACCATCTCCCCATCCTCGAATCCCTCCAGCTCTTCGGGCACAACCACAAATCCGTCCGCCCGGGCCACGGAGCTCAGTATCCCCGCCCCAGAGACCATGATCGGCTCTACCTGGCCATCCTCTCTGAAGGCCACCCGGACCAGGCTCAGGTAGCCGGGCTTGGAGGGCATCTTCCGGGCCAGCCGGGCCTTAGCCCGGATCGGCTTATCATCCAGATGAGCCAGTCTCTTTATGGCCGGACGGACGAATAGATAAAGGTTAGAGAGCGCTGCCACCGGATAGCCAGGCAGGCAGACCACCGGCCTGCCGGCCACGTCTCCGAAGGCCGTAGGCTTTCCCGGCTGGAGGCGGACCCCATGCACATAAAGCTCTCCCATCTCTGATAATATCCGGGGAGCATAGTCCTTCTCCCCAACGCTGGTCCCGCCGATGATGACGATCATGTCGGCATCCAGGTTTGAGCTGATGGCCTCGCGAATGCGCTCAGAATCGTCCGGGACTATCTCCGTCTTACGGACATTTGCCCCCCATTTCTCTATATAGAGCCGGGCCATGAGGCCATTGATCTCATAGGCCTCTCCAGGCTCAAGCCTGCGGGCTCCGATATCCACCAGCTCGCCGCCAGTGGGGATTATGACCACATACGGTTTTGCATAAACCCTGATCCTATCAATTCCCAGAGCAGAGAGCAGGGCAAGATCGGGAGGTCTCAGCCTGTGCCCCTCGGTGAAGATCGTATCCCCCTCCATCACGTCCTCGCCCGCTCTGGCCACATTCTTGTAGGCGTGAGCCTCTGCAGTCACCTCCAGCACCTCGCCGCGAACTCTGGCATCCTCAAGCATCACGATAGCATCATATCCTTCGGGAACCACCATCCCTGTACGCTGAGGTATGAAGTCCGGGATGAATCTGGGACCGGACGGCCTGGCGCCCTTGGTATCAGTAGATCGAACGGCATAGCCGTCCATGGCCGACCGGTCAAAGGCAGGAAGATCAGCAGGAGAGCGGATGTCCTCCGATGCTACTCGATCTAATGCACAGGAGGTATTCAGCTCCTCGATATCCTTGAGGGGAAGACATCGCTCCAAGAGCATCCTTCTCGCCGCTATTGCCCCGGAAAAGCGTTTGAACATGCAGCATAGACTTGAATGATCCTGGATAAATGCTTTTGTATATATTCTATATATCATGTGAAAGCTTCATATAATGTTATGATGGAGGGGTGGGCATATTGACCTGTAATATTGGGCGGATGATTTAATGGAAGCTGTTGTATGGTTGGAGGATGTCGGCAAGGAAGACCTGTCCATTGTCGGCGGCAAAGGTGCAAGCCTCGGCGAGATGATCAGTATAGGCGTTCCCGTTCCTGGTGGTTTTGCGGTCACTGCTCAGGCCTTCAGGGATTTCATTAACCGGGCGGGCATCGCGGATAAGCTCTTTGAGGCACTTAACGTCGATGTGAACCAGGAGACTGAGCTTCATCGAGCCGAGCAGACGGCAAAAAAGCTCATCATGGACGCCAAGGTGCCGAAGGATATTGAAGAGGCCATAAAAACCCGCTACGAGGAGCTGTGCAAAAGGGAAGGAAAGCAGGTTTTCGTGGCGGTAAGGTCAAGCGCCACCGCCGAGGATCTGCCCGACGCCAGCTTCGCCGGCCAGCAGGAGACCTACCTCAATATGCGCGGCGCAGAGGACGTATTCAATGCCGTGCGCAAGTGCTGGGCATCCCTTTACGGGGCCAGGGCTATCTTCTACCGGGTTGAGCAAGGCTTCGAGCACAATAAGGTCAATCTATCCGCCATAGTGCAGTTGATGGTGGACTCAGAGAAGGCAGGAGTGATGTTCAGCTCCCAGCCGAGCACTGGCGAGCCGCTGGTGGTCATTGAGGCCGCATGGGGTTTGGGGGAGTCAGTAGTCAGTGGCAGCGTATCACCGGACAACTATGTGGTGGACCGGAAGACCAAGAAGATAGTGAACAAGTATATCGCCACCAAAGAGATCATGATCACCAGAGATCCCAAGACCCATAAGACCACCACTACCAAGGTCCCTGCCAAGAAGAAAGAGGCAATGGTCCTCACCGATAAGGAGATAATCGAGCTGGCCAGGTACGGCGAGATCCTGGAAGAGCATTACGGCCTCCCTCAGGATATCGAGTGGGGTGTAGAGAAGAACAAGATCTACATCCTCCAGTCCCGTCCCATCACCACCATCAGCAGCGAGAAGAAGGCCGCCGGCTCAGCAGCATCCGGTAGCGGCAAGATCCTTTTGAACGGCCTTGGTGCAGCACCAGGTGTGGCCAGCGGCATTGTGAAGATTATCACCAGCGGCAGAGACCTGGATAAGATCAAGCAGGGCGACATCATGGTCACCAAGATGACCATGCCGGATATGGTTCCTGGGATGAAGCGGGCCGGTGCCATCGTCACCGATGAGGGCGGGATGGCCTGCCATGCGGCCATCGTCAGCCGAGAGCTGGGCTGTCCTGCAGTGGTGGGAACCAAGAAGGCCACCAGCATTTTGAAGGACGGCATGGAGATCACCGTGGATGGAGGCAAGGGGATAGTCTACGAGGGCATAGTGGCTCAGGCTGCGCCAGCGAAGGCTGCCCTTCCAGCGACTGCAGGAGGTGTCTTCTACTCCAAGCCCGTGACGGCCACGGAGATCAAGGTCAATGTCAGCGAGCCGGACAGGGCAGAGGTGGCGGCTGCTACCCAGGCCGATGGGGTGGGCCTGCTCAGGATCGAGCATATGATCTTGGGCATGGGCAAGACACCCAACTGGTATATCAGGAGCGGGAAGTCAGAGGAGTACATATCGGAGCTGGTCAATGGTATCAAGGTCGTTGCCGATGCTTTCTATCCCCGGCCGGTCTGGGTGCGCACTCTGGATGCCCCCACGGACGAGTTCCGGGCCATGGAAGGCGGAGAAGGAGAGCCTCATGAGCACAACCCCATGCTTGGCTGGAGGGGCATCCGGCGGGATATGACCGAGACAGATCACTTCCGCCTGGAGGTCAGAGCCTTCAAGAGGCTGCATGAGATGGGCCTGACCAATGTGGGCATCATGCTGCCGATGGTCCAACATGTCAGCGAGTTCCAGAAAGCCAAATCCATAATGAGGGACGAGGGCCTGGACCTGGATAAGATCGATGTAGGTATCATGATCGAGACACCAGGCGCCGCTCTGACCATTGAGGACTTCATTGAGGATGGAATAGATTTCATCTCCTTTGGCACCAACGACCTCACCCAGTATACCCTGGCAGTAGATCGAAACAATGAGAATGTGGCCGGGCTGTACTCCGAGCTTCATCCCGCCGTCCTGAAGCTGATCGAGTATGTGGTGGAGCAGTGCCGCGAAGCGGGAGTCAAGACCTCCATATGCGGCCAGGCTGGCTCCTATCCGGAGATGGCCAAAAAATTGGTCGAGATGGGTATCACCAGCATATCCGCTAACATCGATGCCGTGGCCACCGTCAGGGATACCGTAGCCAGGAGCGAGAAGATCCTGATCCTGGATGCCCTGAGAAATAGAGATTGAAGAAATGAGAGAGAAGCCCCTTCCCGCGGATGAGGTAATGGCCATTTTGGAGAGGACGAGAGAGCGCGACTACAGTTACGACCGCTTCCTCTCCACCATGTGCACCCGCCCCCATCCTATTGCGATAAAGGCTCATGACATGTTTCTGGAGACTAACCTGGGAGATCCGGGGCTGTTTCCGGGTGTAGCAGGGCTGGAAGAGGAGGTAGTTCGTATGCTGGGAGAGCTCCTGGGCTGCCCTCTGGCCCGGGGCTATATCTCCACCGGTGGCACTGAGTCGAACATCCAGGCCATTCGGGCGGCCAAGAACGAGTCCGGCAAGAGTGGGGGAAACATCGTCGTTCCTGCATCAGCTCATTTTTCATTTGACAAGATCGGAGATCTTCTCTCTTTAGAGGTGCGCAAAGCACAACTCGATTCCCAGCTCAGGGTCGATCTCTCCTCAGTGGAGTCGCTGACCGACGAGCAGACGGTAGCCCTGGTGGGAATAGCGGGAACCACGGAGTTCGGACAGGTGGATCCGATCGAAGAGCTATCCGATCTGGCCCTTGAATGGGGTGTTCACTTGCACGTCGATGCGGCATTTGGCGGATTCGTCCTCCCATTCCTGGATAGATCCTTTGCCTGGGATTTTTCCCTGCCAGGAGTCAAATCAATCACAATAGATCCACATAAGATGGGCCTTGCCACCATTCCCGCCGGCGGCCTGCTCTTTCGCAGCCAGGAGTGCATGAACGCTCTGGAGACAGAGACCCACTATCTCACCAAGGCCAGACAGGCTTCCCTGACCGGCACCAGGAGCGGTGCTGCCGCCGCCGCCACCTATGCGGTGATGATGCACCTGGGCAGGGAGGGATTCAGGGAGATGGTCGGCTATTGCATGGATCTCACAGATCATATGGTCGAAGGGGCAAAGGAGATCGGCGTTGAGCCCCTTATCGAACCGGTGATGAATGTGGTCGCTTTAAAGGTCCCTGAGCCCTCTAAGGTTCGTGAGAGGCTTATGGATCGTGACTGGCACGTCTCCATAACCCGGGAGCCAAATAGAGCATTGCGGCTTATCCTCATGGGGCATATGAGCCATGAAAACATCGACCTCTTCTTGAAGGACCTGAAAGAGGTCCTATCAGAATTTGTTTGAATGAGATTTTATCCTCTGCTATCCGGGACAGACTAAGGCCAGAGGCCAAAGGCGATATTCAGACCCATAACAACTGCGCCCGCGCCAATGCAGACGCCGAGCACCATCTTGGGGCTGAACTTGATCGAGTCATCATCGGCCTCAAAGTATCGCATCAGGCCGGCTGATGATTGGAGGCCGCTTCCTTCATTCTTTTTTCTTGCCATGCTCCAATCATATCCCATCATCATCTTAAGAAGATTGCGGTTTCAACCGGCAGCAATTATGCAAATCCGAAATGGCCCCGGGCAGCAATCTAAGCTGCCCGCCAGCCATTCACATCCTGGAAGGGATAGCTATCCTTTGCATTTCCTCCTTTGATCGATCTGGGCCAGTCGCTGCTGGGGTTGCCCCTGGCGGAATGATCACTCCAGTAGTTTCCGCCTGTGCTGTTGCCGGCATCCCAGCTGTTGCTGCCTTCGGTATCTATCGAATGCTCTATGTTATCTATGAAGTTGTTGTGATAGATTGTATTCCCGGTGGAGAATGATAGCTGACAGCCAAGGGAATTGGCAGTGATATTGTTCTCATAGATCTGGTTGTCATTCGAGAGATTCAGCCAGATTCCTGTGACCAGATTTTTCTGGACAGAATTATCGCGAATGATATTCTGATTGCAGGAAAGGAGCGATAAGCCGTTCTGTTCGTTTTCCGATGCGACGTTCTTCTCAATCCGATTCCCATCCGATGAGTACAGGAACAAGCCACTGTATCCATTGCCCTTAAAGAGGTTGCCCAGGATATCGTTTCCGGATGAATTTATAAGCCGCACGCCAAAGCATTCTGAGATATTGCTGTTGATAATGCTGTTGTTCATTGAATCGAACAGGAAGACGGCATCGCGGGTTATTGTGATATTATCTACTGCCATATTCTTGCAGTATGCCATGGTGAGATGGGCCAGTTGCTTATCCCTGATCTGCATCCCAGACTGATCAAAGAGATAGGCTATAGGGACCAGGTCGACCACATTGGATTCATCTATACTGTTATTGAAGCCCTCTTTTGTCTGGCTCTCCACATAGAGGCTCCAGGTAACATTCTGGAAGCGGTTATCCTGGAGAAGGTTAGCGGGAGATTCTATGAGCATGATCCCTCGGAAGCCATCGGTAAACTCGTTTTCCAAGATCTTGCAGTTGGCAGACGATGTGATTTGCATTGCAGCATCGGTTATGCCCACAAATTGGTTTTTCAAGATCCGGTTATCTTCAGCCGCGCCGATATCTAGGGCGATGACAAAGTCTCTTGCCAGGTTTCCGATGATTGAATTTTGGCTGGAGTTGTCCACTCTTATGCCGTAATCCCCCTCAATGAGGCTGTTGTTAGTGATATTGAGACCGTATGCATCCTGTATATAGATTGCATTATTGCTCTGGGTGATATTGTTATACAGCAGCTCATTATTTTGGCAATCAAGAGCGGCGAGACCGATTTCACCTCCACCGATCTCATTTCTCTGAAAGACAACATCACTGACATTGGCAAGAAGTGCAGCCCTGCTGGTGGAATTGCCCTCGTCATCAATCAGAACCAGATTGTCGCTGACATAGAGGCTGCTGCCATTTAGCAGCAGTATGCCATGGCTTCTGCTCTGAATATCATTTCCCTCAATCTGGACCCGGCTGGAGTTATCAAGCCATATGCCCCAATAAGCATCTGAGATATTATTCTCAATGATGCTGTTTCCATCCGCCTCTCCCAAGAATATGGAGATATTGCAGCTGGTGATCTCATTTCCGTCTATGCTGTTATTTCCTGAGGCATCTCTCAGTGCCACTCCGCCCTGGCAGTTGCTTATGAGGTTTCCATTTATCGAGTTTCCCTCCGAGCCGCTTGCCAGAATTGCCGGGCTGGCATCTTCGAACACATTCTTCTCAATGCGGTTTTTTCGGGAGAGGAGATGAACAGCCGCACCAGAATAACCTTGAAAGCTGAGCCCTTCCAGATAGCAGCCATCCGAATATACTGTTATTCCTGTCTCTTTTCCCTGGCCATTGAGAATTATGGGGCCGCTCTCTCCGATCAGGGGCATAAGGCTGAGGCTCTTGTTCAGGATAACCTCCTCACTGTAGTTTCCCGGCTTGACGTATATTGTATCGCCATCACTGGCTGCGATGACGGCATCTTGAATTGTTCTGTAATTAGAAAAACCGTCATCATCAACGATATAAGTTCTCGCGCCGCCAACCGGAGAAAGCCAGATGAGCAAGGCCATGAAGATGATCAATGGTAATCTTGGCATGATTACTACTTGCCAAGGCACCTTTTATAGTTAATGCAATTGAGGAGGAGAAGGGACAGCTCTCCCAACCCCTTTATTTCCTGTGGAAAAATGTACTCGAATTTCTTTCCTTGGTGGATGAAAAATCTGAGAAAGTGCACCGAATTGTGCGGCCTATTTAATAATGTTATTTTGAGAGTTATACAAATAATGAGGAAAACCTTATCTACTCTCCCTCCTTGTTACCAATGGACGATGATTAAATGACAGATATTGTGCCGCACAAACACTGTCTGGTCTGCGGCAATTCAGTGCGCGCAGACGAGAACTTCTGCGATGAGCTCTGCGAGTCGAAATATAAGTCAGCGCAAAGAAAGCAACAGATAATGTTTATAATATTTATAATAATAATGGGATTGATATTGATTCTGCCGTCAGTCCTGAGGACAAATGGGTAAAGATGCGACACATCGCCTTAGCTCTATTATTATCAATGACAATGGTCCTATTAATCAGCGGCAGCGTTCGTGGTGAGTGCATTGAGATCAGGGATGTCACAATGCATCTGGACAAAGATCGCGCCACCTTTGAACTGAATTATACTCTGGATACCTTCACCCGCCTTTATGTACTCGCTTTGGGATGCCGGCATTTGGAGCCGGACCTGATCTCTTTCCTGGGTGGGTACAAAGATGTAAAGCTCATAAAGGCAGACGAGAATGGTGCGGCTCTTCAGGTTAACGGGGCGGGAAAGAATATCGATGACTTCTACCTATTTTACTCCTGTCCTTTTGGCTCAAAGGATAAACCGCTGAAAAAGGGGATAGAGAAGCTATCCGTGGTATATCCTGAGGGCAAGATTGAGACATTTTACAATGTCTTCTCCACGCAGAATGTCTTTTGTGGGGAGTAAGACAATTCTATGCAAATACCATTCTGCGGGCTTGTATGACCATCAGATGGCCATATCATCTGATATCGAAGGCTATATCATTGAGAATAACCGCATGGAAATTGCTTGGAGCTGAAACAGATCATGAAAGGCATCAACGACAAATTTCCCCATCTGCCGGAGAGGATCGCCGGATTAAGAAAGCTGACCTACAACCTATGGTGGAGCTGGCACCCTGAGGGCAGGGAGCTATTTAAGCTCCTGCACAGGCAGGGCTGGCATCTGAGCGGTCACAATCCAGTAAAGATGCTCAACCAGATGGATGCGCATATGCTCAAAGCGGCATCAAATGATACTCATTTTCTGAGGCATTATGATTCTGTTATGGCCAGGTTCGAGGGCTATATGGAGCCTGAAACCAGCTGGTTTTGTGCCGGCAGTCGTGAGCCGGAGAGGTGCGCTATTGCCTACTTCTCAGCAGAATACGGCCTGCATCATGCCCTTCCCTTTTATGCCGGCGGTCTGGGATTCCTGGCCGGGGACTACCTGAAAGAGTGCAGTGACCTGGGCATCCCTCTGGTAGGATTGGGATTCATGTATCCCCAGGGCTACCTCCGCCAGATGGTCTCATCAGACGGCTGGCAGATCGGGGCTTGCGAGAAGTTGGACAGAGAGAATGCGCCCATTCACAAGGTTTTGGATGGGGATGGAAGCCCACTCTCGGTCAAGGTTCCGGTCATGGACCCTCCCCTCACACTCGAGGTCTGGATGGTTCAGGTAGGAAGGACCAAGCTCTATCTGATAGATACCTCCAGCGAGGCCAACGAATCGCAGAACCGGATCATCTCCGACCGGCTCTACACCGGCGACCGGGAGATGCGCCTGCGCCAGGAGATTGTCCTGGGAATCGGCGGGGCAAGGGTATTGCAGGCTCTGGGCGAAGATTACTCCGTCCTTCATCTGAACGAGGGCCACCCCGCTTTCGCCGTGCTGGAGAGGATCAGAGAGAAGGTCGAGCAGGGGATGAACTACAGCGAAGCCTCTGAGCTGGTCAGAAATACCACCGTGTTCACCACCCACACCCCGGTTCCTGCGGGGCACGATGCTTTTGCCTATCCGCTTCTGGAAAAGTATCTCTCATCCTATCTTCCAACCCTGGATCTCACTATGGAGGAGTTCTTGAGACAGGGACTCAATCCCGACCGGCCTGGTGAGTTCAATATGACCGCCTTCGCTCTTCGCAACTCAGCCTACCGCAATGCAGTGAGCAAGATGCATGGAGAGGTAAGCAGGAGCATGTGGCAGCCCTTGTGGCCCCATCTTCCGGCAGATGAGATTCCCATCGATTATGTAACCAATGGGATTCACGTCCCCACCTGGATCGACCGCCGGCTGGGTTATGACATCTTCAGCCGCTATATGGGCCGGACCTGGCTGGAGGAGCATGATGAGAGCCGCATCTGGGAGCTGGTCTGCGAGATTCCGGATGAGGTCATCTGGAACCACCATAATGCCATGAAAAACATGCTGATCACCAAGATAAAGGAGCGGGCGCGGAACAAATGGCT
>Ga0208458_1002828_pt1 | contig 12377 bp, 5 predicted proteins | sample AD_UKC085_MetaG_FD_184432 | JGI IMG/M metagenome (GOLD analysis project Ga0208458, IMG submission 184432) | Active sludge microbial communities of municipal wastewater-treating anaerobic digesters from USA - AD_UKC085_MetaG (SPAdes) (version 2) | ecosystem: Engineered > Bioreactor > Anaerobic >... | reverse complement strand
ACGCCACCATCGCTATCCTTGTGTCGTCCCGCTGGGACTATTTTTTATTCGTTCTTCTTGTCGCCGGGTTAAAACCCGTCGTTAGTATGTATCGTTCCTATCGGAACTTTAAATTAGAAATCCTCTTAATCCTATAATCCTAAAATCCTTGTTTCTAGAGCTCAAATCTGCGTAAACTATTTTCTGTGACTTCGGTGACTTCGGTGGCTAAATATTCTTCTTAAATCCTCGTTTCTAAAACTCAATCCTCTAAATCCTAAAAATCCTGTTCATCCCATACCTATTCCATCTGCGAAATCTGCGAAATCTGCGTGAAAATATACTATTCCGCTTCGTTTTGAAGCCCAAGCAAATTACGGATATTCAATTCATATTCATTTTCTACACCGGGCTCATAGCCAATATGGGAATAAACAATTTCTCCGGTTTTATTTAGAATAAAGGTATGCGGAGGATTCACCACTCCCAATTTTTTGGCTAATATCTTTTCGGAATCAAACAGAGTGATAAACTTATAGTTTTTGCTTTTCAGGTAGTTTTTTGCTTTTGGTAAATTTTTGGGGGGATCAATAGAGATCATTACAACGGTAAGCGAATCATACTTTTCTGCTAAAGTATTCAGCTGAGGCATTGCATCTTTACAGGGTTTGCAATAGTCCGCCCAAAAATCAATAAGGACGGGACCCTTTCCCAAAAGTTCTTGTAGGGTAATATTTTTTCCAGCTGCATCGGGAAGCTTGAAATCTGGCATAACTTCTGCCAGTGCAAAAGAAACCAAAAGCAGCATAAAGAGGATAGTAGTAATTTTTTTCATTCGCTATGCTCCTATCTAACTGTTAACGGATATTGTAAGCCACTATAAATTGTGGCGTTATTGGCAAAGGTGGTAGGTGTTTTTTGGGCAAAAACAACTAACGCTGCATCATCTGGAATATCAACATTGGCAGTAAAATCAAAGGTAATAGGGTTATTTAAGTCTGCTGAACTGATATCTATGCGTTTTCTGCCTATAACAACATTGGTAAGTGGTTCACCAACAGCATTATTGGCAGTAGAAACACGATCTATAATTACCAGATTTAAAATGAGTTCTTCTTGGCTGAAATTATCTGTAGTGGGGGTAAGCTTTACGCTTCCTGAGATCGAATTTCCTGTTACCAAAGCACTCATTATATTATAATCCATCGGATTGGAAATAGCAAGTTCAGTTTGTACGAGGGGATAATATTGGTTTAGAATTTCTTGCGTTCCGCTGGCTAATTTGTGTTTTCCTTGAATTATGGAAACAGGAGCGCTGAAAGCACTGTAATAAACATAAAGTGGATCGTTAATAGCAACCGGACCCGATAGCTGATGAGTTAAATAGATAAAGTTATCTCCAAATTCAGAGCTTAAATTATGCAGAAGTTCTTCCACAGCAGGGCAGTAACTACATCCTACATTAGTAACATATTCTACTATTACTTTTTGGGTAGGAACCTCAGGGGTGCATCCACATTGATTTCCGCGTAAAAGCCATTTTCCGTTTACTTTGGCTAAACGCTCTCCTACATATAAACTATCGGCAATAATAGCTTTATTGCTATCGCTAATTTTTAATCGCCAGTTTGCCAAAGCATTGGTTTCATTTTGTAGAGAGGCTTTTACCAAAGTAACTTCTATAACGGGATCGCTAATTTCAGAAAGCATATTATGCAGCATTGTTTCCCACTGGCTTTTATTAACTCCATAGTGATTATAATCCTCTGCATAAAAAGCCATCACGGGAGTTAAATCTGAGGCGCTGATATTGTTATATGCTTCTTGCAGAGGAACAAAAAGTTCTGTTCCAAAATCTACCTGCTCGAGAGGTTTAAAAGAATGATCAAAGCGATCACAGGAGAAAATTCCTAAGAGCGCTAAGAGCATAATAGCATAAACAATTTTCTTCATCATAATCCTTCTTGTCTTATCCTATTCTGTTTTTGCCTGAATCTTTTTTAGAGCATCAATAACTTCATCTTTGGAAAGCAGCTCGCCAAATATATATGGTTCTTCACCGGGAATGTATAAAGCATTGAAAGGAACACCAGCTCTATTATGTTTTTTTATCCAAGAAAGCAGGGTTTCATCCTTTTTAGTGAAATCACCTCGTAGCAGTAAAACATTTTTCTGCTTAAATTCCTGCATCATCGTATCTGTAAATAGGACTGTCTTTTCATTCGTCATACAATTTTTACACCAGGCTGCTCCGATGTCAAGAAAAACAGCTCTATTTTCTTTTAGTGCCTTATTTAAAATATCTTCACTAAACACATACCAACCTTCTGGAGCATTAGGAGCAGAAATAAGTTCACCACTTTGAACCTGTACTTCTGCCTTATCTGCTTTAGGGATAGGCAAATAAGTGATTGCGGCAAAAATAACTAACGCAATCGAGATGAGAGTAAACAACCACTGGATAAGCTTACTGTTCTCCACTCTTACAAACTTGCCATAAAGCCAACTGGCAAAACCAAGAATAATTAAAAACCATAAAACATTCAGTAGATAATTACCATTAGTTAGCAACAAAAGGGTTTTTAACTGGGTGTAAACAATAAAGAGGAGAACAAAACCCATCACCTCTTTGAATATAATCATCCAGTTTCCAGGCTTGGGGATAATTTTCAGTGCCTTGGGGAAAATACCAATCAATAAAAACGGAAACGCAAATCCCAGACCAATAGTGAGAAAGAAAATTAACATCAAAACCGATGGTAAAGCTAATGCAAAAGGTAATGCCGCCCCTAAAAAAGGTCCGGTACAAGAAATAGCCATCAAAAAGGCAAAAATACCTCCAAAAAATGAACCACTGTAACCACCTTTGGAGGTTGCTTTATTTGCTGTATTCATACCCGGAACAGTTATCTCAAAAACACCTAAAAGCGACAAAGCAAATACAAACACAATTGCCATCAGCGTTACCACAAAACCGGGATTCTGATTTTGTAAACCCCAGCCTACCGATTCACCCGCTTTTTGTAAAGCGATAAAAATTACTGCCATAATAGTAAATGAGATTAACACCCCAAAAGTGTAAACCAAAATATGATGCAAAACCTTGGTTCTATCCTTCTGTGCCTGATTCATTATGCTCATTATCCTTATGGGTAAAATGGGTAACACGCAAGGAGTGATATTCAATATAATTCCACCTAAAAAGGCAAATAGGATATATTTTAAGATTTCGCCAAGAGACCTTTTGGCAATAGGTTCTGTCGCTGCCCTATCAACTTCCGAAACGGGGGAAGTTTCTCCCTTTTCAATATTTTCTGTGGCTTCTGTTTCTTCAGAAACAACTCCCTCAGCGGCTTCAGCAGTAATTATCTGAAAAGAAAGCTTCTTTGTTGCTTCTTCGGGGGGATCACACATACCACTTTCATAACAAAGGTTATAGCTTAACAAAACTTCAACCTGTTTGTTGCCAGCTTTTGCTGTCTGCTTCACTGTAAAAGGTAAAGTTAATGTAACCTTGGGATGATAATTCCATTCTTCAGCTGAAATGATATTAGTCGGTTTGGGGTATTCAACTTTACCAAAAGATAGGTCCGGATGACTGGCTTCTAAATAGAAATATTCCGGATTTTTAGGATTTACAGTCTGCTTTTTGCCCTCAGGAATTGTTAAAGTGGCTTTAATAACGCCTTTTTCGCCTGGCTTTAAAACATCAGGAGAAAGTAAGAATTTGACAGTTTGAGCAAAAAAGGGTTGAATTAACATAATCAGGCAAAGTGCTAACAATAGCTTATAACCACGATTCATTATCATAATCCTTTTAACAATGATTTTTTATTATAAGTTAATGCAGAATTTGTTCCAGACAAATTGTTTTATTATAGGATGAGAAATTATGGAATGTCTCACGCAGATTACACAGATTTCGCAGATGGAATAGGTATGGGATGAACAGGATTTTAAGGATTTAGAGGATTGAGTTTTAGAAACAAGGATTTTAGAAGAATATTTAGCCACCGAAGCCACCGAAAATAGTTTACGCAGAATAGATTTTCGAAACAAGGATTTTAGGATTGGATTTTCGAAACAAGGATTTTAGGATTGGATTTTCGAAACGAGGATTTAAGGATTAGTTCACGCAGATTATGCAGATTACGCAGATATAATTTTAGAAACAAGGATTTTAGGAATAGATTTTCGAAACAAGGATTTAAGGATTAAGCCCCTTAGGGCGACACGATCATAGCGACGGTGGCGTAAGCCCCTCGAAAAAAGAAAGATACAATCTTTCTCTTTAATTTTCAACCAAAAAGCCCCTTAGGGCGACACAATCATAGCGACGGTGGCGTAAGCCCCTCGAAAAAAGAAAGATACAATCTTTTTCTTTAATTTTCAACCAAAAAGCCCCTTAGGGCGACACAATCATAGCGATGGTGGCGTAAGCCCCTCGAAAATGATAATAGGCATAGGATGAATAGGTTTCAAAGGATTAAAATTTAGAAACGAGGATTTAAGGATTTTAGGATTAAGAGGATTTCTAATTTAAAGTTCCGCTAGGAACGATACATACTAACGACGGGTTTTAACCCGGCGACAAAAAGAACAAATATAAAAAGTCCCAGCGGGACGACAGATTTGGATTTATGAAACAAGGATTTAAGGATTATAGGATTTTTTTAGAAACAAGGATTTTAGGATTTTAGGATTAAGAGGATTGTATTTTATAAATGACGATTAGTCGGCTTTAAGTCAAAATCGGCCTTTTCTATGAGATTATTAATGACCTTATTCAAAGATAGGAAAAAAGAATGAAATGAGGTGGCAGATCACATGGAAAGCCGATTTTAACTCAAAGGGCGACACAAGGATAGCGACGGTGGCGTAAGCCCCTCGAAAATGATAATAGGTATGGGATGAACAGGATTTTAAGGATTTTGAGGATTTCTAATTTAAAGTTCCGCTAGGAACGATACATACTAACGACGGGTTTTAACCCGGCGACAAGAAGAACGAATAAAAAATAGTCCCAGCGGGACGACAGATATGGTTTTCGAAACAAGGATTTTAAGGATTTAGAGGATTTAGATGTGTAGACCGAGGACGCCGTTCCTCCGCAAAAAAAAACACGGAGCTTCAGCGAGCTCCGACTACCCAGATGAAAGGAATGGATGTTCAAGTTAATTAGTTATTGTTAACAATATCATCAATAACTAAAAATTCTTGAAATCCATATTTCTAAATCTATATCTGTGTAATCAGTGAAATCTGTGAGAGAAAAATATAAACAATGGAAGGGAGAATGAAACACTTTTTATTAATCCTGATCTTAGTCAGTTTTACCTTGTTAGGCGCTCAAAATACCCTCTGGGTAAATGGCTCCAATGAAGCTCAATTTATCTATCGCACAGTAGATGATTCGTTGCATACTTATTTTAAAGATGCTTTCGGCTTCAACCTAGGCTATAGAAACTTCAGTTTCGGGATGAAATTCATTGCTGAACTACCCAAATATTCAACTGAACAGACAGAATTGATGGATGAACTGGATGCAAATCGTTTGGAGCTTGGTTGGCAGGAATTATATGCATCCTACGAAAAAGATGCCTGTAAAATATACGCAGGAATCACAGAAGAGAGTTTTGGTAATGGAATTGTTTTCCGTAGCTATAAAGACTTAGAATTTGATATAGACAATCGCTTAGAGAGTTTTTTATTCAGCTATAATGATGATTTTAAGTTTAAAGCGATTTACGGAGCTATCGAAAATCCTAATATCATAGGTAGATATGATCTGGCTTACGGAGCTGATTTGCAAACTCCTTATTTCAAGGGTCTATCTTTTGGCGCTTCCGCTATGGCTTTTCGTAATCTGCTGGCTACCAATATCTATAATCAGCGCACCGTCTTTGCCGGAAGACTGAATTATTCTGCCCATAATCTTGATTTACAAGCAGAAACGGCTTTCAGCGAATTATACCATCAACCCGGAATCGGAACTAAGAACGGCAAGGCAATATATGTGAATGGCAGTTATTTGATCGGTTTTATTACAATAGGAGGAGCTTATAAACAGTATGATAAATTTCAATATCGTTTAAATGATCTTCCTATGGCAAATTATCATAATGAAACCCTTTCCGATGCCTCGGCTTCTGGGGAAGACGAAATTGGCTATCAGGGTTTTGGAACTGTTAATTTTACTGATAATCTTAATTTCACTGTAGATTATGCTGAAGCGTTCAATAGCGATAAAGATAAAAAAATGAACGATGCCTATTTTGCCTTGGAATACCTGGGAAATTCATATTCGTTGCTCGCCTCATATAGTCAAATTGAAAAAATCGATGATATTAACTCTGCTTGGCAGCAGGAATTAATCCCTGCTCTGCAATCAAGTTTTTATCTGTTTAATATCCCTGTGAAGATTCAAGCAGAATATAAAAAGATCTCCAAACAAAAACAGATAACAGAAAGTGAACACTATGAACCTAAACTGCAAACTGACTTCGCCTTAGGTAAACTCGCTCTATCTGTTTGTGTGCAAAGCAGTTGGGAAGAAATAAGCGAAATGCTGGATAGCCGCTATTATCCTTCCGCAGAAATAAAATATCCTCTTTTTGAACATAGCGATATAATACTTTTTGGCGGAAAAGAAGCTGGCGGGAAAGTATGTAGAAATGGAGTCTGCCGTTATGTTGCACCTTTTGAAGGTTTACGGATAGAGCTTAACACCCGCTTTTAAATAGGATATTTCACGCAGATAGAATAGGTTTGGGATGAACACAGGGTTATCGAACTATCAGGTAATTGCATCTGTTCCTAATCATCACTGCCGATATAGCTTCCATACATCCCTAAGACCTGTTTGATAGAAAGAACGCGTGATATTAATTCCCATATTTTTGGTTGTCAACTTCCCATAATCGGTTATTATATAACTCACAAGGAGCATAAAATGAAATATATTAATTTACTACTGGCTTTCCTGGTTGCGGGCATTTTATTTGCCCAACCCAACTTTATGCCTGTTACCACTATTGCCGAAGATTTTGGTTCTCTGTCTTGTCCAAATTGTCTTGTTGCTTGGCAGGGTTTACAGGCAGTGCATTCCGAAACCCATAATGGCGAATTTATCACAGCCCGTTTATTCACTGAAAGCGGGTCTTTGAGCAATGCAGAAATAGAAGAGAGATTTAGTTATTATGGAGTGATCGGTTTACCCAATGTAATCTTTAATGGTTTAATATCTATAGAGGGAGCAGGAGAAGGAACTGCAGATGGCACGAATTATCTTAATGCCCTATCTCAAACTCGCTTTTCTGCTTCGCCTGTAAAAATTGATATTACGGATTTCAGTTTAGGGAGAGGAGCTGTAAGTGCCAATGTTACAATGCTTTCTCCTACTGCTGTAATTTCTAATGCCAAGCTGGTATACTATCTGCTGGAAGATAATGTTGGTAGCGAAACTAATGTCCTTAGAGGTGTACTTTACGATGATATTGCATCCTTAAGCGGCGCTGGAACCACCCTTAATTTCAATCGAACCTTCGATTTGAACCCTGATTGGTCGGTCAGTAATCTCTGGGGATTAATCTTTATACAGCTTTCCGATAAAACCATAGTCCAATGCGTATCTTCTCTTCCTTTGCCTGAATATAATTTCAGAGTAGCTATGGATTGGAAAACTTTTGTAACTGTTGAACCGAACACCAATTATCTTTCTTCCCCTATATGGTTATTCAATTTGGGAGCAGCAGACAATTACACAATGTCCATTCAAGTAGATAATGCCCCTGCAGATTGGTATTTTAACTATTGTGACGAAGAAGGGAATTGCTATCCTGGTTCAATTGATCGTCCTTTTACTCTGGCTGCCGGAGAAGCTACCTCCATTCATCTAAACCTGATGATTGGCTCTTCCGGAACGGCTGATTTCCGAATTGCTGTAAATAGTCCCCATATAGGCAGTTACAATGTTCCCTTTCATATAACTGCAAGCACCCCTATTATTGATGATACTAATACTCTATCCCCCTATATTATTAAAGGGTTTTACCCTAACCCGGTTAAAAGTTCTGCTGTGTTTCACCTCTCTAACCCTAAAAATGTAGGATCTGCCACCATTGAAATATACAATGTGAAAGGCCAGAAAGTGCAAACATTGAAAGAAACTAACCTGCATAGCGGAGAGAATGAAATCAGCTTTGTACCAGATACAAATTTGCCAAACGGGATCTATTATTACCGCTTGCAAAATAGTAACAGCAAAGCCGGACGCTTTATTATTATGAAATAAGCCCCCTGCTTAACAAGTGAGAAGCCCTTTGTGCCTCGATTATTTTACCTTTTTGGTGAATTCTACAGGCACAAAGGACTCATCATCTCTGCCCGTAACTTAGCATTCTGAACACCCAAGCTATTTGTAAAAGTCAGTTCGTAATTTGAAATATGTGTCTGCTTTTTTTATGTTGAGAGATTTCCCTTGACAAGTTAATATGTTTTTTTTACCAAATAAGCTTTAAGCAATAGGAGAAATAGCAATGAATATCTTTGAACTCCGAGACAAGATAATTGAAGAGTATAGTTCATTTGTTAATGGTTTCATCAATATAAAGGATAGTAAAGCCAGCAATTATGTCTTAGACAAAATTAATAAGGGTTTATTGTGGCCTGATCCCCTTGTGCAGATAAATCCTTTTTTTACCTTAGGAGAATCTGTAAAAGAATTGGTTTCCCAAGGTTTCTTGCATCCTGATTGTGAAAAGATCTTTTGCCTGAGAAATGAAAAGGAAATTGGTAGTAAGCCCTTACAATTGTATAAACACCAATCCGACGCAATCAAAAAAGCTGTCGCCAATGAAAGTTATATCTTAACTACAGGTACTGGTTCAGGCAAAAGTATGGCATACATAATTCCAATAGTAAATCATATACTTCAAACTGGTTCTGGAAAGGGCATCAAAGCAATTATCATCTATCCGATGAATGCCTTAGCCAATAGTCAGAAACAAGAACTGGAAAAATTCATCAATCCCCATCATAAATCTTCAGCAAACAATATAAGTTTCAGATGTTATACAGGCCAGGAAAATGACGCAGAAAGACAAGAAATTCTGGCCAATCCACCTGATATTATTCTTACTAACTATGTAATGTTGGAACTTATTTTAACTCGGCCAGATGAAACTCCTTTGGTGAGTGCTTCTAAAAATCTGAAGTTTTTAGTTTTGGATGAGCTTCATACATATCGTGGCAGGCAAGGTGCGGATGTTGCAATGTTAATTAGAAGAGTAAAAGAAGCTACGGGAACAAAGGATGTTATTTTTGTTGGTACTTCTGCTACTTTATCAAGTGGCGATATAGAAACTCAAAAGCAGGAAATTGCCAAGGTTTCTTCTCTTCTTTTTGGGATTGATTTCAATCAAGGAAATGTTATTGGTGAATCTTTGGAAAGGATTACAGCTGAATACGATTTTACTAATCGAGATGAACTCGAGCTGTTAAAAAAAGAAATCTCGGAGGTTATTAATGTTCCTAAGCTGGAATTTGAACAAATCAAACACAGCCATTTAGCTTCCTGGATAGAAAGCAATTTTGGAATTAGAACCGATCCTAAAACAGGAATTTTAGTGCGTTCTGAGCCAATCAGCATAACCGGACCCAAAGGCGGAGCTCGGTTATTGCATAACTTAACTGATAAAGAAAATGAACTTTGTGTTCGTGCCATACAAAAAATGTTGATGTTAGGCTTTCAGACACTTAATCCTATTAATAGCTTTCCTGTCTTCGCTTTTCGACTTCATCAGTTTATCAGCAGAGGTCAAACTGTATATGCTTCTCTGGAAGATAATGATTCTCGCTATTTCACAATGCAAAAGCAATTATATGTTCCCGATACAAACAAATTAAAAGTTCTATTACCACTTACCTTCTGCCGTTTTTGCGGTCAGGATTTTTATACAGTGCATAGAACGCTAAATAAGGATAACGAAACTCTATACACTCCCCGTGAATTGTACGATATCTATCTATATGAAGAGGATGCTGGTTTTCTTTATCTTCCGGATAATCCTGATTGTGATTTAACTGCTATGATTCCACCTGAATGGAAAGACATCAATGGAAATATCATTGCTGCGCGTAAATATGATATGCCCGAAAAAGTATCTGTTAGACCCGATGGCATTGAAAACCCCGCTGGCAGGATAATGTACTTTTTTAAAACTCCTTTTAGATTTTGCCCTTCCTGTGGTGTGTCTTTTGATGCTACCCAACGCAGTGATTTTCCCAAGTTAACCGCTTTGGGAACGGAAGGAAGAGCTTCAGCAACCACGATTCTTTCCCTTTCCGTTATCCGCAATATAAAACAAATGGATATGGAAGATAAAGCCAAAAAATTATTAAGCTTTACCGATAACCGTCAGGATGCCTCTCTTCAAGCTGGTCATTTTAATGATTTTATTCAAATTGGTTTATTGCGTGGAGCTTTGTATCAAGCTTTAGTTAATGCAGGTAGCGATGGAATTCGTCATAGCGAATTAGCCCAAAAAGTATTTGATTGTCTTAATCTAAATTATGAAGAATATGCCTCAAACCCTCTTGCGGACAGAGATTCTGCCCGTATTTATACTGAACGCGCTCTCTGTGATGTTTTAGGTTATCGTCTGTATTATGATCTGCGAAGAGGATGGAGAATTACAGCACCCAATTTAGAACAAACAGGCCTGCTGAAAATTGATTACTTGGCTCTGGAAGAATTAGCGTATTCAGAAGAAGAATGGCAAAATTGCCATCCTGCTTTGTCATCCTGTGATCACCAAGCAAGATATAATATCCTGAAAACTCTGTTGGAACTAATGCGCAGATCTTTAACGATAAAAGTAAATTATCTTGATCCCCGTTTTCAGGATATTATGTTACAAAACAGCCATCAACGTCTTATTCCTCCTTGGGGTTTTGATGAAAGCACACAATCCCGAAATTTAACCTATGCTTCTATACTTTATCTCGATCCTAATAGCAATGCGCGAAATCGGGGAAGTAATTTATATGTTACCCCTCGTAGTTCTTATGGCCAATATTTACGCAGAGCCACCACCTTTAAGGATTATAAGACTACGATAGATTTACAACAAACCAAAACTATCATCGAAAACCTGATAGATAGGTTAACGCGCTATGGAATAATAGAAAAGGTTGATGACAAAAATAACGGATATCAGTTGGTTGCCGATTCTATTATCTGGAAACAAGGTGACGGGAAAACTGGTTATTACGACCCTCTTCATCAACCTACTGAATCTTTGGAAGGTCAGCCGGTAAATGAATTTTTCAAAGAATATTATTCTACTATTGCCCTAACTACCCATAAAATATACGCTCGCGAACATACTGCTCAGGTTAGTTATGAAGAGCGCAAAAAAAGAGAAACTGCTTTCCGAGAAGGGACTTTACCAATTTTATACTGTTCTCCCACAATGGAATTAGGAATTGATATTTCCTGGCTAAATGTTGTTAATATGCGTAATATTCCTCCCACACCGGCAAATTATGCTCAGCGTAGTGGTAGAGCAGGACGCAGTGGACAACCTGCCTTAATTTTAAGTTACTGTAGCACAGGAAGTCCTCACGACCAATATTTCTATAAGCATCCCGAAAAAATGGTTTCCGGAGTTGTTTCCACACCTCAGATAGATATTGCTAATGAAAACCTGTTACATTCTCATATCAATGCCATTTGGTTGTCTGAAGCAAAACTAAGTTTGGGTAGAGCTTTAAACAATATTATTGATATTAGTACGGAAAAATTAGAGCTTTTACCTTCTGTAAAATCTACCTTGAATAACTCTGAGTTGCAAAACAGGGCTTTTGAACGAGCAGAAAGTGTGATTGCTACAGTCCAAAATTATCTACAAAGTACCATTTGGTTCAATAACGACTGGCTTACAGATGTAATTAAGCAAATTCCCAACGAGTTTGAACAGGCTTGTGAACGTTGGAGAGACCTCTATCGGGCTGCTTTAAATCAGCAGCAATTACAAAATAGTATTATTTTAGATGTTAGCAGATCAGCTGCTGATAGAAAACAAGCTAAACAGCTTAGAAAAGAAGCAGAAACTCAGCTAAATTTGTTAACTTCAATAGAGGGTGCTTTTCAATCTGATTTTTATAGTTATCGCTATTTTGCTTCAGAAGGTTTTTTACCTGGATATAACTTTCCCAGATTGCCTTTATCTGCTTATATACCTGCTCGTGGTACAGTTAAAGGCGAAGACGAATATCTTAATAGACCCAGATTTTTAGCTATCACGGAATTTGGACCCCGCTCTCTTATCTACCATGAAGGTTCTAAATACATAATATCTCAAGTTATTATGCCTCCTACCAGAGATAATAATAAT
>Ga0208458_1002822_pt1 | contig 12384 bp, 15 predicted proteins | sample AD_UKC085_MetaG_FD_184432 | JGI IMG/M metagenome (GOLD analysis project Ga0208458, IMG submission 184432) | Active sludge microbial communities of municipal wastewater-treating anaerobic digesters from USA - AD_UKC085_MetaG (SPAdes) (version 2) | ecosystem: Engineered > Bioreactor > Anaerobic >... | reverse complement strand
CATTCCAGAGTGAAAGGGGTAGGATATGATGGATGTGTGATGATGAGGAAGTACGGCATTTCACTCTCACGCTGGAAGAGTTGGCGATGACCGACGAGGAGTGGGCTGCGAAAGGTGAGTCCATTCAAAACGAGTCTGGGGATGAATTCGTAGGTAGAACGACTGGTTGAAAGGTGGTGCTAGATAATGGGATACATGCATATTTCCAACCTCTACAAGAGCAACGAGATTCTTCTCTTCAAGCAGTGCTATGCTATGGAGAAGATTCACGGAACGTCCGCCCACGTATCTTATGATCCGAAGACGGACACCCTGACATATTTTTCGGGTGGGGCTAAGCACGAGTCATTTCTTGGGTGCTTTGATCACGAGGCTCTACTTGAAGCCTTCCGTAAGAACGCTCAGGAGTTTTCAAATACTGCGAAGGTTACGATCTACGGTGAGGCTTATGGTGGGTCCATGCAGGGCATGGGTCACACCTACGGGCCGAATCTGAAGTTCATTGCCTTCGAGGTCAAGATTGAGGATGACTGGCTTGATGTTCCGCGTGCCGAGCGTTTTGCCCTCAAGATGGGGCAGGAGTTCGTATACTACGAGATCATCAACACCACGGAGGACGAGATCAACGCTGCTATGATGGCCGACAGTGTTCAGGCCGTCCGTAATGGCATCGGTCCGGGTCATCCGCGTGAGGGTGTGGTTCTCCGTCCTCTAATCGAACTCCAGCACCCGAACGGTGGACGTATCATGTGCAAGCACAAGCGCCCTGAGTTTGCAGAGCGTGAGCACACTCCGAAGATCGTGGACCCCGAGAAGACGAAGGCTCTGGAAGATGCTCAGGCCATTGCTGACGAGTGGGTAGTTCCAATGCGTCTCCAGCATGTCCTTGACGCCTTCCCCGAAGTCTCGATGGCAGACACCAACAAGGTAATTGCTGCTATGATCGAAGATGTAGAGCGTGAGGCCGAGGGTGAGATCGTGTCCAGCAAGGAAGTCCGCAAGGCTATTGGCAAGAAGACTGTCAAACTCCTCAAGGAGTTCCTTGAAGGGAGTGCCTTCAAAGTATAGTGAGAGACGGGGTGGGCTGGTTGTGGTGTCTGTCACAGCAGCACTGAAGGGTTCGATTCCCTTCCCATTCCCCAAGGGCCAGTGCTTCTTATGGCTGGAAATACCAGTACGGAAGCCGGGAGATCGTGGTAAAAGAGTAGGACTGCCCCGTCCCATTGCAGCCACGAGCAGAATTGGGAAACTGGCCCTTTACTCTGTGTTTCGAAGAAAGGAAGGGATTATGACTGCATTGCGATTCTTTGTTGCTGGGCTGTCGGATGAAGATTGCCGGTTGATTCTTGAAGAACATAAATTGCTTGAGGAATCAGGGTGTGTTGGCGTGGATAGTGTCTTGAGGACATTGACTAACAGGTTTTTTGGTGAGGTTGGAGTAGTGTGTGGTGAGGCATCTATGATTCTTTGGATGGAACTTCTGGTACATGAAGTCTGGCGCAAGTACGCCATGCTCTATCTGGAGATGATGAAGCCTCTTGCACCAGCACAGAATGTTGGCCCGAACTGTAATCACCGTCTGGCAGTTCATCAAATTGAGCAATACCCTGACCGTTGGGTTTACCACTGGAGATGTTTAGATTGCGGGTACATGACACGAGAGGAGAAGATTCTTCATGCGTGATTTGTCTCCCGAATTGTCTGCACACGTCCAGCGTGTCTTCAACATCAAGCCGAAACCCCGGTGGGTTGTTCGTATCTCCACATCGGCGTGGTTGGATGATCGAGGTGTTCATATACGCCGGGATGTCAACTTCCTCAAGCGGCTGAGTACAGGTGAAAACCCCCTTCGGGAAGACTGTCTCATGTCAGGAGCGGAAGAGACGTTGCGCGGAACCAACTTGGACCCATGTGAAGACGGTCTTTACGAGGTCGTAGTAAAGCTAGACCCCGTGGACCCTGAGACTGGCTACGCGGAGGGGTGGAAACTCCGATTCGTACCCTACAGGGGAGACGATGGGGCTTGACATGTGCTTCGAGATATACTATAATTGCCTGTGTGATCCGACAGGGGGTGAGGGACATCTCACGGACACACATCAGGGTTGAGGAGAGATCGAGACTTGACAGACGACGACAATCTACCTATACTTCGATTGCGAAGGCGATTTAGCGGTTCTTGTGGGGCTGTAGCTCAGACGGTAGAGCGGTTGCTTTGCAAGCAACATGTAGTGGGTTCGACTCCCACCAGTTCCACCAGCGCAAGGGCGCATAGTGCCAGATGCCCAGTAGAGGGTGCGGGTCTTTGACATCTTAGTTTCGTAAGCACTGGAGAAGGGCAGGTGCTAAAACCTGCCCTTCTTCGTCAATGGCCCTTTAGCGTAGGTGGATGCGCACCTGACTGAAGATCAGAGGGATCCGGTCCGACTCCGGGAGGGGCCACCAAGTACACAGCGCGTTCTGGACGCGGAGGGGATTGTTGACGGTGGGGCCGAACCTGTTATTCCAGATCAAACGGCTGACGGCATCGGAGCTGGGTGGGGAAACCAGCCTGTGTACTTCTTGGGGTTGTAGCTCAGTTGGCTAGAGCGTCTGACTGGCAGTCAGAAGGTCGCGGGTTCAAGTCCCGCCCTCTCCACCGGGTATTGCGGCGTGGAAAGCAGAACACGCAAGATAAGCGTCTAACGGACCAAGACGGATAGCTGAAACTATTAAGGTGCTTTAGGACCGTTGGCTAGTCGGAGTAGCGACCGGCCAATACCCGACCTGTTCTCTGAGGGCTGATAGTTTAGCTGGTAGAACACCTGCCTCGCACGTAGGAAATGCGGGTTCAAGTCCCGCTCGGTCCACCACGGGTCAGAGATACGGTATCGGCAGGAGTCAAAGCCAACGAGCCTCTTCTGTCCGAGAGTTCGACTCTCTCCTGATCCACCGGGAGTACGCAACCAAAAAGTCTATCGTGGGTTAGTTTCCTTGTCCCCGCTACGGCAAAACAAGGCAGCAGGCCGGTTTCGAGAGCTTCCGGCTAGTTACCGGCGTACTCCCCCTTTCCTCTGGTGAGTTAGTAGAGATGGTTATAACGCCGGTCTCATAAGCCGGAGACCGGGGTTCGATTCCCCGACTCACCACCAGAAGGCGATTAGCTCAGGCTTGGCTAGAGCGTCTGCGTGACATGCAGAAGGCCACTGGTTCGACTCCAGTATCGCCTACCAATTCCGGGTGGAGTGATGCAGAGACACCCACATGCGCGTATGTGGGAAGCGGAGACGCTTGCGACTTCCGTCTCTACACTCTGATCTCATAGGTACGAAGACAAGGGACAGAGCATTTTCGTACTGCCGCTTGAACGGCTAACGAGTCCCTAGAGGGTTGCGCCTCTCCCGGAATTTCAGTTTTTGTCTTCTCGCATACCGGACTAGCAGAGGTATGCGAGGAAACTACAGGCGGAAGCTGCGTGTGTCCTGTGACACCAGCGGCTCCGAGTGCGGTAGTGTAGGGTAGCACACTCGCTGACAAACAGTGAGAGATAGGGTTCGACTCCCTCCGTACAACAGAAGTTCGTGTCATATCTGCCGGAACGACAGTGGACGCCTGTAGCCCTTTTGCCCCCGTGGTGTAGTGGATAACACACTGGTCTACGGAACCAGTAATGGGGGTTCAAATCCTCTCGGGGGTGCCAGCTTTCCTCCTCTTGATTCAGATGGATAGAATGCGAACCTCCTAAGTTCGCTACCCCGGTTCAAGTCCGGGAGAGGAGACTTGGCTCCCGTAGTGTAGTGGATAACACACTGGTTTCCGGAACCAGTAATGGGGGTTCAAATCCTCTCGGGAGTACCAGAACGAGCGGTGGTGCAGTTGGTAGCACGCTGGGTTCGGGACTCAGAGGTCGGCAGTTCGAGTCTGCCTCGCTCGACCACTTGACATCCGGTTTCGGATGTTGTATACTACCCCCGCACCCAACAGGGGTTCGATCTTTGACATCATTGTTCGCAGGTTCCAACGAAAGGAGGACCGGTATGTAGCGCGGGTGCAAATCACCCAAGGTGCAGACGGGTTCGGAAATCTTCTGGTGAAGCTGGGGAGCAGCCGGTGTTTAGCCGGAGGTCGAGCGGCAACGAATTTGCCAGTTCCCCTCATGAGGGACAAGAGAGAGGAGCCGCCCACCAGAAGCCAAGTGAAAAGAAGGGGAGTGTAGGGCTTGAACGCGGCGAAAGCTCTACGAAAACACGACGCGGCGATGCTGGGGGAAAGGGTAGTACCGAGGAGATACCGGCCTGTCTTCGGACGTAGTGCCGGGCCATGCCTAGATGGAGCGCAAGCTTTACTGGATTGTTGATAGGGAACCCCCATTACGGCCAGCAGATCCGAGGAAAACGGGTGCTCACGGAGCGGCAAGCAACAGCCACCGCAGCCAGCTCCGGCTCTACCGTTCGAGCGAGTGTGACACATTGGGTCTGGCGACAGCACCTTGTACACTCCCCTTTTCGTTTTCAGGTAGCGGGGTGAAAGTCCCCACACTTGGGTGGCGAAAGCCAGAGTGAAGATATCCTAGTCTGAGTGGCTAGTCACCTGAGCCTTATGTGGTGAGATAACCCGATTGAAAATGGCTTTAGTCGGGTGAGGCTATGAAAGGATGGCGACTCCGGTAGCCATGATGTCTGACCGGATTTTTGGGTCGTGAAGTAATGTCAGGGCGGCGTGGAAAGCTGAGACACCAAACGCTTGCGCTTGGTGAGTGGAGACGCTTGCGCCTTCCATCTCTGGAGACACGCAGGCTAATCCCCGAGCCGCTACGTTACCAGTCGCACGGGCGTAGACAAGGGGGCGGCGGTCAGAACGCCGAATAGCCAGAGGGGTTGATTGCGACCTTACCCTCTAGCCGGAGTAGCGCCCGGCCCTCGATGTTCACATTATCGAATCCCTTCGATTGCGAAAGTCCCCTTAACGGTCCCTTCGGGGGCCGGGGGAAACTAGGCGGAGGGTGGAGTTATGGCCCTTAGAGCCTTCTCGCTTATGAGAAGGATTGGGACCGAAGAGTGGGTTGATCTCAGGAGGAAAACCGACTGGGTGACCGCCTCGGAAAACATAGCAAAAGGTCGGGCGAAAGTTGCACGACCCTGATCCCGGATTTGCTGCGGGATGGAGGAAAGACGAACAGACACGCGGTAGGGTTCGTCTGGCGGAAGAGTGGGGTTCTACTTCTGCATGTTTTGACCCCTCCAGAGTGATCTATTGTTTTCGGTCCTTCTCAGCTCTGGAGTATTTGGATCACAGGTGTTTCGGTAGCATGCCAGACTGTCGATCTGGTGGGACGGGTTCAACTCCCGTGTGATCCGCTCTATCTTATTGTGGGGCAGGCAGTAGTGGTGCTGCGGAGGGCTCATAACCCTCTCCCGAAAGGGCATGTGGGTTCGACTCCCACCTCCGCAACTACGCACCACAGGTGTTGCGGTAGCATTTCTGCTTGCCATGCAGAGGGTATGGGTTCAACCCCCATGTGGTGCTCCATCGCGGGTAAGGTGTTGATGGATACATGGGAGATTTCCAATCTTCAGTGTCGGGATCGTTACCCGATACCCGCTCCAGAGGTGTCCGGGTTCTAAACAGTGCGAAACGAAAGGAGTTCACATGGGTGAAGAGGGTACGCAGCTTGAGGATCTGTGTCTGGCTCTGATCCGTCTCAAGGAAGAGAAGAAGAAGTACAACAAGGAGATCAACGATCAGATCAAGGGTGTGGAGGCCCAGATCGAGGATCTGGTCGGGGCTGAGTAGGTAGGAGGGAAAAGGTACGGAGGCTCTACGGAGCGGGGCGCTGAAGCGAGTGGTAAGTGTCGAGTCAGTGTACGGTTGCGAAAGTTGTGACCACTCGCCCCCTTAATGTGTCAGCTTGGGAGCCGCATCAGTGCAGGCGGACTCCGTACCGATGCCGGGATGGTGAAACTGGTGATACACGCCAGATCGAGGGTCTGGTGGATTCGATTCCATGAGGGTTCGACTCCCTCTCCCGGTACCAATCCCCGACATGCTGGTGGGTTACTACTTCGACAAGAGGCTCCCGGGAATAAGTGTCTTGTACAGGTAGTATTTCCAGCACTTGCGAGTAGGAGTTGGAGGAGACCGGTATCTGATATCTACCGCTCGTGAGTATGAGGTTCGAGTCCTCATCGGGGTCCAATGCTGGAGTGGTGAAACTGGTATACACGGTGGGTTCAGGGCTCACTGGGGGCAACTCCGTAAGGGTTCGACTCCCTTCTCCAGTACCAGAGGCCGAGTGGCAGAATTGGAATATGCAGGGGACTCAAAATCCCCCGCCCGAAAGGGATTGAGGGTTCGACTCCCTCCTCGGCTACCAAAATGGTAACGTAGTCCTGTAGAGGGCAGGAGCGGGCTGTAAACCCGTTGGGGCGCAAGTCTCCCCATAAGTGCGACTCTTATCGTTACCACCAGTTCGAGAATGAGATGAGCATTGAGGGCAGTATGGAATGCTTGGGAAGCCCAGCGAGAGATCCGACATGGGCTTCTAAGGTTGCCTAGACGGTTGTCTCCGGAAGAGGCACCTCGCTTGCAACACCATTCGCATCCTTCTGAGCGACCTGAACTCATCTCTTAGGGGGTCGTCACTAAGACGTTAGAGTAGGGCTGTGGATACGGCGTGGAGCAGTCGGAGTTAGTCACCGATTCCAACGCGCACAAAGCCGAGACAGTGTGAGAGAGGCATCTTGACCGATGTGAGTATCACCTCCTGATCTCGTAGGCATTACTCGTCCCACTAATTCTGATGCGGGGTGTAGCAGCGGCAGCTTACCGGTCTCATAAGCCGGTGGTCAGAGGTTCAAGTCCTCTCCCCGCTTCCAATGCGAGTGTGGTGAAATGGTAAGACACGGCTGTTTTAGGGGCAGTTGCCTTCAGTGGCATGAGGGTTCGACTCCCTCCACTCGCACTTGGCGAGCAAGGTGTTGTTGGTTGCACATCGGCTTCCCAAGCCGAGAGAACGGGTTCGATCCCCGTTGCTCGCTCCATCTACGGTACAATTGCATCTGTGGTGTCTATGGTGTAAAGGGAGCACTGGAGACTGTGGATCTCCCGGAGTCGGGTCAGTACCGACTAGACACCCCATTCGAGGAAGTGTAGTGTACGGAGCATGGGCTGGCCTATAACCAGCGTGCGCACCAGATAAGTGCCCGGAGCGTGGTTCGACTCCACCCACTTCCACCGGGGGCGAGTAGCGCAGTGGTAGAGCAACGTCTTGATAAGGCGTAGGTCGGTAGTTCAAGTCTACCCTCGCCCACCTTTGCAGGAGTAGTTCAACGGTAGAATTCCCGCCCGATGAGCGGGCGATCAGGGTTCAATTCCCTGTCCTGCACCAGTTCTTTTCCTCGGTCGCGAAATCGGTATCGCAGCGGGCCGTTAACCCGCCGGACTAATCATCCATGTAGGTTCGATCCCTACCCGAGGAGCCACTAGAGTTAGGGTGTAGAGTAATAATCTACCCGAAAGAGGCGGGGAGTGAGAACCTCGTGATCAAGAAGGCGGCTGGTGTGTCTCCTCGACTGCCCACCAGACCCTGACTCTGCTTTCAAAGAAGGGGGAGACGGTGAAGAGGCATAGCCGGGTGCATGTACGGGTGCAGAGCCGTAAGCATAAGGCAAAAGTGCGTAGGGTAATCAGATCCACTTGGCTTCACCCTAATGATGAATACAACTTCATCGAGCCTGATGGAAGCTACTCGCTTCTCTCAGATTCTACTGTCGGTAGACAGGCATCGGTTCATCTCTGCGGGTGTTCGTGTCCACACTGTGGCAACCCACGGAAGTTCTATCGTGACTTGACTATGCAGGAGAAGAAAGATATCGAAGCTACGAAGCTTGAAGAACAGGACTTGACTTCTGAAGCAGCATGAAGTAGATTGTGAGATCGAGGCACTGTGGAAGGACACAGATCATTGTGGGTTTGTGAAAGCTGACATCACCTACAATGACTAGGCAACCGCTCCTGTGACGAACGGTGATTGCCCAAGCCGGTATCAAGACCGGTCCTCGTGTATCGGAGTGTGGGCTAGCGGCTAGCCACCTGCTTTGGGAGCAGGTCATCACGGGGGTTCGAATCCCTCCACTCCGACCAAAGCTCTCAGGTCTATACCGGCAGGAGGGGCCGGGTAGAGTGGTGCCAATCCCCTCAGTACGATGAATACACAAGCTGGAAGTAGGAGAAAAGAGTAACCAGCATGGCACTGAGAGCGGGTTCATGTCCCAGAATGTTCGTCATGTTGATGTAGGGGTATCGTTCAGTGGTAGGATGGTCGGCTCCAAACCGACAGACTGGAGTTCGATTCTTCGTGCCCCTGCCAACTAACAAAAGGCGTGAAGATGAACAAATCGATCCAGTGTTCCATTTACGATGCGGCCTTGGGATCTTTCGGTATCTACCCGATGTCTACTGTCAAAGACGGTGTGACGATCCCGAGAACAGAGTGGCAGGAAGGGTGGAATGCAGCACACACTCGCTTTCTGGAAGTCACAAGAGCCTTCGAGAGCGATATAGAAACCATGACCCCGGAACAGCAGAACCACTTGGAAGAGATGATCGATCACAATGCTCTGTTTCTTGATCTGCACGAGGGCAAGGTACGCTATGAACTGAACTGCAATGACATGTTTGCATGGGGGTGTGCAGATGCCGAAGAGATCACCCGTGAGGAGCTTGATGAAGTCTACACGGAGTGCAAGGCTCGCAGAATCGATCTCTGGATCAGCAAGCGTCGAGGAATGCAGCCACAGCGACCGATAGTAGACATGCTAAAGAAGCACGGTCAGTGGACCGCAGAATGGGAAGCAATTCCCAAGAACCCGTTTGATGAGCTGTGCTGTGACGGGGATTGTCCTCTTCACAACCCGAAAGAAGAAAAGAAGGAGTAGAAAAGTGAAAAATGAATGCACAAGTAGGGGCTTCGCAGTATCTACCTTTTTTGATGCTAATGGTCAAGAATGTAGCATACAGAAAAGCAGTGCTGCTGAAGTAGACTTACTCTGGTTGGGGTGTGATCACGCAGACCCCAAGTTTTTCGGCCCGCACGGGTGGGAGCCTGTACGAATGCCGGAGATGTATGTTGCCAATACTCGAATGCATCTCAGCCGCCGAAATGTCTGGCAGCTTCTACCCAAGCTGATTAAGTTCGCTCTATGTGGTGATATCTGAGTTCCCAACACAGTCCTAACGAGGAGAAGTAGGAACAATGCAATACCAGAAGCAGCCGCCCGCCGAGGTTCTGGAGATACTGAAGAAAGCAGAGATCGAGGCGTACCAAGTCTCGTACTACGCTTGGCCTCAGACATTCGGTAGCACTTGTGGGCCGCGCCACGGGATTGGTGGACAGGCGATGTCTGATTTCACTGTCGAGGCGTGGGTCTGCAACGGTGTGGGGCCAACAGTGTTCACCTGTGCAGGTATGTACCATCTTGACAAGGACAAGTTCGAGCCTTTCAAGCAGATTCATTCGTGGAGACCTATTCCAACGCCGGAGAATTAAGGGGTTCGTCCAATGGCAGGACGCGGGACTCTGGATCCCGCTATCGAGGTTCAAATCCTCGGCCCCCTGCCATTTGTGGGCTTGCGTGACGGTAACGCGGGACTGATCATCCTGTTAGGTGGTTCGACTCCATCAGCCCACGCTAAGGAGGAAGCATGAGCGAACGAAAAGAATCCGCGAAGGCACGCCGGGATCTCCGACATCTTCCACCTGACGATGGAGTATCAAGTCAAGCAACACGCAAATCTCGTGCTCCGTATGTGCTGGAGTACCTGATCGAGATACCTGAGAATTTCGATCTCCGACGCAACTCCTTTGACTGGTTCAACGCCACTCATCGCTGGTACAATCGCTGGCACTCTTGGAAGCGATACCGGAGCCTTCAAGCAGCTCTTCAGGCCGTGCCGAACTTTCTCCGCAGATGGCATCCGATAGCTCGTATCACTTGCGGCGGTGAAGTTCTGCATCGTTTCGGGTACGAGGAAGCCGGGGACATGGCTATCAAGGTACTGGATACCGGAAGGCTCCTTGCCCTTGACATCGACTTCCAGACCTTGTATAATCAGAGCGTTCCCGGTAAGGGAAGTGATCTTTGAAATCTGAGTCGGGGCAGCGTGGAAGGACATGCATAGCACCTAGTCTGTCGGAGATTCCTTGTCGGGGACGCTGTGTGGCAAGAATATTGGGTGTAAGTCTAGGGGAGATGAGCGCACATACCCTAGCTTGAAGAACAGAAGCCGGTATCAATTCCGGTCCTCGACTCACGGTAATGACAGAGACCTACGCCGGATGAACTCCGGTAGCTGATGGGGAGAAACCTGCGACTGGAGGATCGTTGTCTACGATAGCTCCAGCTCCTAGCCATCAGTGGTCAAATCGCAACGCTGAGAATCAGACATCCTAAGCGAGGGGGATAACCGGGACTCCCTCCTCGGGGCGCAAGCCCTAGCGACTGATGGAGAAAATCGTGTGATGCGAGGAAATGCCGCCCCTAGACAAGGTAGGCACACTCTGAACGGTCGTGGTCGAATGCTCTCAGGATGCGTCTCTCTCAAGAGTCCCCGATGAGTGTGCCGGGGGCCGCGTCTCTGTCTCTGCCGAGGTAGCCAAGTGGTTAGGCATCTGAATGCAAATCAGATATACGCGGGTTCGAGTCCCGCTCTCGGCTCAGGTTCTGAAAGAGGTGCTTGTCGATCACACGAAATACAGAGTGAAAACAAGGAGGTTCAGGATGAGTAAATGGACGGATTCACTGGATGACATGAGCCTGTCAGCGAAGCTCGTACTTATTCTCGGAGTGGTGGTTCTTTTTGTCGGCCTGATTTTCGTGATGCCTCTCGGGCTGATCTGGGCGTTGAGTACGCTTCTTTCAATCAGCATCGGGTACTCGTTCAAGACGTGGGTAGCAGCCTTCCTCGTGCTGATACTTCTCAACGGGGGGCGTGCCAACAGAGAGTAGTATAGGCATTGCGCTCCCGTCGTTCAACGGACGAGGACGGCAGAGTTCTAATCTGCTCATAGGGGTTCAAATCCTCTCGGGAGTGCCCAATATCAACAGGAAGGATTCGTATGGCTGACGGGTATGTGTGCAATACATGTCTATCGGAGTTGGCAGTGGTCAAGACTTCTTCCTCATACTCCCGATCGGGGGAGAAAACCACTGTAGTGTTCCTCGGGGAATGTCCTGTTTGCAAGGGCCGTCAGCAAGAGATCATCCGTGGGCTGGAGCAGAGAATAGAGGCATTGCTAAAGAATGAAGGAGACATACCCTAATGGTAAGGACGCAGTTTGCTAAACTGCCGGGTTCGCCCTTGCAGGTTCGAGTCCTGCTGTCTCCGCTGTGAAGAGGGATGGCCGAGTGGTTTATGGCACCGGTCTTGAAAATCGGGGGGCTTCGGCTCCGTGGGTTCGACTCCCACTCCCTCTGCCACATCGAGCTTGAGTCTCAACGGAGGGACGCTAGGCTGGGGGCCTAGAGGTGCCGGGTCCGATTCCCGGAAGCTCGACTATACGGAGGGCTGGCCGAGTGGTAAGGCACTCGCCTCGAAAGCGAAGGTTGGGCTTGCTCACAGGGGTTCGATCCCTCTGCTCTCCGCCATGTAGAAAGAGGTGACAGTGGAGACTAGGTATGGTACGACACATCGCGGGGTGATTCTCTCCTACAATCCAGAAACCGAATCTGGTGTAGTGCGAGTGTTTCTCTTCGAGGATCCGCTGGTGACAATCGACAAACCGTTCGATCGCGGATCATGCGAGGACAGCATTGTTCCATGTGTTGATCTATACTTACTTGTCACTGTACGGAACAGTACGGTGGTTTTCATGCAGGAAGGATGACCTTGACATGAAGCGAAAACAGACTTATGCTCTCGTGTTCCCTACGGGAGTGTAGCTCAGTGGTAGAGCTTCGGACTTTTAATCCGATGGATCGGGTTCAACTCCCGACACTCCTACCAAAATAAGATGAGGCCGAGTGGCGTAACTGGCAGCCGCAGTGGATTTAAAATTCGCCGGGAGTAATCCCAGTTGAGGGTTCGACTCCCTCCTCGGCTACAAAATATGGGTGCGTGACGCAACTGGATTAGCGTGCCAGACTCTTACTCTGGACGTTCTGGGTTCAAATCCCAGCGCACCCACCAGATAGCTTGTCTATCCAGACATAATGTCCGGATAAATGTCGCGATTAGGGAGGAATATGGGAGACATGACACAGGTGCCTAATACACCCAAGACGCTTACTCCTGAAGAGTTGGAGATCAATCGTCTCCGGGTTCGTGTGGATGCCTTGGAGCGCAAGTTCGAGGTTCTTGTCGGCCTCTTCCCCGAGGCGATCAAACTCCTTCGACCCGACCCCAAGC
>Ga0208458_1002817_pt1 | contig 12394 bp, 10 predicted proteins | sample AD_UKC085_MetaG_FD_184432 | JGI IMG/M metagenome (GOLD analysis project Ga0208458, IMG submission 184432) | Active sludge microbial communities of municipal wastewater-treating anaerobic digesters from USA - AD_UKC085_MetaG (SPAdes) (version 2) | ecosystem: Engineered > Bioreactor > Anaerobic >... | reverse complement strand
GAAACCCCTGGCCACAGCCCCGGGTCCGTGGTTTTTTACTGCGCGGAATTGGGAGCAGCCATCGTTGGTGATGCGATTTTTCGCGAGAGCATAGGCAGGACTGACCTTGCCGGCGGGGATTACCCGACCTTGATTCAGGCTATCCGGACGCAACTATTCACTCTGCCTGATGAGACCAAATTGCTGCCTGGTCATGGGCCGGCAAGCAGCGTTGGATACGAAAAAGCGCATAACCCCTTTTTAATTTAGCCGCGAATTCAGGGAGAGCAAAAGCATGACGCATGCCATCTTGAGCGTCATAGATGTTCTCGCGATTGCTGGGCTTGTCCGCGCGAGGCCGAGCAGTTATCCCGGTACCCTTTCGGTCAAAATTAGGAAGTAAAAGATCTTTCTATGCCTTGAATTGGCATCTAAACATCGGCTCAGAACGAGAATGTTTGGTCCATTCCACGAAGATGCCGATGCTTGCTTCAACAAACAAAGAGCCCCCGCAACTGCGGGGGCTCTGGGTAATTCATAGGAAATTACTTGGCGTAGGTCACCGCGCGTGTCTCGCGGATAACCGTCACCTGGATCTGGCCGGGGTACTGCATGGTTTCTTCGATCTCGGTGGCAATCGACTTCGCCATTTCGTGCGCGGCCAAATCGTCAATCTCATCCGGTCGGACGATAATGCGCACCTCGCGGCCGGCCTGGATTGCGAAGCTGGACTCCACGCCCTGGTGCGCGTTAGCCACCGCTTCGAGCGACTTGAGTCGTTTGATATACTGCTCCAGGTCTTCGCGGCGGGCACCGGGTCGGGCTCCAGAAATTGCGTCTGAAGCTTCCACGATGACTGCTTCCACAGAGCTCTGGTCTACTTCATGGTGGTGAGAGGCAATCACGTTGACCACTGCCGCGCTGACACCGTGCCGCTTGGCAAATTCCGCGCCGATGATGGCGTGCGTGCCTTCGGTGTTATGGTCCATCGCTTTGCCCAGGTCGTGCAGCAGCGCGCCGGCTTTACACACTTCCACATTCGCGCCTAATTCAGAGGCGAGCACGCTGGCAATCTTTGAGGTTTCCACGGCGTGCGCCAGCTGATTCTGACCGTAAGAAGTCCGGTATTTCAGGCGGCCAAGTTTCTTGATAATTTCGGGATGCAGCCCATGCACGCCGGCTTCGTAGGCGGCTTCGTTGCCCGCTTTGAGGATGTCTTCGTCCATCTTCTGCCGTTCCTCGTTCAGGATTTTTTCAATGTAGGCGGGGTGAATGCGTCCGTCCACAACCAGGCGGCTGAGGGTTCGCTTCGCGATTTCGCGGCGCACTGAATCGAAGCAGGATATAGTAACCGCCTCAGGGGTATCGTCCACAATCACATCCACGCCGGCCGCTTGTTCAAAGGAGCGAATATTGCGCCCGTTGCGGCCGACGATGCGGCCTTTCATCTCCTCATTGGGGAGCGTCACCAGCGAGGTGGTCACCTCTGCCACGCGGTCCGAAGCAACGCGTTGGATGGCATCGGCAATCAATTCACGCGCTTTTTCCTGCCCCATCTCCCGGGCTTCATTTTCGTACTGGCGGATGATGCGCATCATATCCCCGCGCGAAGTTTGGGTAACTTCTTCGAGCAGGAGAGCTTTAGCTTCATCGACAGACAACTCGGCGACCCGCTGCAGCTCTTCAACGCGCTGTCCGGCAAGCGTCTCGATTTCGTTGGCGCGCCGGTCCAGGGCGCTTTGGCGCTTGTTCAGGGCAGCCTCGCGCTGCTGCATCTGGTCAAAGCGGTGGTCCAATTCTTCGCGGCGTTTGACCAGGCGGTCATCTTCTTTGTTGAGCTCACTGCGGCGGTGCTGCAAATCCACCTCAGCGTCGCGGATAATCTTCAGCGCCGCGTCCTTGGCGTCCAACTCAGTCTGTTTGGCGCGTTCTTCCGCCGCTGTGATAATATCCTTGGCGGACGTGCGGAGCTTTTCTTCTTTATTCTTGCGAATCGTGGAAAAAAGCGCAAAACCGAGCGCTAAACCAAGCGCGAGCGCAAGCCCAAGAAATAAAAAGCCCTGCGGCTCCCTCAGGATGGGTCCCTGTGCGAAAAAATTATATAGTTCCATGTTTTCCAATACTCCATTTTTTATATGATGTCCTGCCCGTCTCTGGAGTTCTGCGATTCATTCCACAAGCGGCGCACCGTTGAAGATGCTACCGCGAAGGAAAACCCCCGGCGCTGCAAAAAAGCGCCCAGCCTGAGGCGAAAAGTTTCCTGTGGGAGCGCGGCATAGCGCCCAACAACGCGCTGGGCAGCTTTGAGGGCCAATTCGCTTTCCTGCAGATCGGCCTGAGCGAGGCTTGTTTCGATGACTTCGTTAGATACGCCTTTTTGACGCAGTTCAGCTTTGATGAGGCTGACGCCGCGCGGACGAAACGCGCTGCGGTTCTCGAGCCATTCCCTGCTAAAACGGGCATCGTCGAGAAAGCTTTCTTCTTCCAGGCGGCAGAGCACCGCGCTTATATGCTCCGGGCTGCAGCCTTTGCGCATCAGGTAATCGCGCACCTCCTGAATGGAGCGGGAGCGGAAGCTTAGGAAGTGCAGCGCTCTGGTATGAGCGCTTTCCAGTTCATCCTGCTCCTGAAGCTGTTTAATCTCATCCGCCGTCAGTTTCCGACCTGGTTTCAGCCAGGCGGCAGTGAGGCGGTCGAGCGAGAAAGCATACTCACCGTCCAGGCTGATATTCAATCGCTGGCGGTTGCGCTTTTGAGCTTCGATTGCGGTGATTACCTTGTCCATTTAATCCAACAAAGCCATGGTCTGGGGGAGACCACGGCTTCGATGACAGCAAGTAATCCGAAATCACGCGCTTTGCCCAAAGCTGAGCGCAGCGTTGTGTCAGGATTTTATTATATTTTGGTACCTATTATTCGTATCAACTCGTCTGGCTTAGCAAGCGCTGAAGGTGATCACACCAGGGTGTTTCTCCCCGGTGGAATTTGAAATAGTTCAGACAAACCCTTCGTCGTTTGTTTTTTCATAAGCCAAGCAATGCGCATTTTTGTACCAATTTATAAGCCGGTAAATCCGGCGGTTTACTATCCATGCAAGACCTACGCAGAAGCGTGCGGTCCTCAAAGCCATGATCTCCATGAGCAAGCTCGCGCAGAACTCACGGGCAATTCATGTTTTTGTAACAGAGATTATACATTATTTTTAAGAAACTGGGTGTTCCACATATAAGCTCCCGCTGCAGGGCTCAGATTTCAGGGATTCTCATGCTACAATAACTGCATGAGAGCCACCAAGCGAACGGACCACGAAAAAGGCACTCCCGAACAGGCGCACGCGCGCGAACGTTTCTGGCAAATATTCCTTCCTTTGCTGCTTATTTGCGCCTTATTGATTGCCGGCTTTGTTTTGCTGCTTATTTACTCCGGGGAGCTTGGCAGCAGTACCGAAGGGATAGCGGCCGCAGCGCTGGTCGCAATCGCGCTCCCGGTAATGCTCGTATTTTTGGTTTCTCTCGTTATCCTGGTCGCGCTGATTGTGGCTGTTTCCAAGGCCTCAGCCTGGCTGCCAGGCGCGGGGAAACAAGCGTTTGGCGTATTTCGTTCCATTGGCGCGGCAGCGGAAGATGGCAGCCGGGCAGTGCTCGCGCCATTCGTGGGCGTCTCACAGAAGTTAGCAGAACTGCAGGGTTTATTCTCTGCGCTGCGATCCAGTTGGAAAAAAGGAATATTCAGATGAAATCCTCTATAAAAACTGTAACCTTAATTGTTGGCACGGCCTTAGGCGCCTTGTTGGGATATGAGGCAGCCAGGATTCTGATTAAACAATCGGAAGCCGCAGGCAAGAGCTCCCCGGTAACTGCGTCTCAGGCGCTGCAGGTAGGCTTGGGCGCTTTGGGCTTGCTGCGTCAGGTCTCAGGCGGCGGCAAGTAAGTCAGAGCCTGGCGGAGACATTTTTTCACCTTGTTTGAACTCGTCTTTCTCGGCACATCGGCTTCCGCGCCCTCTATAAAAAGAGGGCTTTCTTCCCTGGTCGTCAAACACGGCGAACACCGCTTTATGATTGACTGCGGCGAGGGCACCCAACGGCAGATTTTGAAATCCGGAATTGGGTTCAAACGTTTAAACCACATTCTGCTTACGCACGGGCATCTTGACCATATTCTGGGGCTGGCGGGGCTTATTTCCACTTTTATGCGCTGGGAAGCAATTGAGGAAATCAATATTTACGGCAGCCGCCACACCATGGAGCGCGTCGATGATTTGATTAATGGAGTGGTACTGCGCGGAACGCAACCTCCCATGCCTATTAATCTCCTTGATGTCAAACCAGGCTTAATTTTCGAAACCGAAGATTTCGTGGTGCGGGCTTTTCCAGTTGAGCACCGCGGCTCAGCGTCTTTGGGTTTCCGCTTTGATGAATTTCCGCGTCGGCCTTTTCTGCCTGAGAAAGCGGAAGCGCTGGGTATCGCGCCAGGGCCATGGCGCAAGGACCTGGTGGCCGGTAGAGCTATCACTTTGCCGGATGGAAGCGTGATTGAACCAGACCAGGTGCTTGGCGAGGAAAAAGCCGGCACGAGCCTGGTGGTAGTGGGGGATGTGGGTAAACCGGAGAGGCTGCTGGAGCACGTTCGCGGCGCAGACGCGTTGGTCATCGAAGCGACCTATTTGGAGGAAGAAGCCGCGATGGCGCGTGAGTTTGGGCACACCACAGCCGGCACAGTGGCGACATTGGCAAAAGAGTCCGGTGTCGGGCAGTTGATTCTCACGCATGTTTCCCGCCGCTACAGCGATGAAGAAATTCTGGCCGAAGCGTGCGCGGTTTTCCCTGACACTACTCTGGCGCGTGATTTTGACGCTTACGTCATCCGAAGAGAATGACACCTTTATAACAGGACTTCGCAAGCTTTAACGATTGATTCGCTGCCAGCGCATCTATGTTAGAATCTTTTCCGCTATGATAGAGCGAAAACTTGTTCTGGCGTCAGCATCCCCGCGGCGCAGAGAACTGCTGGGCTTATTTGGGCTTCCGTTCACCTGCCAATCCGCTGACATTGATGAAAGTATTTCTGACGACCTTAATCCGTTGGAATATGTGCAAAGGTTAGCGAAAGAGAAGAACGAAACTGTGCAGGCAGACACGTTGGTTCTCTCCGCGGATACAATTGTCGCGTATGAAGGCGGCGTGTTGGGAAAACCCGCAAACGCGTCTGAGGCTTTTACCATGCTTTCGGCGATGCGCGGCAAAACGCACCAGGTTTACACCGCGCTTTACCTGCGAGGAAACGGCTTCGTGCAAGCCGAGTGCTGTGAAACGCGGGTGTTGATGCGCCCGTACATAGACGAGGAGATAAAGGCGTACATTGCCAGCGGCGACTACCAGGATAAAGCTGGCGGCTACGCCATTCAACACAAGGGCTTCCGTCCGGTTGAAAGCGTGGCTGGCTGTTATGCCAACGTCATGGGCTTGCCCTTGTGTCATCTGCTTTGCCTGCTGCGGCAGGCGGGGCTGCAAATAGACGCGGATATCCCCGCGCTATGCCAGCGACACCTGGAAATCCAATGCGAGGTATTCCCTGGCATCCTAGCCCGCTGCGAAGCGGACGATTGAGTTGTGAATTGATATGAAAATACGGCGAAACCTGGTCTTGTTTCTGGTTCTTACATTTGTGTTAGGCGCCTGCGCGAAATTGCCAGCTACTGGCAGCGCGCCAAGCGCTACGCCTGAATCCGGGCTGCCGACGCCTGTGCTTGCGCTCACCCAGGCCCCGGATGTGGAGAAGGAAGCCCAAGCTTATCTGGATGACTGGAAATCGGAAGACTACGAGGGCATGTACGCGAAACTGAGCATGCTGACCCGCGACGCGCTTAGCCTGGAAGATTTCACAAAACAGCACAAGACCGCGGCAGTTGCTATGACGATGCAGGAAATGAATTACGCCATTCTCTCCAGCATGGTGCGCCCCAGCACGGCGCAAGTGAACTATGAAGTCAGCTATACGACCACGCTGTTGGGCACCATCACGCGCAGCGCCATCATGAACCTGGCCTTGGAAGAAGGCAGCTGGCAGGTTCAGTGGGACGTCAGCATGATTCTGCCGGAACTTGCTGGAGGTAATAAGCTGGAATTAACTTACGAAATCCCAGCGCGCGGGAACCTGTATGATATTTACGGGTATCCTTTGGTGGCGCAAGACGATGCCGTCGCGCTTGGTGTCATCCCGGGGCAGATTGACCCGGAAAAAGAAGCCAACATGCTCAGCCTGCTGGCTAACATTCTGGATGTAAGCTCTGATTCTCTTTATAAAAAGTACCAATACGCTCAGTCGGACTGGTATGTTGCCATTGGCGATGTTTCCGCCGCGACAGCGCAAAAATATGGAGACAGGCTTTCTTCATACCCTGGCTTGATTCTGAGTTCTTTCCGCTCCCGCTATTACTACGACGGTGGCATCGCGCCGCATGTGATTGGGTACGTGCTCTCCATTTCTCCTGAACAATTGGAACAATATCAGCGCCTGGGCTACCGCGGTGACGAAAAAATTGGCGCCAGCGGCCTGGAAGCCTGGGGCGAATCCTTCCTGGCGGGCACGCACGGCGCGTCACTGTACGTCAAAGATCCCCAAGGTCAGGTTGTAACCAAACTTGCCTCAGCCAAGGCCAAGCCGGCTGCTTCTATTTACACCACCATCGACAGCACCCTGCAATACTATCTGCAGCGCTCACTGGGCAATAACCTGGGCGCGATAGTGGTGATGGAGCGGAATACCGGCAAAGTGCTCGCGATGGTCTCAAATCCTGGTTTCAACCCAAACCTGTTCGAGCCGGTAAACTTCAATAATATGATGCTGAGCGACGTGCTCACGGATGCCAAGCTTCCATTATATAATCGCGCGTCTCAAGGCGTTTACCCGCTTGGTTCGGTCTTTAAAATCATCACGATGGCGGCCGCGCTCGAAACAGGCGTCTTTACGCCGGACTACCCCTACTACTGCGATGATAAGTGGACGGAGCTGGCAGGCACTGTGCTCTATGACTGGACCTACGAACGGGGCTTTGGAGCTTCGGGCTTGCTCACTCTTAAAGAGGGCTTGATGCGTTCCTGCAACCCCTGGTTCTGGCACATTGGCCTGACGCTTTGGAATGATGGCTACGAAAGCGCGATTGCGGATGTGGCCTCCGGTTTTGGCCTTGGCAAGAAAACAGGCATAGAAATTCCGGATTTCGAAGGCCGGTTGGAGCAGCCTGAGTCCGTTTCCGCGAATGTTCAGCTATCCATTGGGCAGGGGACGCTGCAAGTCAGCCCTCTGCAGGTTGCCGCCTTTGTGGCGGCTGTTGGCAATGGCGGCACGCTCTATAAGCCCACAGTCGTAGAAAAAATCGTTCCTGTCGACGGGACAGAGCCTGTGTATGAGTTCACGCCGGTCGAGAATGGAAAACTGCCGGTGACGCCCGAAAACCTGCAGGCAATTCAGGAAGCCATGGTGATGGTTGTGCGCAACACGCGCGGCACCGCGGCTTATCAGTTCCGCGGGCTCAGCGTGAACATCGCCGGAAAAACCGGCACCGCCGAGAACCCGGCCGGAGACTCACACGCCTGGTTTGCTGGCTATACCTTTAACGAGGACCCCAACCGCCCGGATATCGCGGTCGCGATCATCCTTGAGAACGCGGGCGAGGGCTCGGACATGGCAGCGCCGCTCTTCCGGCGGGTTGTGCAGTTGTACTTCTCAAATTACAACAATGCCGGCGGCACCATGCCCTGGGAAGAATCGCCGTATATTATTGCCACAGAAACCCCGGAGCCGTAACTAAGCATATGGCGTCTGACCGGACCCCTGCCAACGAGAGCGCGAGCTTGCTGAAAGGCCTGGTAATTCGTTCCCAGGCTGGATTTATGACTGTGCGCACTTCCCAGAGCGACGTGCTCTGTCGGGTGCGCGGCCGGCTGCGCCGGGGCCGCGCGGAAGGGGACCTGGTAGCGGTTGGGGACCAGGTGATGATTGAAACCCATGAAGACGGCTCCGGCAGCATCAATCAGGTGCTCCCGCGCAAATCCGTGCTGTCCCGTCAGCTTTCCGGCGTGAACTATGAGTACCAGCAAATCCTGCTGGCCAACCCAGACCAGGTTGTGCTGGTGTTTGCCTGCGCGCAGCCGGACCCTAGCCTGCGCATGCTGGACCGTTTCTTGGTTGTAGCGGAAAAACAGGAAATCCCCGCGGTGATTGTCGCTAATAAATTGGATTTGGTGCCGCGCGAACAAGCACAGGCGCTTTTTGAGGGCTACCGCCGCATTGGCTACGACTTAATTTACACATCCACCGTGACTGGCGAGGGCATCCTGGAGTTGAAAGACCGGCTCCAGGGAAAATTGAACTCCCTGGCAGGGCCATCCGGCGTGGGCAAGACCAGCCTGCTGAACAGCGTGCAGCCAGGTCTGGCGCTGGAAGTTGGCGCGGTAAGCCGGGGTCTGCAGGGCAAAGGCATGCATACCACCCAGGTTAAGCAGCTGTTCGCGCTGGACGCGGGCGGTTACCTGGCCGATGTGCCCGGCTTGCGCACCCTGGCGCTCTGGGATATTCAGGGCGAGGAGCTGGACGCGTACTTCCGGGAAATCGCCCCGCTGGTGCCCGAATGTCAGTTTAACGACTGCACCCACAGCCACGAACCTGGCTGCGCTGTGCGCGACGCGGCGGAGAATGGCCGGATTGACCCGCGCCGCTATGAATCTTATCTGCGTCTGCGCTTTGGAGGAAAATTGGTGCAGGCTGAGGACGAGGAGATTGATTTTGAGACTTTTGACTAAACAGGCGCGCCAAAACGCTCCACATCAAGTTGTTTTCCTGCTCCTGACCTTAGGGCTGCTGGCCGGCTGCGCCCAGCTCCCGACGGGAGGCCCCCTCCCCACACAGCAGCCAATCGCGTCGTCTTCACCGACTGCTCTGCCGCCCACGCCTACCGCCACGCTTGTGCCGCCAAAAGTGCTGACGGTCTGCCTGGCGGAAGAACCTGAAAGCCTGTATCGTTACGACGGGCACGCGGGCGGAGCAAAGGAAAGCATTTTCGCGGCGATATACGATGGTCCTTTTGAGCTGACCAGCGAGGGGAAGCACACCGACTCGCTATTCAGCGTTTACCCCTCTGGCGAGAACGGCGGCATCAGCGCGCTGCCGATTGCGGTGCAGCCCGGGGATATGGTGGTGGATGCCTATGGCGAGCTGAGCGTCTTTAAGGCGGGCATCTTTGCGCGCCCGGCCGGCTGCGAGAGCAGCGCTTGCGCCGTGACCTGGGAGAGCGGCGAATTTTTGATGGACCAGACCCGGGTGGCGTTCTCACTGCGGCCAGACTCGCTTTGGTCTGACGGCCAAGCCCTGAACGCCCAGGATGCGGTCTTCTCTTACCAGCTTGCCAAAGAGGTGGATTTGCCGATGGGCACGTGGGCTTTGGAACGCACCATTTCCTTTACCGCCGAAGATGACAAGACCGCAGTGTGGCTGGGGGTGCCTGGCTTCTCCCCGCGGGAGCTGGCGCCTTTCTTCTGGCTGCCGCTGCCCCGGCATCAGCTTGGGAGCGCGGACCCGACTGCTATCGGGCAGGACCCGCAAGCTGAGCGCGCGCCACTGGGGTGGGGTGCTTATAGGCTTGTCAGCTGGGAAAGTGGAAAGAGCATTCAGCTGGAGAAAAACCCTTATTATTTTGGCGCGGCAAAAAACCAGCCGGCTTTTGACCAGTTAAGTTTCCTGTTCATCCCCGAGCGCGAAGAAGCGCTGCAGATGCTTGCAGACGGCAGCTGCGACGTTCTGGATAAGTCTTACCACCTGGAAGCTTTGCCAAAGGAACAGCTTGCCGAACTTGGCAAGGCAGCAGACCTGCACTGGGAGGATTGGCAGCCAGTGGAGCAGCTGGTGTTTGGCATCCGACCTGCCAGCTATGACGACGGTTACGCCTATTGGAGCGGTGACAGACCGGATTTCTTCTCCGACGCGCGCACCCGGCAGGCTTTGCTGGCATGCCTGGAACCCCAAAGCCTGGCCGCGCAGGTACTAAGCAGCTGGCTGCCGGAAGGAAGCGACCTCAGTCGTCTGCGGCTGCCCGCCTTGGACGCCGACCCAGGCGCCCTGCTGGACGAGGTTGGGTGGAGAGACCTGGACGGCGACCCGGCCACTCCGCGCGCGGCTCAGAACGTTCCGGGAGTGAATAATCTAACGGCATTATCCCTGAAACTTTACACCAGCCGCAACGCCCTGCACCAGAACGCGGCAGCTCTGATTGTTGAGAAACTAAGCGCGTGTGGGGTGCAGGTGGACTGGCAAGCGCTGCCCGTAGCGGAACTTTACGCGCCCGGGCCAGAAGGCGTACTCTTTGGGCGCAACTTTGACCTGGCTTTGGTATCCTGGCAAGCCGGGCCTGAACCGCTGTGCGCATTATATAGAAGCAATGCAACCCCATCCGAAGCTAACTTCTGGGTGGGCACCAACCTGGCGGGCTTTCAGGACTCAAGCTTTGAGGCTGCCTGCGCTGATTTGGAGCAGGGAGAAGGCCTTGCCCTGAGCTACCCCGCGGCCGCGCTGCTGCCTCAGCTCAGCCTGTGGGTCAGCCGGACTGGACTGGCGCCAGATGCCAACTATACCTGGAGCCAGCTGGAAAGCCTGAAAGCGGAATAGGCGCGCGGAAACGCGCGGCAAATAATGGAGCGCACGTGAGACGATTTTTAAAGGATTACGAACTCGTGACCTCGGTCGATGAGAAGGGGCGCGAGAAAAAGGCCGTGGCTTACAAGGGCAGCTACTTTGATTTTGAGATAGCGGAAGAAGACTACCAGGGCTTTCGCAAGTTGGCCTGGGCGCTCATCGTCGCGATGATCGCGCTGCAGATTGGCGCGGGTTTTGTTGCTAACCGCGGAATGTACCAGATTTACATCGCTGTCCCTTATGTCCTGTGCTTTTTCCCGCTGGTATACCTGAGCGCCGGCGCCCTGCGGCTGCCAAAAAACACCACGCACCTGCAGCGGGACCAAGCAGAGCTTACTATCCGCCGGATGAAAAGATCCGGCGCGGCTTTGCTTGTGCTGAACAGCATGGTAATCATCTCTGAGCTGGTCTACCTGGTCTTCCTTAACCAAGCAGCAGGGATTGGACGGGAGTTGGCATTTCTGGCGCTTGTTGTGCCGATAGGGGTGATTAATGCGCTGTTGTTCTGGAAAACCCGCCTTATTTCAGTGAATCCCGAATAATAGTTCTTGGTATTTGATATGAAAATTCCGCCAGGTGCATTGACGGATAGTTTTAAACACACTATAATCCAAAGGATCTCTATTCAAACTAGGAGAAAATAGGAGAAAGAAATGACCAAATTCACAAAATTCCTTTCGTATCTGTTGGTATTCGTGATGATTGGTGTGGCGATCGCCGCTTGCGCGCCAGAACCAGTTGCCACCGAAGCCCCGGCAGAACCCACCGAAGCAGCGACAGAAGCACCGACCGAAGTTGCTGCTCCGGAAGAGACCGCTGTTGTTTTCGAAGAACAGCCTTTCGGTGAGAATTTGCCCACCGCTCCCACGATTACGACCCCCCTCGTGGTTGCATACAACGAATTCTCTCAGAAATTCAGCCCGTTCTACTCCGATACAGCCTATGATGCCGATGTCGCAGCGATGACTCAAATCTCCCTGCTGACCACCGACCGCCAGGCTGGTATCATCTTCAACGCGATTGAAGGCGAAACAGTGCCCTACAACGGCGTTGACTACCTGTACAAAGGCCCCGCGGACGTAAAAGTGGAATACGATAAAGCCACCGATACCACCAAATACACCGCCCGCCTGCGCGTGGGGATGAAATTCTCAGACGGCACCCCTGTGACCGCTGATGACGTCATCTTCACCTATTACACCTTCCTGGATCCGACCTATGTTGGTTCCACCACCCTTGGTTCCTACGATATCGTTGGCCTGAAGGACTATCAGACCCAGACCACCAGCGAAGTCTATGACAAATATCTGGCTCTGTTTGATGAAGCATACGCGGCCGGCCCCGACCACGTCTGGGCTGCCACCGACGCATGGACTGAAGAACAGAACGCTGATGTCTGGCCGAAACTGACCGAAGCCATCAAGGCTGAAATTCAGGGCATTTATGACGAAGTCTGGGCTAGCTACGGCACCGATGACTACACCACCGAGTACTTCAACGGTAAAACCGCTGAGGAAATCAAGACCGCCGGCGCTGATGTAGCTTACGCCATGCGCATGTGGGGCTTCGGCTCCCTCAAATGCACCACCGAGGTTGCTGAAGGCGAAGACCCCATCGCAGTTGCTGACTGTGTGGACCCCGTGGTCTTTGTAGGCGCTGGCACTGGCACCGAGTGGGACCTGGCCACCACCTTCCCGACCATGGACGACTACTACACCGAACTGATG
>Ga0208458_1002813_pt1 | contig 12405 bp, 9 predicted proteins | sample AD_UKC085_MetaG_FD_184432 | JGI IMG/M metagenome (GOLD analysis project Ga0208458, IMG submission 184432) | Active sludge microbial communities of municipal wastewater-treating anaerobic digesters from USA - AD_UKC085_MetaG (SPAdes) (version 2) | ecosystem: Engineered > Bioreactor > Anaerobic >... | reverse complement strand
AGACTTTCCACAATATTCAAAACAATAGGATTAGTAGAATTATAAAAATAATAATCAAAAATATAAGGATACAAAAGAACCAAGTTTAAAGGACAATCGATACCAGAGCCATCACCTAAGTCGAGTAACAATCTTGGAACAATAAAAGTCTCCTTTAGCAATCTTAATTTAAAATCAACACATACTGAGCCATAATCATACTCATTAACAACTCGTTGCATTTCTCTACGCAACATAAAGTAATCTCTATTTTCAACAATTTTATCTAAATAGTTAGAGTAAGCCATTATTGCAATGGAGTCATGCATCGCCAACATAACATTGAAATATGGGCTTTCCAGAGAGTTTCCTTGCATATCCCAATATTTTCTTATAATTGTATATGCCTCAGGAATACGATATTTCATAAAAAACAACAAAGCTTTCTCCTTCAAAGAACATCCATTCTTAATATAATTTATTTTTTTTTCGTTTATGAAGTCTTTATATACTGAATCTAAATACATGTCAAACAGGCGAGAGGTTTTTAAAACCGTATCCTCCATATATCCTAAATTATTTTTTTTTAACCATCCTTTCACTTTATTTATTTTGTATTCTTCATTAAATGCCTTACTAATGACTTTATCCATATCATGATTAAAATTAATATCAAAATCAAGCCATTTCAAAACATAACTATTGATTTTAGAATTATTATAACAATCTAAATAGTCAATCTGATAAAGATTTAATTTGTCCAAAACGATAAAAACATCATTATTTTCAAACAAATTGATCAAACTGTCTGCGTTTAAAACTTTCTTTGGCTGCGAAGAAGCAACTAGATTAAGCCATAAAAAAAATAAAATACTATAATTTTTAATCATATATCTATCTTTTAACATTTAACATTTCATATTTAAACCACTTTTTTCTACGAATATCATAATCCATAAAATATCGTTTAGTATCTCCCTTAATTCCAACAATGTTGATATTATAGGGACTAGGTCCATTTGTAGCATTGTCAAAGGGGTGATAAAATCCTTGCCAATGGCCAAATTCATGTGCACATATTTCATTTTCTGTTTCTCCAAAAGCACTAGTTATACTTGCAGTTTTTAAACCATATCCATCTCCTACTGCATGAAAACCTCCTAAATTACCTAAACTGAGATTGGTTATGTAATAATACGTATGATCAATGCCTCTGCCGGGACTTTGTGCTTGCCTATCTCCTTCTAAACGCTGAACAATCTGAAGATTACTCAATCCAGAAAGAGAATCTTTTGTAAGAGATGAGGCAAAACAAATCGTATCGATATTAACATCTAAAAAAAGTTGATTCATAGAATGACTTTTTAAATAACTTTCGAAGCCAGCATAATCAAAATTAGGATATGCTGATTCCCCTTGAAATTTAACGTAAATGAGCGTTGCATTCTTTATTTTATTTGTATTACAATAGTATTCTATTTGACCAATTATTTTATTACTTGAACTTAAACATGCAATTATTTTAACAGATCCTACAATTGCATCTATCGCCTCAATAGAAACTGAACTTAAGGATTTCAATGCATTTGACGTTAACTCTAACGATTCTGAATTATTAATTTTAACGATATCCTTTTCAGTGCATTTAATAATTACCTTAAAATTAGGATCACTTAAAGCCTGATTTGGGAAATTATTAACATTAACCTTTAACTGAACAATCTGTCCAATACCTAATCCCATTGCTGGATTATAATAAATTTTATTTCTATACGGATCCACAAGCGTATCAAAGAAACTTGCATTTCTCATATTAGGCATATCAACAAAAGAATCATCAAACAAGAACTCTCCATTATAGTTATTGTTATTCTCAAAACTAATAAAAGGAGGAACATATATATTAAAACTTAACTTTTGTTCATCACCATCCTCAAAGTATAATTTCACATCAAATGACTCCACCTTATCTAAAGCGATCCAACACTTATTAGTGTTGCTTGCAATAACAGCATTATTCTTTTCCCAACGTGCTTTAAAAACATCGCCATTTAACGCTTTCACTTCGACCATTAAAGAATCTTTATTCACTGTACAGTAAATCTTCTCATTCATTTTATGTTTCACAGTATCACTTCCAATAAAATAATTATACTCTGAAATTACATCTAACTTATACTTAACCTTTTGTTGATCAAAAATTGCATAGATGTTTTTTTTCAATACTCTATTAACCATTAAAGAACAAGTGTCTATTTTTCTTGCAATCGTATCACTATCAATAAGCCATGTTACATTATGAATTAAAGAGTCAGTGACATTATCATACAAACTCAAATAAATTGGATTATTTGACTTATGAACTTTAATAATATTATCATATTTTTCATTGTTATTTCTAATTTTAATATAGTATTTATTTTTTTCCATCTCCCCCTCCCCCTCCTCCTGTGCCCAGGCGAACCAAATGTTCTGCGGGTCGCGGATTTGCCCCCACTGGTGCGCCCAGAGCTCCGTGCCGCCTGCGTAGTCCATCAGGTTCTGCGTGGTACGCTCGGCCGCAATAAAGTTCTCGGGGCTAAAGGTGTGGCGCAGGTTGAAGGCGCCGTGGCCCAGCTCGTGGGCTATAATAAACAGGTTGGGGCTGTCGTAGATGAAGCCCACCTGCCGCTGCAGCGGCATGTAGCCGGCCACATCGCCCCCCTTGTCCTCCACGCCCTCCACGAAGAAGAGGTAGAGGGCGCTGCCCTCCAGGGCGTTACTTCAAAGAACGCACTGCAATATAGCAAAAAAACTTAACGGTTAACCTTTTCCCCTTCTGCCTCTCAACCAGGGCACCTGGCACTCCCATACTTAAGTTCATAACGCATACTCCTGCCGGATTATCTTTTTACCAGCTACTACCACTTACCTTCCTTTTCTTCCTTCGCTACCACACGAGAGGACTAACTTCGTTGAGCTCTTCGCCGGCTGGCGGGTAGGCTCGGGCGGTAGCAGGGGATGGGCTTTTAACTTTAAAGCCAATCAATCCAACTCTTCAGCATTTAGGACAATGATAAAAAATAATGCTTCGAGTAGAAATGAACTTGAAGGCTATGAAATTTCAACAAATTTCACCTACTTAGCAGGTCTTTAAAAAACGGAAAAGATGATATGGCAATTCGTGCTCGATAAGCTAAAGTCGGGTCAAAGCATGTACCTTATTGTGGTATCCGAAACGCTGGGTAGTAGCCCTGGAAAGGTGGGGTTTAAAATGGCCGTTTCGTCCGATGGCGAAATATCAGGCTCAATAGGAGGCGGTGTTATGGAGTTTCGCATGGTAGAGCTGGCCCGTAAGGAGCTGGCTGTAGGAGGTAAAAATACTTTTCTAAAACGGCAGGTGCATAGCAGTGAGGCTGAGGAGGATAAATCGGGGATGATTTGCTCGGGTGAGCAAACCCATATTTTCATTTACCTGTCCACGTTAAATTTGAAAATCTGCAGCGATATAGTGGCAGCCATATCCTCCGGCAAAACCGGCTTACTCCACATAGAGCCTAAGAGGTTAGAATTTAAGAGTGCTGGCGTAGCAGAATTGCCCGCCAAACATGAATTCAACCATAACGGTAACAGCTGGTACTACTCCGAAGTTATTGGTATCAAAGACAGGGCTTACATTTTTGGAGCCGGACACATAAGCCTTCCCCTAACCCATATTCTTTCGCTCCTCGATTTTTGGGTTGAAGTTTACGATAACCGTAAGGAGCTGGTAACCTTTACTTCCAATAACCTTGCAAATAAAAAGGAGGTAATTGATTTCGACAATGCCTCAAAATATGTAATGGAGGGCAATAGCACCTACTGCCTCATCATGACTTTTGGACATAAGTTCGACGAGATGATTCTCAGGCAGCTACTTCCGCTTAAGGTTGGATACATCGGCATGATTGGCAGTAAAAGCAAGGTTAAAGCCATATTTGACAACCTGCTAGAAGAAGGCTATTCGCCTGACCAGCTGGCCAAAGTTTGCTCGCCAGTTGGGCTACCAATAGGTAGTCAAACACCCGCTGAGATAGCTGTCAGCATTGCCGCCCAGATTGTTCAATGGCGGAACGGACTGTAAAATTTTTCTGGAAGAGGCCTACTGCTCCACTATGGTTGCCCCCATTAATGTATTAATACTCTTTTGTTTAGGGTTACCTGTATAGGTCAGGCTGCCTCCTGTTCGTACCTTGGCATCAATAAGCCGGGAGGCGTTTACCTTGGCAATAGCGCCAGTGCTCACCGTAACAAACGTGCTATCGGAAACCAGGTCGAGAGCCGACAAAACTCCGCCGGTGTTAACTTTAGCCTCATAGTTTTTTACAGCACCCCTTACACGAACTGTTGACCCTTGCCCCACAACAATATCGGCTGTCTCAACATTCAAACCACCGTCAAACTCAGAGCTGGTGTTGGCATTTATGACAACCTTATCGCCTGTAAGAGTATCATTCAGGCTTATGCTGGCAGCAGCTGAAAGTGAAATATCCCTTAATTCCCTGTAGTACACGTAAATATCAGCCTTAACACTCTTGTAAATGTTGGCCTTGAGAGCCACCTCCAAAGTTTTTCCCTTAACCTCTGTATGTATATCCGAGGTAGGCACGTCGTATGTTTTAACGCTGATGTGCTCTACGCTATCTCGTTGCAGGTAAACCTTTACCTCTCCTATCACCTTAAGCTTATCGAAAGGGGTTATGTCCCTGCTGTCGGTATTCTGCGCACTGGCAAATACCGAAATTGCCACGCCAACTAGAATAAAAAGATACTTCTTCATAGGTATTAAGCTTTTATGAATTTAGTCCAAGAAATAATACATGGTAAAATTGCCAATATTTTTCAATCGAAACCTACTTAAGATACAGAAGTTTGCCGTTATAACCTTTCACAACTTCTATGCAAATGTACCCATGCTAAGTTGTAAAAGTGCAAACTTTAACATAAAATAACCAACATGCAGCTATTTTCACCATTACATTTTCGCCTTGCCGTTTTAAAGTAAATCACTAGAGTGAACAAAACAGAAAAATATTCGTTTTCGTAATAAGTAGTAGCCACAACATCATGGTTCAACGGATTATAATTACCATAGCTTTTTTTTTCACCATTTTTTCAACCTGTTTAGGACAGTCGAAACAGGTTGAAGCAGACAATAAGGGTGACCAGATGAATGAAGTAAAACAAAACCTAACCGGGTTGCAGCGTTACGTTACCCAACAGAAAGGCACTGAAACCCCTTTTACAGGTGAGTACTGGAATCATTTTGAAAAGGGAGTATATGTTTGCGTTTGCTGCGGTGCCGAACTTTTTGAGTCGGAAACCAAGTTTCACTCCAGCTGTGGGTGGCCCAGCTTTTTTGGCAGTAAGTTTGAAGAAAACATAAGCTTCAACGAGGACTCCAGCCATGGCATGGTTAGGACTGAGGTGGTATGTAAGAAGTGTGGTGCCCATTTAGGACACATATTCAACGATGGCCCAAAGCCCATCGGCTTGCGGTACTGCATTAACTCCGCATCGCTTAAATTTATTCCCGATAAAGTTGAACAATAATTATTTCATAGTATAGCCGATAATTAGGCTACCAGGAATCAAAACCTTAGCTAAACAAATAACCATATGCCAATTTCAACAAAGCAAATACCAATTTTCCCCCTGGAAGTTTTCCTGCTACCTGGAGAGGAACTCCCAATCAGAATTTTTGAACCCCGCTACCAGGAGCTGGTAAATGACCTGGACAAGACCGGTGAGAGTTTTGGAATACCCTTCGTTTTAAACGAAAAGATAATGGCCTACGGAAGCGAGGTCGAACTCTCAAACATTGTGGCCCGAAACAGCCTAGGGCAAATGGTCGTAATAGTTAAGGGGGTTAGAAACTTCCACTTACTTCAGTATAGCGAGGCGCCTACAAGTAAACCATACGGCAGCGGGGCAATTGAGTATATTGATGATGATTTCCGCTCCACCAACCCGGAGCTAATCGTGCTGGCAAAGAAGCTGAAACTTGAAATTAGTGAAAACCTTGGAATCCTAGTTAAAGATGAGGCAATTAGCCTGGCGAGCGTTGCAAAAGGGCTGATGATGACCTCAGAAGATAAATACACCTTTTACTCGCTTCGCTCAAAAACAAAAATGGAAAACTTTTTGATTAAAAGGTTGAGGTTTATTGAGCAAATTCAAAAGCAGGAAAAGCTGTTGGCAAATAATTTCAGTTTAAACTAGCCACACCGCCCATTGTGCTGGTTTCGGGAAAAAAGAGATTTCTACCCGGAAGTTTTCCCTCGATGCCCGGCAACAGCTTGTCAAAAAACCTGTCAACAATATAGGGAAATCTAGCTCCCTTCCACGGGCTGGTATTCGAAATAAAAACATAGGTGTAACCGTTGCTACTCGAAACTGCCAGTGCAGTTGTTCCGGGTAAAGAACCCGAACGCCAAAGTTTTCCGCCGGGCATAACCCACCTCCATCCAATAGGATGAAACTTATCGTTGCTTGTTTGGGTCATAACGGCAACTGACTCTTTCGATAGAATATCAGGGAAGCTGCTGCTCCCATCAATAGCCAGTAGAAATCTGGTAAGGCTGATGGGTGAAATAACCCATCCACCGGCGGCCCCAAGAGTATGAACGTCATCGCCACCCCTACATTTCAGAACTCCTTCCTTTGAACCATCAAAAGCCATAACGCGTTCTGCCTCGTTAACCTCGTAGTAGCGAGCTTCGTTTGGATAGCGTAAGCTGTCCCAGTTCTGGGCAATGCGGGCATCATAAATACTTAAGGGACGGAAAATGCTACGCTGTACAAAAGTCTCGTAATCCGTATGGGTAATTTTTTCAATAACAAGCTCCAGAATTGCGTAGCCCAGGTTGCTATACGAGCTGTGGGAACCGGGTGCAAAATGTAATTTTTTGGAAAGGGCAAATACTACGATATCCTCCAATGAAACGGGCAACTCCTTGTGCAGCTCACGGGCAACCACCTCGTTGATAAACATGTGATCGCCCCACCGGGTTGACCATCCCGCAGAATGATTTAATAGATTTTTAACGGTAATGTCCTCTACCCTTTTATCCTTGTAGTTCAAAAAAATGTTGTCGTTAAGAATTCCATTGGGTCCAAAAACTTTGGAATCGAGCTGAATCTTATTCTCCTCAACAAGCTTCATCACAGCAGTAGCCGTAATTAGCTTTGAAACACTTGCCACTCTTAGAAGGTTGTATGGCTCCATTGGGATATTCTCCTCCTTTGAGGCGTATCCAAAGCCCCGTGCATAAATTAGCCGTCCATCCTTGGCTATAGCCACGCTGGCACCGGTTAACTCCCATTTGGCAATGAAGCTGCTGAAAGCGTTGTTCAGCCATTCATACTCGCTGCTACTGGTTAAAGCATTGGTAATTTTAAGGGTATTAACCGTTGGGTATTTTAAACCAGAATAGGTAAGACCCTTAGAGAATACGCCCTTATCATAACGAAACGCCAGGAAAATTGCTCCCAAAAGAATGAATACAGCTGCAGCAATAAATTTTACCCTTTTGTGCATTAGCTTTCAATGAAGTTACCCAGCGGCAAAAGTAGCTATGATTAGAGTAAATGACAAAAAAATTTACACCCACTCACGAAGACCAGATAAATAAGCATGGAAAATTAACCATTCGCAAATGGCAAAACCTTGAAAAAGGCAATTCCCTGGTTCTAACCTATTTGTAGTGCCGAACTAGAGCATGTTGAATTTCTTTAGAAGCTTCTCAAGAATTTCGGTAAACCTATCAATATCCTCCTCGGTGGTATCCCATGAGGTCATCAGGCGAACTTCCGAAGTAGCTTCATCCCAAATGTAGAAGAAGTACTCCTTTTGCAGTTCTGGAATAATTTCAGGAGGAATGATGGCAAGCACTTCGTTTACCTGCACTTTTTGCGAGATCTTAACGGCGCTAAACCTCCGGAGCTTATCAGCCAACAGCTGGGCCATTTGGTTGGAATGCCTGGCAGTAGTAGCCCATTGGTTATTGCTCAGGTAGGCTATGAACTGGGCGGAAATGAACCGCATTTTAGAAGCAAGCTGTAAATCCTGCTTTCGGGTGTACATAAAATCCTTAGCAATGGAGGAGTTGAAAAACACAACTGCCTCGCCATACATCAGTCCATTTTTTGTACCGCCAAACGAAAGCACATCAACACCGGCATCCCCTGAAATCTCTTTTAAACTGCAGCTTTGCGAAACGGCAGCATTGGTAATCCGGGTTCCATCCATGTGCAGGTAAAGCCCATGGCTATGGGCAAAATCGGAAAGTGCCTTCACTTCTTCGGGTGTATAAACCGTTCCCAGCTCACTGGCCTGAGAAATAGAAATTACTTTAGGCTGAGAATGGTGTTGAAACCCGAAGCCATGCATCTGGGTGCTTACCAAACTAGGTGTTAGCTTTCCATCGGGAGTCTTAACGGTGAGCAGCTTGCACCCGGTAATTCGCTCGGGTGCACCACACTCATCAACGTTAATGTGGGCTGTTTCGGCGCAAATTACTGCATTATGGCGTTGAGTTGCAGCTTGTAAACCCAACACGTTTGCAGCGGTGCCGTTGAAAACAAAAAATACCTCAACATCGGTTCCAAGCAACTCCCTAAAGAGCGCTTTGGCCTTTTCGGTGTACATATCCTCGCCATAAGCCAGGGTATGCCCCTGGTTTGCCTCCATAATAGCCTGCAGAATGGCTGGATGAACACCTGAATTGTTGTCGCTGGCAAATCCATGCTTGTTTATCATATATGTAAACTTAAAAGGTTGTTAAAAACTATCTGGCTAACCTAGCAATCATCTGGTAATCAATATAGTATAAAAATTTGATTGAGAAGCTGTTGTACTGTGGACTTCCAAAAACCCTGTCCACATTGTCAAAATAGCTATTAATAGGAATTGTGCCCATTTCTTCCTCCATGTTTTTCCATGCAAAAACCAACTCGCTTCCGGGAGCAAATATCCACTGGTAGTAAAAATCAACATTGAAAAGGTTGTAGTTTTTGTTAGAGTATTCAGGGCTGACAATTGGTGTAAGCGTTCCATCCAAATTTAGGGTGTAGAAGCTATCATACTTGTAGTGGCGTATGTAGTGCCTTGCCCTAAGGTTGATAAAAGATTTTGAGCTGAAGGTAAACTGAATGCTAAGCGTGTTGGTAAGGGTAACCACATCTCGTTTACCCATTGTAATGTTGCTGCCGCTACCCCCAAAGTATCCAATGGCATTATAGTCGAACGATTGCGACCATGAGTTTACCAGCAGCAGCTTATCGCTAAAGCGAATCCGGGGAGCAATGGTGTAGGAAAATCCGTATTGGTTGTAGCCATCGGCTTTCCAGTACTCCAGCTGGTGGTCGAGTGCAAGAGTTTTCCGGTAATCTGGCGAACCATACCAGTTAAAGTATATACTACGCGGCAGCTTGAGCTTTCGGCCCTCGGTCCTAGGCTCATAGTAGTCGTACCTGGATTGGGGAACAACTTCGGTGTAGAATTGACCAAACAAATACCGTCGGGTAATAAAATGAATACTACCCGAAATAGACCTGGCCACAAAATTTCTGGGTGAGTATAGCATCTGGTTTACGTATTCCAGGGATGTTTGGAGCTGGTTTAATCGCCAAAAGGGTTTAAAAATAATGTACTCCAGCTCCACACCGCTCGAAAGCTCGTTTGGACTTTGCAGGTATCCCAAATCGTTGGGGTTAAAGTGTTTACTTTCAACGTTCACCCAAACATCTCCCTGAAAGTTACCGCTTGTTTTCATCAGCGTAACCGACGATTTATAGCCATTTGAAGTCGAATCATTTCTAATTTGGCTAAAAGCGCCTACTCCCGCCACTGCAAATTTATTTTTCTTATCCCTGATGGTAAAGTCGGTTGCGGTAACATTAGCAGTGTAGTCGCCATCGGGTCTGAAAACGTTGGTATTGACTATACTTGCGTAGGAGTTATGGGCTAGCGACTGATCAAAAACCAGCATGTTGTAGTTGGTAAGCCCTTGGGTTAAAAACTTCCTGTGCTGCCCGGTAGCTGTGTCGGTGATTTCGGCGTATGTTTTACGGGATACTGCATTGAAAACGCCAATACCCAATCCTCCGGATGTTCGCCCGGAAAGTTTGCTGGCATTAATCAGCTTGGTGCTGGATGGATTATCGCTTACAACCTCGTTGGTATCGAGGCTTTCGTAAGCCTTATCGTAATCAACCGGAGTGCTGCCAACCCTTCGGGAGTAAAAAATTCCCCCCTTATTGAATAGTTCTGTACCTTCGGTGAAGAACTGCCTGGCCTCGCTGTACTTTACCTCAAAGGGAGAAAGGTTGAGTATTCTATCGTCGGAGCGAACCTGCCCAAAATCGGGTATAAGGGTAGCATCGAGAGTAAAACTCTGGCTAAGGCCCAACTTCAAGTCCATTCCTCCGGTAACCTGGTAATCGGTACCACTCTTGTCGGGATACCTGTTGGCGTAAGCTGAAAGGTAGGGCATAAAAGACAACCTGGGGGGTGGCTTAATTCCGGCAATTCCAACCAGCACTCCCGACTGTGTGGTAAATCCCGATTTTGATTTATCAACAAAGTTCCAGGTGCATTTCTCATTATACCTTTTTAAGAGTCGCAAAAAATTAACACCCCATACAGTTGTATCATTTTTTGAAAACCGGAGGGCTGAGTAGGGAATTTTCATCTCCACGTACCAACCCCGGTTGTCCATGCTAACTTCGCTTTCCCAAACGGCATTCCATGAGCGATCCTCCTCGTCGGAGGTAACCTTGATGTCGGTTTGGACGCCCGAAGCCGAAACGGTAAATTGAAGGTAGTTTACCCCATCGTTATAGGTGCTGATGTAAACGCTAAAGGCATCGGACTTGAGGTTATCGCTATTGTCCCTTTGCCCAAGTTCCTTGTAAATACTATCGGGCGATGAATCGAAAAGCCATGCACCTACGTAGAGCGCATCGTCATCGTAAAGCATCTTTACCCTGGTTGGTTGGCTTGGTGATGCCCCATTATATGGCTCATACTGGGTAAAGCTTTCAGCAAAACCGGCAAGTTGCCATTCGGGTTCGTCCAAATGGCCATTTATGCTAATATGCGATTCGATACGAAATGCCTCTACCGATTTCCTACTAGAAATTGTATCGCTGCTACCCCGTGCCTGGGCAAAACCTGATGAAATTATGATTGAGGAGATTGTAAAAAGAGCGCCCTGTGTAAAATTCATACCTGCTCTTGCTGTTTGTTAGAATGTTTTTCAGTTTGAGCGAGAAGGATACAAAGGGTTTAATTGTGGTAAAAAACTTTCCGTAACCAAAAGGTAAATGTCCGTCTTTAAAATGAAAACGCAAGTGGTAGGAGTGAAAACTTAAAACCGTGCTTTCCCAGAACTACCTTAATCGGGACGATTCGCGAACAATAAGCTGGGTTTTAAGAATTTCGGTAATTGGAGGTTCCTGGCGGGTTTGGGTAATTCTTCGAATGAGCTGCTCCATGGCTTTTTTGCCCATTTCAAACCCAGGCTGGTTAACAGTGGTAAGGGTTGGCTCTACCATAAGGGATGTTTGGTCATCGCCAAAACCAACAACCGAAACATCCTGAGGAATTTTAATACCATTGCGGATAAGAATCTTCATAGCACCAGCAGCCGTAAAATCGTTTACCGTAAAAATGGAATCGAACTTAGTCCCACTATCGATTAGCTTCTGTGTTTCAATCAATGCAGACTGGAATGTATCACAATGGATAATCAACCGCTCATCAATTACCACGCCGTTATCCCTCATGGCTTTGAGGTAGCCGTTAAGCCTGTTCTGGCCAATCAGCCTATTTTGAGGCCCCGAAAAGTGAACTATTTTCCTTCGACCCTGGATAATGAGATGCTCGGTAGCCTGGTATGCTCCGTCAAAATCGTCAATAATTATTCGGTCGGCTGAAATTTCCTCAATAATCCTATCAAAAAAAACCAGGGGTATTCCCTCGTCCTCAAATCTCTGAAAATGCTCGTAATTCTCGGTTTCCTTTGAAACCGAAACGATAAGCCCGTCAATAATTCCGTTCAAGAATGCATCGCAGGCAGCAACCTCGCGCTTGTAATCCTCACCCGACTGGTTGACCATAACGCTATAACCATGGGCATTGGCAACCTCCTCAATGCCGCTTATTACGGTTGAAAAAAAGTAGTGGGCAATTTCAGGAATTACCACGCCAATTACGTTGCTACGCTGGTTACGAAGGCTAAGGGCTATAATGTTTGGCTTATAGTTGTACTTGGTGGCCAGCTCGTTAACCACTCTTTTGGTTTCCTGGCTTATATCGGGATGATCCTTTAAAGCACGCGATACGGTTGATGGGCTGATGCCCAGCTCGCGGGCAATGTCCTTGATGGTAATCTGGCTTGATTT
>Ga0208458_1002780_pt1 | contig 12489 bp, 8 predicted proteins | sample AD_UKC085_MetaG_FD_184432 | JGI IMG/M metagenome (GOLD analysis project Ga0208458, IMG submission 184432) | Active sludge microbial communities of municipal wastewater-treating anaerobic digesters from USA - AD_UKC085_MetaG (SPAdes) (version 2) | ecosystem: Engineered > Bioreactor > Anaerobic >... | reverse complement strand
AAAGCCATCATATATGAAGGCACCATTGCAAGAGTGAAATCAGACTCCGCCTTGGATAAAGAAATTGAAAAGTTACAGCAGTTCAAAATCCAAGAGAAAGACCCTGCTCTTCACTCCATTGCAACCTTCTTTTTAGCTAAGGCCATCAAAGCTTATTCATACAACCACCAAAACCGAAGAACAGACTTGCAAGGCGTCATTCCCGAAAACATGGACGAATGGACGCCTCAAATCTTCAAGGATACAATCATAAAACTATGCGACGAAGCTTTAGCTCCGGCAAAAGAACTTGCCCAAATTAAAACAACAGAATTTGCCCCCCTCATAACAAAAGGAAAGGATAGTCAACTTTTCTGTCATACTCTGTATGACCTTCTCTGTTTCGATATCATAGATTTCGACGAATACGCAGAAAACAAAATCAATCTATATGAATCAATGATCAAGTTTCACGAGGCTGATCAAAACAAGGATGCACTTGTCTACGCCAAACAATCATTGATTTTGGAAAAATATGGAGATCTAAATCCAGAAACGAAGAAGAAAAGAACAAAGGAATTAGAGAACTTATTAGATCAATACAAAGAACAAGAAGCTTCTCTTCTTACTATAAATGAGATAGTCAAATTTCTTTTTTACTATTCAGAAGAAGAAAAGTCAAAGCCAACTACTCCATCTTATTTAAAAAAAATGTGCGAAGATGGAATTGCCAGATTCCCTAAAAGCAACCTCACAAAAGGACTCAAATCTGTTTTAAAAGAAATAGAAGAGCCCATTTTCGATCTTTCTGCACAAGAACAAACTCATAGTGGAGATAAAATCAAGGTGAACATTAAATATGCAAACATTGAGAATATTGATTTGAAAATATATCAATACACACAAAGTCAGGAGGAGATTCTATTAAACAATGAGAATAAAAAAAACAGCAAATTAATAAAGACTGTAAAAGTCAAGTTGAACAAAACAAATTATTATATAAAAAAAGACACTGCGATTGAACTAGATCCATTAGACTATGGACACTATTTTATCACAACTTCTCTCACCAAAGATATAGAGACAGACATTTACGTATCTGACCTTTCCATTATAAGTTGTTTATCATACAAAGACGACGGAAAAAGATTTTTTGTTGCCGACTCTAAGACCGGAGCTCCAATAGAAAATGTCACTGCTTCTTTCTACTATAGAAATCAAAAGACAAATAATAGCATATCAGACAAAAACGGATTCATTGAATATAAATCAGCGGAAGAAGACCGAGTTCTTTTTTCTATTGGGAAAGACAAACACTTAAGTGCTAAGTATTGCAACATTTGGAAAAATTTGCTACGCAACAACGAACAGAATTTCACTTCTGTTCTAACAGATAGAGCCATATATAGACCAGGGCAAACCGTTTATTTCAAAGCCATATTAGGAACTTTACATGACAATGACAGCAACATGGTCATTTCATCAAAAAAGAAAATAACAGTAGAACTACGTGACGCCAACTATCAGATAATAGAAACAAAAGAACTGGAGACAAACGAATTTGGTTCCATAAACGGATCTTTTGTCATACCTACTAACAAATTATCCGGCAACTTCTGTATCATTGTTGATAATGAAAGTCAATACTTTAAAGTTGAAGAATACAAGCGACCAACCTTTGAAGTCGACATCGATAAACCTCAAGGTTCTTATTCGTTCGGCGACAAGATCACGACATCAGGTTCTGCCAAATATTTAATCGGGACAGAGTTAGACAAAGCCAAAGTGAAATACACCATTTCAAAAATGCCTTATTGGTCTTGGTATTGGGGTGGCGGACAGAAAGAGATCATAGAACAAAAAGATACGATAACAGATTCAAAAGGAGTTTTCTCCATCACATTCACACCCAAGAAAAACGAGGAGGAAAGAATGGCGACATACCGATATTCCATCTCTGCAGAAATAACCGACAACAACGGAGAGACTCAATCCAAAGAGATATACATCGTTATTGGCGACAGATCGATGGTTTTAAACTTCCCTTTGAATGAAAGAACGCTTACGGATTCTCTCTGCAAACAGAAGTTGTATGTCACAAATCTCAACGGAGAAGGCATTGAGAAAGAGATCTCATACAGCATTCAATCCGAAAACAACCAAACGAAATTGGAAGGCAAAATCTCTTCAGACAAAAAAGGAACGGCCTATTTACCTACATCTGTTTCTAAACTGGAATCGGGCAAATATAAAATCACATTCAAAGGCCTCGACGACCAAAACAGAGAGGTGTGTGATTCCTTCACAACAATTCTTTACAGGAAGACAGACAAACGTCCACCTGTAGAATCACCATTGTGGTTTGAAGCTCCTGATAAAAACGAATACAAATGGAATGACAAAATCAGTTTCAGATTCGGATCTTCCTTCCAAGATGCCTATCTTCTTTCTGTCATAGAAGACGAAAATGGCATTGTAGAGCAACAATGGAACAAACTAAACAATGAGATTAAGGGAATAAACTACATTTTCAAAAAAGAAAATGGATATGCTTTGACGTTCCATTTCTATATCGTAAAAAACAACAAGTTCTATTCAGAAGAATTTGATATCTCTAGAGAAAATGAAGACAAAACATTGCCTGTAAAACTTACCGTATTTAGAGATAAAACAACTCCTGGTGCTAAAGAAACATGGACTTTGAATGTAGCAAAGACGAAAGAAGCAGAAGTTCTAGCTTCTATGTACGATGCTTCCTTAGATCTGATTTCTCCTCTTTCATGGAGATTTAGTCCTATATATCAGAGATCCATATTAAAACTCAGATGGAATTACCCTGATTTTGGAGTTTCTTATCCAATCTCCCATTATCCAAGTGGATATAACGACTTATATAATCTTTCATTAGACCATTTTATCGACATAGAACAACAATTAGAGATACCCGATAGAAATGCTGTTTTTTTATGTGTATCTGAAGACATGAGTTATGGTAGAGCATATTCAATGCCATCTCCAACAGCTAGGGCTGGGGGAAACTTAAATGAGGTTCAATCATTAAAAGCAAAAAAGGTCCAAATTTCCAACGCAAAAGAAGAAGCCATTACAGATAATGAGAAGCCAACCTTCCGTACCAACTTTGCAGAAACCGCATTCTTCTACCCTCAATTAAGGACAGACGAATCCGGAAATGTGACCTTCTCATTCCAAATGCCGGAGAGCCTTACGAAATGGAAGTTCATGGCATTAGCGCATACCAAAGATCTGTTTTACGGACAGACCATGGAGACTATCATAGCAAAGAAAGAGTTCATGATCTCGCCTAACTTACCACGCTTCGTAAGACAAGGTGACCATTGCGTCTTCTCTGCTAAGATCACCAACCTCTCAGATGCTGGCACCAACGGCATTGCCATCATCGAATTGGCAGATGCGGAAAACGACAAAACCCTCATCAAAAAAGAGACTAAGTTTGAAGTTTCTGCAGACAGTTCCGTAACCGTATTCTGGGATGTTGACATACCAACAGACAAAGAGCTCATTGTAGTTCGCGTATTCGGAAAGTCAGATAAACTCACCGACGGCGAGCAGAAGCTTTTGCCGGTTTTGACAGACCGTACAATCGTCACACAATCGTTGCCACTCTTCGTCCGCGACGAGGGTAAAAGCACCTTCACTTTCACTCAGATGAAAGAGAACAAATCAACAACTTTACAGAACAGATTCATGAAGTTGGAATTCACCTCCAACCCTATCTGGTATGCAGTACAGGCATTGCCATCTGTCTCTGTTCCTGAATATGATTGTGTACAATCCTTGACCGCAGCTCATTACGCAACGGCACTCTCGGAGTATATTGCAAAATCCAATCCTCAAATCTCCAACATCATCAACATATGGAAGCAACAAAGTGCCGACAAAAAGACACTCCTTTCTAACTTGATGAAGAACGAAGAGGTGAAGAACATTCTGCTCAACGAGACGCCTTGGGTTATGGAGGCCAATAACGAGACCGACCAGAAGCAAAGACTTTCTCTCCTACTCGACATCAACGAGCAGCAAAATAAAAAGACTGAAATGCTAGACCGTCTGAATAAATTGAGAAACAGCGACGGAAGCTACAGCTGGTTTGCCGGAATGAATGGCAGTCAATACTTAACTCAAATAGTCTTGACCAACTTCGGTAGATTAAGAAAATTAGGCGCAGCCAACTACAACGAAAATGAAATGGCAAAGATGAAAGAGTCATTCGGTTTCATTGATCATTGCATGAAAGAAGACTTTGACAACTTGAAGAAGTATTATCCAAAAGATTATCAAAAGCGCGCTTACATCAGCATGACTGATTTGAATTACTTCTATATTAAGACACTCTTCCCTGAAATAAGCACGAACAAAGAGGCAAAACCTGCCTACGAATTCTATCTCTCCATCATCAAAAAACAATGGAGCGATTTATCCCTTTACGGAAAAGCTTTAGCCGCTATCATCATGCAGAAGAACAATGATGCGAAAGAGGCGAAAAACATTATCGAATCATTACGTCAATATGCTACCGTGACGAAAGACAAGGGCATGTATTGGGAGAAGAACAAGAGCGGATACTTTTGGCACGAATCGACCATCGGCACACAAGCTGCTATTCTCGAGGCCTTTGCTGAAGTTGGTTGTCCAGCCTCCGAGATTGACGACATGCGCACATGGTTATTACAACAGAAGCGAACCCAACAATGGGGAAGCACTACGGCTACCGTCGACGCTATCTATGCCCTTTTGCTCAATGGTTCTGATTGGTTGAAAAACAAGAACGAAGTTTCCATCCAGCTCGGTAACGAAACTGTCGCTACAGAAGCCGCAGAAGCTGGCACTGGTTACATCAACCAATTCTACAATGCTGAAAATATCAAGCCAGAAATGGCAACCGTCACCATCGACAAAAAGGGAACGAGTCCGGCTTGGGGAGCCATTTATTGGCAGTTCTCCGAAAAAATGGACAAGGTTGAAAAGTCAAAATGCGATTTACAGGTTGAGAAAGCAGTTATGCTAGAGCAAAACGGCAACAACAAGAAGGTTTTAGTTCCGATAACAGATAAGACGAATTTGAAGGTCGGAGATAAGCTTGTTGTACGTCTTACCATCCGTGCTCACCGCGATTTGGAATACGTTGCGTTGAAAGATCAGCGTGCCGCTTGTCTGGAGCCTAAACAACAGCTTTCAAGCTATAGATTCACTGATGGAATAGGATATTACCAATCGCCGAAGGATGCTTCTATGCAATACTTCTTCGACTACTTAAGAAAAGGCACCTACGTACTTGAATATCCGCTTTACGTAACCCACAGCGGAGAGTATTCAAACGGCATCGCAACCCTTCAATGTCTCTACGCACCAGAGTTCGTTTCGAACACTGATGGTGTAAGAATAAAAGTGGAGAAATAAAGGTAAGAACAAAAACAATTATTGAAAAGCAGGAGTCAACCAACAGGATTTGACTCCTGTTTTTTTAGAGGATTCTTTTTTCTCAAAATTATAAAAAGAGATCCATCTCAAAACAAGTGGTTAAAAATGGAATCAGTAGTTCTTGTACAAGAACAGCTAAAGTTAACAGCATAGAGAATGCCGTCAACCCAATCCTCATTTTCACAGTTTTCTTTGTTAGACAAGCTACCGGCAACGAAGTGGCAGAATATCCATATCAATCCTTCAACAAAAGAGGTTTAGCTGTCAAATCAAAACAAAGGTTTTGAAGTTGATGAAGGTAATGAAACGGTTTTCCTATCTGTTTGTCAAGATACAAAAGAGAATAACCAGCTTGTTTGTTCCAATAAAGATTAATATCCTCATTAACGTAAACTCGATCCTGTACCTTTTCATACTCAAATTTGAAGCCCAAACGGAACAACATATCTTCCGTAATCTTTACTGGGGTACAAGAAGCTATCTCTACACCCAACGACTCATTTTGAGCCAACGTGAAGATATCAGAAGCAGAAACCTCATGCATTCTGCCATTAACCAATATCTGGTTTCCAATACGCAATTCATTTGTTTTCATACAACCTCCTATTTTTTTGATCAAATACAAAACAAATCTACAAACACAAGCCTATCACTCTTTTTTGCAACTCTACAATATAAAACACCTTCATAAACCAAAACATTAAACATGTTTGTTTTTCCTATATATTTTCTCGCTTCGGATAATCTGCCAACGAAAAACCAGAAATGCGCCTATGAAATAAAAAAATGTCTGTATCCATAAAGCAGTATATTCAAAACTAACCTGATTTAAGGTAGCTCCCATCGTATTCATCTTAATAAAACCTTGAATGCCAAAAGTTGACGGAAAAAGATATGAAATTGATTTCCAATACCATGGCACTTCAGATGCTGGCCAAGATATTCCAGACAAAAACAATAAAATCAACGACATAAAGATAAATATGACAAATGACGATTCCCTGTCCCTTACGAAACTTACTATTGTCAAAGAAAAGAAAATGCAAGACAACAAGAACGGGAATATGAACTCCAAAATAGCAAAACCATCACCCATTTGAGGCAAGCTAAATATAATTGGGACGCACCAAAGCAAATAAACTGCCACTACCGAATAGATCATCAAATAGCACAAAGACTTTCCAAAAACAATACGGAACGTGCCTCTGTAATGACGTTGTATAGGAAGCAGATCCCTATAAGTATTTTTATCTTTTGCAGCACCGCTCAGCAAAGCGATTCCCATCAACATTGTCTGCTGGATAACCAAAATCAAAACAGCAGGAATCAAGAAGCTGGCAAAACCGTTCTGAGGATTGAAGTAGGTTACATCTTCATATTCAATAGGCGCCGCAATCACCTCCTGTTCTCGACTTGACAAACCTGCCATTCGCTCTATCTGAATATCCTTACCCATCTCAAGCGAAACATCCGTCAACGTAACTAGAAATGCCTTATAATAGAGCAAACTGCTCATATCAGAATATAGCACAACGTATGTTTTCTCATCACGTACAATCTTCTTTGAAAAATCAGAAGGAATCATCATGATACCATACGCTTTCTTTTCTCGCAGCATATGTTTAGCCTCTTCCATGTTGGAAGCCTTACCTACAATACGAACATCACGTGTAGCGTCACACAACCGGGAAAACTCTCTACTCTGTGGTGTATTACAATCATCCACAACAACCATACAGACCTCTTTGGCAACCTCATTGTCATATATGAAACAATAGAGCAAAGGATAACCAAGCGGTGCCACAATGAAGAAAATGATAACTCCTGCATCATGTATCACATTACGGAACTCCTCCTTCCAAATGATGAAAGAATCCCGGACACCCTCCTTTATTATATTTTTAAACGATTTGTTAGACATTTCTATACGTTATAATTTTCTACCTACAGAATCTCACCACACAACTCTCTTTCAAAAAAGCAAGAATTAAGGAATATACTTATATGTCAAATACACTCTTTTTATACTCTTCATTACAATAAGCGGCAAGAATAAGAATAAAGCCAAAGCCAAATATATATGCCAAGTATATTCGAAACCCAAACCATTTAAAGCTTGGTCCACATACAATAAAAAGAAATGTCTTAACGGGAAGAAGTTAGACCAACACTGCAAGACATAATGCATCTCTGACACAGGGAACGTAAATCCTGAGATGGAAAGAGAAACTACACTTATCAACGAAGCCGCACTTAATGACAATCTCATGATTGGCAACAACCCAAATAAGAAGATAGCCAAAGACTGGGAAGCTATAATAAGCGAATAAGATGCAGCCAACATTGAACCAACTCCCACAGCACAAGGAAACTGCATAAATTTATAGAGGATTACATCTATCAAAGTTATCACAGTGCAATAAATCAATGTATGTGGGAACATCTTAGCAAAGAGTGCCACAAACATCTTATTATTTGACATACGCAATAACACACGTGATGTATTTCTCTTCAACTCATTACCCAAAGCATAGATTGTCAACAACATAATGACGATATTATAGACACCTGGAATAATCAGATTACAGAGATATACAGAGTAATTTGTAAGTGGATTGCCTATCAGGTGTGTATCAACACCTATAGGTTGCAGCTCGGTCATAGCCTGATCTTCCGTCTGCCCCCTTGCCGTTTTGAACTCCTTTGCCACTGCTGCCGAACCCAATACCGAAATAGTACGTAAATCACGGTAAAGAAGAGAACCTGCTATCAAATAGGAGTTATTCATATAGAAGGAGAACTTAGGTTGTCGGCTTGCCATCACATCCTTTTCAAAATTATCGGGGATATAAAAGATAGCATAAACATCACCCTCCTGCATAGCCCGACGAGCATCCTGAAAGTTTGCATACTTCATAGCCACTTTTGTCTGCTTAAATGCATCCAATTGTCGAACCACACGTCTTGACACCGCACTATTATCATTATCTACAACTGCAATAGGCAAATCTTGCGGAAGACCTTTCCCCATCAAAGTCAAGAAAAACAATGCGGTAAAAAGAGGAGCTATAATCATACCGAAAAGGTACAAAGGTCGAGATGCCAAGATTCGAGCCTCTCGTATACAAAGTAACCAAACTCGGTACCATAGTTTTTTTCTAAAAATCACCACCATAAGACTACGAAGATTAAGATAAGACCATTCGCATCAATCTACACAAAGAGTATAGACTCTTTCGAGCCAATAATCACCACTATTTTATAATGACAGACATTCCTGGACGAAGATTCTCCACAGGAGCTGTTGGTTTTGCACGAACCTCAAATGTCTTTGAGTCGTATTCGCCCGTAACTTTTGTAGCCTTCCATGCTGCGAAAGAACCCAAGTCTTTCATGTATGTTACCTTCAAAGTAATCTCTTTATCACCAAGAGCAGGAACAAATGCTTTGAACTCTTTCCCCTTAGGAAAATCCTTCAAATAAGCCTCTCTCATGTTGAAAGTAACCCAAATGTCCTGTAAATCCAATACGTTCATGATGGGAGCACCAGAACCAACAAGTTCACCTCTTTGAGGGAAAATTTCGCTGATTTCACCAGAAATAGGAGAAGTCAACATCGTCTCACTCATATAAGAGCGAACTTCTGCCACCGCACCTTTTGCACGGTTCAACTGAGCTTGAGCAGCTTCCTTATCCTCTTCCTGAGCACCTTTCACAGCCATCTCATATTGAGATTTAGCAGCTTGTTCGGTTGCCAACATAGCTTTATAGTTAGCCTCTGCCTCGTCTCTTTTTTGTGCAGGCAAAACCTCTTTCTCATACAAGTTCTGAACTCTATCGAATGATTTCTTTGCAACTTCCAATCCAGCTAAAGCTTTCTGCCACATTTCGAAAGCACCACGAATTTGTTCTTCTCTAGTTCCTTTATTTGCTTTCTGATTCAAAGCTGAAGCGGCCTTCTCTGCAGCTCTAGCTTGAGTCAATTTAGCCTCTACTTCAGGGCTGTCAAGGATAACCAAAGTATCGCCTGCTTTAACAAAGGAACCCTCTTCAACCAAGTACTTTTCAATACGTCCTGGCACTTTACCTGAAATTCTCACCTCTGTTGCTTCCACTTCTCCTTGAATAATTTCAGGATCGGGTTGCATAAAGAAGAATCCAAACAAAGTGATACCTAAGACAATGCACACCAAAACAACGAATGCGACCAACATATTCGCATTATCAGAATTTTTTTTCTTAGCACTCATTTTATTTATTTTTTATATTTTTCTCATTCCCAATTATTCTATTTCGCTCTATTTGCCCAATTGACCAATGGCTTTCTGCAAATAAACCTCTGTCATCTTAGCATCAATTTCTGCCTCAATCTTATCTGATTTAGCCGTTAGCCATGCGGTTTGAGCCTCCAAAAAGTTAGATGCAGGAATAACACCCTCGTTAAATCCTATTGTAGCATATTTCAAGTTTTCATCAGCTCGTTCCAAGTTTTTCTGTGCCAGATCCAACTTTCTCTTTGCCTCTGTCTGTTTGAACTCACATTGATTAACTTGGAGTTTTATCTTCTCTTCCACATCATTCAGTTTGAAATTGGCAATATTCGTTTCGCATTTAGCCGCATTCAAGAGATGAATCTGTTCACCCCAATGTAACAATGGGATATTCACAACTACACCCACATTCCATGTGAATTTGAATTTATTCTCAAATCCGTTAAGAGAATTTGGATTAGAACCAATATAATTAGCCATCAATGCTACAGTGGGCAACATATCTGCACGAACTAGATTCTCCTTTTGCTTGTAAATCTGCGTAGCGTAATTTAAACTTTTTATTTCACTTCTGTTTTCGTAAACTTTTTCCATATCAACAGAATCGATTTCTGACAAAGGAATCTCTTCCAAATTTTCATCAGCAAGAGAGAAGACCTGATCTACGGGAAGGCCACAATACTGAGCAAGTAACATCTTAGAAAGACTGATTCCGTTTTCAATCTTCAGAAGAGCCATCTCTGCCTCATTTTGTTTCACCTGAACAGAAAGTTGATCTGCCTTTGTTGCCAATCCAGACTCTTTCAGAGTAGAGACATCATAATTCATCTTACTCAACAGTTCCATCAAACCATTGACAGCTTTCTTTTTATTTGCCAACGAAACAATCTGCCAATAAGTTTCATCAACGCTCAATATAACATTCTGCCTGCTTGACTCTTGCTTTGACATAGCAAGATCTTTACTCAAATTGGCTATTTTATTATATGCAACAATCTTTCCTCCCATAAAAATAGGCTGCGTGAGATTGAGCACTCCCATATATATATTTTTTGTGTCAAGCGTAAGTTCATCTTTAGGAATTGTGGTATAACTTTTCCACATGATTTTTTCAGGATTGTCTTTCGGATCAAAAGGCATTCCATTTGCATCCAAAGGGACAGCACGACCTTGTATTTTTGTCCATTTGTTATTTACCTGGTCTTGTGTAAATGCAAATCCAGATTCCGTAACAGTTCCTATTGGGAGGTACATATCCTCGCCAATCAAGGACAAATCCTTTTCATTCCTGATATAAGATCCTTTAATAGATAAGTCGGGCAAATACTTAGTAAACGCGGCCTTTTTCTTATACCCCGCCATAGCAACTTCTTCTGCAGCAATTTTATGCTCCTTGTTGTTTTCCAAGGCCATAACCCTGCACTCTTCTAAAGTCAGCACATTCTCCGATATAACAGGAAGTGAGACCAACAACCAAAAGGCAACCACAACAACTTTTTTCATTTCTATATTATTATTCGGTAAAATAATTCAGGCACAAAAGAACCAAAAAACACCATTGAATTCGCAACATCCAGCCTCTCTTATTTACAATAATTGCTTAACCACGAAAAATCACAATTTGAATTTTCGAGATTAAGCATTAATATAAACATCACGCTTAACGCGATTGAAATGTGGTCTATCATGTCCAACTTCATAGCCAGAAGTTGGACATAAACCGACCGTCCTTCATTCTTCTATTGAATTATTTATTAGAAGCTTCAAGTTCTTGAATGTTTGCAAAAACTTTCTTCAAAAGATACTGAGCTTGTTCAATCTCTTCCTTTGAAAGTCCTTCTAAAGCAGTCTGCATAGTACCTAGAGTAGCAATCCTAGCTGACTTATGAAGATCCTGTCCAGCTTGAGTCAAGAAAATCTTGTTTGTTCTTCGGTCTACATTATCTTGCTTCCTATAAAGCAAACCTTGTCTTTCCAAGTTATCAATAAGACGAGTGATGCTCGGTTTATCTTTATAAGTAGCATCTGCAATTTCACGTTGAGTAACGCCATCTTGCTGCCATAAGAACATTAGAACAGACCACTGTTCTGGTGTAATATCCAAACCTGCCGTACGTAGATCTCTGTACATGCGTCTGTTGATTGCACTTGAAACCTTTCCGCTAATCACAGCGAAAACTAATTCATAATCCAACATAAAGTCTTCCATATTTTTGCTTTTTTAATTTTTGATGTGCAAAACTAGTTGTTTAAACAATAAAAATCAAATAAAATGTTTATAAATTTCATTTCACATGACATTTATTGACAAATGATAAGAATTTGTATTCGTTAATCAAAAAATTCATCACAAACACACATTTTTCTATATAATTATTATAATAGGTGTCTTTTTTAGATATTTAAATAAGTTATATTTGCGACAAGCAAACTTAGAAATAAATTTCGACAAAAAATATCATGGCAAAAAATATTTTTAATAATCTTATTTTTGAAACAACAAAGACCATCAGTTTTTGTTTAGTGGCGTACGTGATTATTATTTGGGGACTGATGCAATTCCAACTTATAAACAACTTCTCTCCTTATGAAATCGTCAGCACCTTTTTAGGAATTGTATATGTTATTTTGCTTCGAAATCCAAACAACTATTGGAAAAATCGGAGCATGCTGTTACACATGGCATGATTAATAATATGTTATAAATTGAGCATTTTATCCAAAAAGGCATAACTGATAATCAATGCTTTAGCCAAGCAGCTTTTGCGCTTGTCGCAAA
>Ga0208458_1002764_pt1 | contig 12541 bp, 11 predicted proteins | sample AD_UKC085_MetaG_FD_184432 | JGI IMG/M metagenome (GOLD analysis project Ga0208458, IMG submission 184432) | Active sludge microbial communities of municipal wastewater-treating anaerobic digesters from USA - AD_UKC085_MetaG (SPAdes) (version 2) | ecosystem: Engineered > Bioreactor > Anaerobic >... | reverse complement strand
GGTTGGCAATAACATCGCCGACAACCGCACCGCGCGCATGCCCGATATGCAAAGGCCCTGTGGGATTGGCGCTGACAAATTCCACTTGAACTTTTTTAGCCTGTCCCAAATCAATGCGGCCGTATTGTTCATTTTCGTCTTCGATGTTTTTCAGCGCTCCATGCCAGACGTCGTCCCTGATAAAAAAATTAATGAAACCGGGGCCGGCAATTTGCGTTTTTTCAATAATATTTTCCGGATCGGAAATGTTTTCCTGAATGATTTGCGCGATTTTGCGCGGATTTTGCTTGACCTGGGATGCCAGAATCATTGCCGCGTTCGCGGCATAATCCCCGTGCTGGGCATTGGCCGTCGGTTCCACTTCCAGAGAAGGCAGTTGAAAATCGGGAAGTTGACCTTTTTGCCGGGAAACATTTAAAGCATTTTCCATTATTTTAGTGATTTTATTTTTCATCATGGGCACGACCTGTATAAAATTATAAAAAAATGACAAGCAGCGTTGAATATCACTTGCTGCTTGTCACTGCAATACTTTAAATTTTTTTATAAATATATTAACTTTCTGTCAAGGAAATTTGTTTAAAGCTTTTTTAATACTTTTTCACACTATATTATTATTCCAGCCGTTTGTCTTTCCAGTAAATCATGTTGGTCCTTGTTGCCGGAGATGGAGGAACAAAGTCAGACATTATTGTTCCACCCTCCTGTCCGCCGGCGCCGCTGACGGTAACAAAGATATTCGGCGTCGACGCCCCCGGCCCGTAGGATATGGCTCCTCCGGAGGCAATTCCAGCGCCGATGGTCGTGGATCGTCCTCCTGAGCCGTCAATCAAACCCTGCCCCGCAGTGCAATCAAGCGTACTTGTGCCTGTTTCAATGCTGATTGCATATAAGCTGGACGTTCCTGTCTTGGTGCAGGTCACGTCACTGGATCCTTTCGGGAAAAATGACGTAAAGTACAAAACATTGTTAAATGCCCACGGCGCCGCCAGCACTTTCTCGCTTTGTCCGGCAAGATTCATGGCCCATCCTGCTGGTTTTTCATCTTCATCACAATAATTGCTTGATTGACTTGTTATACTGGATAAATCGTTCCTGAGACATGGCAAGGGGTTTCCGCTGGTATCAACACATTTCAGAGGTTTTACGCCGTAAACCCACGCAGCGGGCGCCATGCCGTTCGGGTCGGTAACATCGCCCGTCGCCCCGTAAATCCATAAATCACCGAGACGATCCCAAACGACAGTGGGTGCCCAGTAAAACGGGTATTTGTCCGAACCGCCCGCTTTATCAAACAGCAATCCGCCTCGCCAGCTTGAGGTGCCGCAATTCGCATCGCTTGCATAATCCACTTTTGTGCAGAATTTGATTTGCCAGACATTACCCTTGACATCTCCAACGTAACCGCGGTCGAGATACCCGTCGTTATCACTGTCCACAACCGAAACCTTGGATGGAATGGCATATTCCATATCCGTAGTATCAGCGTAGGTGTAACTCCAGATGGGCGTGCCGTTTCTTAAATCAAAAACAATAATGCCTTTCCCTCTCAGGTCGCCGGGGGCTTGTGCTCCGTTGTAACCTCCGCCAATGACCCCCACCCAGGTTTCGATGCCGTTAATTTTCACACGGCCGGGACTGACGCCGCCCCAGGGTTCTCCCAAATAAGGCGCCAAGGTAATGCCCGGATTGAGCACCCATTTAAAACTGGGAGCAGTGCCGGGAGCGTCGGTAAAATCAAAAGCCCAGTAACCGCAGTAATCAAGGTGCGAGGCATCATACGTTTCCTGGATGTCAAGGGCCGTACCCGCGGCATTGAGCGAGGAACACGCGGTTCCCGTGGCCCCCCAGTATTTTGTTGATTGGCGCACCGTCGCTTTACTGGTCGTTGAATAATCGCAATCATTCCTGCCCAGGGCAAACATAACCAGTGTTTTCCAATCAGTGGCACTTTTGGGATCGCCGTCATCCCACGCAGAGGGCAGCCAGGTTTCCATGGCGGTTATGCTTCCATCAATAAAAAATTGATGTTCCAGAGTGGACGTGGTGGTGGTATGGTAAATATCCTGCAACTTGGGCAGAAGGTTCGGCGGAATAAAGCTCCAGTATTCCTGACCGGTTAATGTGTTAAAAGCATGAAATTGTCCGTCATTGGCGCCGGTAATGACGGAGCGTGTTCCGGTGGCACTGTCTCTTTGGTGAGCCGCCCTGTAAGTGGCAAACGCATTCGTGGAATCGTGTATGTCACTCCATAACAAGGAGGGCGTTGCCAGTGTAATCGGACTCGAGTGAAAAATATCCCCCAGCTTGTAGGCCGTGGGTTTAAGAGGCGTGCTGTCCGCCGGATCCGTTTGATAGCCCCTGATGTACTTGATGACCTTATCGGCCGTGGTTTGATTGGTCACAATCAAAGGGACATCGGTAGCATATTTCAGATACTGATAAGGAACGGGTGTGCTGCCCGCGATATCGGAGGATTTAAAATCAACCAGCGATCCGCCGATCATGGTTTTGATATTTCTGGTGGCCGGGTCCCTGTTTTTTAATACTTCACCGGCATCCCAAATGGTGGCGCTCATGCTGCCGTCCGTGCCCAAAGACCACTTCTTGAGTTGACCTCTCCAGAACGGTGTTGAAGAAGTGGGAATAAAGGTCGCCTCATAAAGATAATTTTCATCGGCTGTGCGCGACGAGGATATGGATGATGTGGAAAAACTGTAGGTGCGCGCCGTGATATTCGTCATAATGCTGTCCAAAGCGTTATAAACTCCCGTTGCGTCATCAGCATAAATCGCTTTACCGTCTGCTGTTGCCGTCCCGCCGTGAACAGCGATATTATCGATATAGGGTTGAGCCTCCTGACCCAACGCCACACCCACAACAAATGTCAGAATATTAAATGTATAGGTCGTCGTGGTAGAGCCCACGGTTATGGCTTTATCCAGCTTGCGTAATTTGTCAATTTTTTCAATAACCTTGGGCATGAGGTTCTCGGCAGAATTCGGTGTGCCGGATTCATTGACGCTGGGCAGGCCGTCAGTCACAAAAATAACGTAATTTTTCTGGCAATTGCTGACAATCGGGCTGTTTGGTGCCTTATTAAACGGGGTGTTGGCCTTGATGAGATCGCCTTCAAAATAATCAATGGCCGATTGGAATGTCCCGGCGATAGGCGTCAAACCTGCGTTGACAATATGAGCGCATGTATTTTTATTAGTTGCGGAACAGTTACCGATATAATTTGTTTCATCATTTTCATACATATTCAATTTGGTATTCAGTGCAGTTACTTGAGAATTCCCGCCAGCTGCACATTGGACATGAAGAAAGCCGGGGCCGGGAGAACTGGCGGAGTAGAATGTTTTCCCTATGCCGTACGAATAACGGCGCTTGCCGAAATTGAGATACCCCAGGGCGACATCCGAATCGGAGGGCGACGTTTGGAATGTTGATCCGCTGGCGCTTGCATAACCGCTCAAATCATCTGAATTTCCTGTTTTACTGTTGTATCGTTGATACCATACACCGGGAACATTCACGCCCGGTCCGGTGGATTCGCCTATCCCATAAGTTGTTGCATAACGGTATTCCTTGTCCAGTTTTGAATTTTGGTAATAGGGAAGCATTTGTTTATAATAAATGGGATTGCCGGCATCCAGTGGATTGGCGATAGAATATTTTTTGGGCCACGTCAGCTTGCAGTATTTGGCCCGTTTCGTTCCCGTTGATCCCGTGATGATCGTATCAGGAAAATAATTGATATCAAAACTTGCATTGGCGGCTGTGCATGCGGTCTGGCAGACTGTTTTTGCGGCCGCGTCGCCTGTGCTGCAATACTCAAGACATTCGGGCGGTGGATTCGGACAATACGATTTCAATTGATAGGACCCGAAATAAACCGAATTGTGTGTATATTTTACGCTCAATCCTGATGTGGGCAGTTTGTAAGACATCAAGCCGATATTCATGGTGTCCTTGTATTTGGCAATAATCTGCTGCAGGGCTCTTTTGGCCTCCACCATTTTGCTGTTGGTTTTCCAAGGCGCCAGGGCGCCGCCGGTAAAATCTTCATCCATGCTTTGGGAGTTGTCAATGATCAGCAGGACATTGGGCGGATACGCCGAGCCTTCCGTGAACAGCTCCTGTTCATCCGCGCATGCGGCATGGGCATTGACGGGCATCAGGCTTATCGCCAACGCCAATGTTATCAAAACAGAGGCAATTTTTAATGTCTTTTTCATAGAATCCTCCAATGAATTATGCTTAATAATAAATGGTCACTTCTTTTAAAACATCATTGACAAAATACATCTCCGCTTTTCTTTTTTTGCCGGGTTTCGGCTTGCCGGGATCGTACTTGACCTTGGCGCTGCTCAAGTTGTATTTCTGGTTGTTTTCCAGATAAAGCGTATCTCCCTTGATCATCTTGATAATGCCCACCGTTTTCAGTATTTCAACCGTCGATGACGATGCTCCGGACGCTCCGTCAGGGCCTTCTTCAGCCATGCAGATTGATAATAAAGAAAAAACAATTATAATAATCAAACCTGTTATCAGCCTGAATTTTCGCATTTCTTTTACCTCCCGCTATATTCAATAGTTTTTTATAAAAAACGTTTTACTTGTGAATCAGTGACGCGTCGCCCAAATGTCCTATGCCGAGGCCTATGGTCACGTGATCAGGGCCAGGTGTTGTATCAGTACCACCATATTGTTTATTCCATCCCGTCACTTCCACATCATAGGTAGAGAGCTGCCAGTCCATGCTGAAACCGGAAGGATGCATGGTTCCGGTGGGATTGGGAATGGAGATCAGGTAGCAAGAATTCGGATCGACAGCCAAATCAGCCGGCAAAGTCGTTTGGACGTTAGCGGCAATGTTATCAAAATTATATTGCTGAATCAGTCGCTGGACCCCTTTTTCCGCCGCGATCATGGCTCTCTTCTGGCCGAGGATTTGCCCGCTTGTTTTGATATCACTGTTGGAGAGCGTCATAATCAACGCTCCTAGTGAAATGAGAATCATGCAGGCAATCAGAGCCAGAACAAGGGCAAATCCCCTTTCCGATACGTTTAGATGTTCATTCTTGTCTGACATAAAAATCCTTATTGATTCATTAAAATACCGGCGCATGGTTGCGCACAATGGCGCTTGTTGAATAAACCAGTCTTCTGCGCTGACCGGTGGAGGGATCAATATTTTCTGTTTCCACAGCCAACGTAATCAAAATCCTTCTGATTCGCGAAATGGTTGCTACCGGCGACGCTAGTTCAATTCCGTTTCCGTCAAAGTATCGAAACAGAGGCACGTTTAGCGCAGCGTTGATGACTCTTACTGCTCTTTCAGAGGCATCAGGCGCACCAAGAAAGGCCTGGGCCGTTCCGCAATTTACTGACCTGGTGATATAAAGATCGCTGACATAGTTGTAGCGAATGATTTCGTTGGTATCAACAGGATTGGTATTGGGCAAGTTATTCGTATTAATGATTTCCCCATCATCATTAATGTCCATTTGTATGGTAATCGCATTGGCCGTGGCAACTTGAATGCCCTTGTTCGCCATGGTGACGGACACTCCATTGCACGTGCTATTCACCCAGGGCTCTTCTCGCTTGGGATCATAAGACGCCATGGCTATTTCCATGGCCATGAGTTCCAGGGCCGCTTTTTGGTCCTGCTGGGCGACAACACGTCTTTCGATTCCGGCGCTGGTTCTCTGGGACAGATCGATTACCGCGTAAACCGCTGCCATAACAACCGTGCCGACTGCCATTGCCGTCAGGATTTCAATAATGGTAAATCCCTTGTTGCTCATTTTGTGTTCTTGCCTTTCTATGTGTAACCTTTATATGAAACTAAATCTTTCCTGCCTGGTCACGACTATGTTTTCCGTGATACCTTTGCTATTCAACGGCGGCCATGTGACTGTTACCGTCACCCGCCAGATATCAGTTCCAATGCTTTCGATTTTTGTCCTGACGTTATAAACAGCATCTCCTGCCACAGATGCGCCTTGCGAACTAGCCCTTACAGTATCGACAAATGTTCCTGTTTCAACAAAATACCGCGGATTCATGATAAGCGCTTCCTGTCTTTGCAGTTCACCGGCCAGAATTTCGGACGCCCGTCCAAGATAATCTGATTTGGCCACAGTTCGCCATGAAGATGATTGCAGCATAAAAATGGACAGCACGCCAATCATCGTGATGACCACGGCTACCATCATCTCGGTAATCGAAATCCCCCGTTCATTGTGAATAATACGTAAAGTCATAATCCTTCCTGTAATATTAAAATATTAACATAATCCCTGTACGTACCGATCTTTTATCGTTTAATATTTATTAATTTTTTTCTTTATACCATAAACGTTATTTTATCTGGTGAACATGTCTCCTTACACTGCCCATCGTCGTAACACGAACATGAATACATGAATTTATTTTATTACGTATCAATACCTCATAATAGCCCGAAGAAGGGGGCGTTCCCGTAACTAACAATATGCCGCGGCCTTGAAAGACAATTCCTGAAGATGGGAACAGACTGGAATATATCTTAATCGTTTTACCGAAATCACTGATTTTTTTTGTTACATCATACGTTCCGCCTTTAATTCGATATGTATTTTGAGTCGTGTTTACGGTTACCGTGTAATTGACATGCTCCGAAATAGCCCTCATTTTAGCAGAATTAAGATCAACCACCATGGCTCCTACCGCTTCTCGAAGTTGTGCATTTTCCCTAAACTTGGAGAAAGTTGAAGTGCCAATCACACCCACAATACCCATGATTGCGATGACAATTAACAGCTCAATGATGCTGAAACCTTTTGCTGATTTTAATTTCATCATTTCCCTCTGTGGGTCTTTACTAATACTCAATTTATGAACAGCATTTTATGTGCCATTATACTATTTTTACTTTATATTGGTCAACCTCAGCAGCGAGTGCTGTTTTTACCTCTATTTGCGACAAGATCAACTTTTTTTCTTTCTCATCTTTATAAGCTTTTTGGCCTTTTTAACCATACCTCCCGGTTTTTTTCACACTTTATTTTCAGGTCAGCGTACCGGAATCAGGTACCTCATAAACGCCTCTCCCCAAAAGATATAAGCAACGGCGGCAGCGGACAAAAACGGACCAAAAGGAACCGCATATTTTGTATCCTGTTTTTTTATAATCATGGCGGTAATGCCAATGATTGCTCCTGTGAAGGAGCTGAACAAGAGAACGAAAATCAGAGATTGCCAACCAAAAAATCCGCCAATCATCGCCAGAAGCTTGATATCGCCTCCACCCATGCCTTCGCGTTTAGTAATGAATTCATAAACAATGGCTATCGTCATCAGGACACCGCCACCGATAAGTAAACCGATCAAGGCGTCTTTCCAGGGAACCTTGACCAGAAAAACCGCCGCCAGAAAAAACAGCGGGATTCCGGGCAACGTCAAAACATCAGGAATAATCTGATGGTCTAAATCGATAAATGTGATAACAATTAAAACGGCGGTGAAAATGAAAAAGACCAGGAAATTCAAGGAAAGGCCAAACTTTAAAAATAAAATCAGGGACAACAAGGCTGTAATAATTTCTACTAAAGGATACCGCCATGAAATCCTGCCCCTGCAATCACGGCACTTGCCTTGCAGAACAAAATAGCTGATGATCGGAATGTTGTCATAAAAACGTATGGGATGATGACAATAAGGACATTGAGAAGACGGTTTGATGATTGAATTATTTTCAGGCAGCCGGAAAATGCAAACATTTAAAAAACTGCCTATCGCCGCGCCAAATATAAATGCAAAAAGATTCGTTAAATAAAACATAATATTTCCAGGCTATATTGATTTAATTTTATGAAATGGATAATATTGCGGAACTGCTTGACTACACCGGAGTTGCCAGGCGGTTCTGCCACCATATCCTCCTATCGCGAAGACTTAGGTCAGTAACTTTGCGTGCCGTCTTTTCAGAACGGTTTGCCCTTTTCAAGCTTCGATGTTATTTTAAAGCTGAAAATAACCAAAGTCAAGAGATATTTTTAAAATAATAGCAGGTATTTATGGTGTTTTATCTATCCGTCTTTTCTTCCCCAATCGTATTTTATTCTGCTGCCGTGTGCCGGAAGACGGAACTCATCCGGCTGATTGTAATTATATACTTCTGTCGGAATATTAACGACCAGCGCCTCTTCTTCGGATATGCACTTGAAACCGTGGTAAACAAACGGCGGAATATGCACCAGAACAGGATTGTGGACGCCGGCAAATATTTCATTGATTTCTTTGTACGTTTTTGATTTTTGACGGCCGTCATAAAGAACAATTTTCATCATTCCCCTGACGACAGCCATATTGTCCGCCTGTTTTTTATGATAATGCCAGCCTTTTACGACTCCGGAATAGGCCGTGGTCAAATACACCTGTCCGAATTTTTCAAAGAATTCATCGTCGGCACGAAACATTTCCATCAATCGACCGCGCTCATCGGGAATAACTTTGAGCTTTTTTATTTTAACGCCGTCTATCATAATTTATTCGCTCCTGTTTTAGCCACCATGTTGCCGGCGGACTGCAATGATTCAAATGTTCCGGCATCCGACCACCAGCCATCCAGAACATCCCATTCCATCTTCCCTTCCCTGATGTAAAAATTATTCACATCGGTGATTTCCAGTTCACCGCGCTGGGAAGGCTGGAGGGATTTGATAAATTCAAAAACGCGACAATCATACATATAAATGCCGATGACGGCGTAGTTCGAGGCTGGATTGGCCGGTTTTTCATCCACACGGATGATTTTTTCTCCTTCGAAAACCGGCACGCCGAATCTCTGCGGATCGGATACTTCCCTCAGTAAAATACGCGCTCCTTCTTTCTGGACGCGGAATTTATCGACGGCTGCTTTGATGTTCTTTTCAATAATATTGTCACCCAGAACGACGACAATTTTATCGCCTTCCGCGAAATATTCAGCCAGACTCAAGGCCGCGGCAATGCCTCCCTCGCCCTGCTGATAGGTGTAATTGATATGCCGAAGACCAAAATCTTTTCCGTTTTCCAGAAGACGCAAAAAATCGCCGGCGTTATTTCCACCGGTAACAATCAGAAGTTCGTCAACACCGGCGTTGACTAAAATTCTGATGGGGTAATAGATCATCGGTTCATTATAAACCGGAAGCAGATGTTTATTGGTGACCTTTGTCAGGGGATAAAGCCTGCTGCCCAATCCTCCAGCCAGAACGACTCCTTTCATGTTAACTCCTTAAGCTGTTTTTATTTTTTGTTTTTCTTATCACAAACCTGCGCTTTTAAACAATAAATTTCTTTGCTTTTTTGGGCTAATGCGGTAGTTGTACGCCTATGAACGACGAATATTACATGAAGATGGCTTTAAAACTGGCCGGGAAGGGCCGCGGTTACGTCAGCCCTAATCCGCTGGTAGGCGCGGTTATCGTCAAAAACGGTCGGATTATCGGCAAGGGTTACCATCAACGTTTTGGTGGCAATCACGCTGAAATAAACGCGATCAGGAATGCCGGAACCGCTGTTAAAGGTTCAACCCTTTATGTTACTTTGGAACCTTGTTGCCATGAAGGTAAAACCCCGCCGTGCGTGAACGCTATCATTGAAAATAAAATTGCGCGCGTCGTTATCGGCATCATTGATTCCAATCCTCTGGTTTGTCGTGAAGGTATTGGCTGTCTCCAGACAAGCGGCATAAAAGTCACCACGGGTGTTCTGGAAGAAGAATGTCGCCGTCTCAATGAAACTTTTTTTCATTTTATGGAAACAGGTATGCCTTTTGTGACTTTAAAATATGCTCAAAGCATTGATGGACGCATTGCCACTGCAACGGGAAATTCTCGCTGGATCAGCTCTCCGGCTTCTTTAAAATTTGCCCACCGGCTCCGGGCGGAGCACGATGCTATTTTAGTCGGCAGGGGAACCGTGGAGCAGGATAATCCGGAACTCACCGTGCGTCTTGTCCGTGGAAGAAATCCGCTGCGCGTGGTCGTGGATTCCCAGTTAAACGTCTCTCTCAAGGCGAAGATATTTCAAAATACGTTGCAAGCCCCCACTCTGATTGCGACGGTGAAAAAAAATAACGATCCCCTGTTTAAAAAATTTTCGCGTTACGGTGCGGAACTATTAACCGTGGACGCCGATAGAAAAGGTAAAGTGGATTTAAAAAAATTGTTCATGATGCTTGGTGAAAGAAAAATATCTTCAGTAATGATTGAAGGGGGTGCTCAAATCATAACCGCTATATTGAAAAATAATCTTGCCGACCGCATGGTAACCGTCATTGCGCCTAAAATCATCGGCAAAGGCATTGAAGCGGTGGGAGATCTCAATATCAAAAATCTGGCTTCAGCGAAAAAGTTATTAATGCGAAAAATTTTAAAAAGCGGAGATGATATTATTTTAGACAGCCAATTTATTTAATTTGTCTGTCATATTGGATGGGGCTTTTAATCCCGGCCTGAAGCATGAGTTTACCGACCATTACACAGATAGAGGAGCTGCGTATATGGCTATGGGAGATAAAAATATAGGTTGCCCGGATTTAAATAAAGGATGCGAATTGGGAAAATAGTATTCTTGGGAAAAAGCCCAAGGCAAGAGATTATGCCTCGAAACAAGATGGATTCCTAATTAGTCCGTCCTGAAAAATGCGGCTTGTAAGCCGCGTAAACATTGAGTATGCTCTTTGAAAATTGAAGAAAATTGCGGATTTGTGGTTGATTTTGTTTGGAAATAGTGTTATAAGTATTTGAAATGAAAACACATATTCCAGAAAGGCAACTTCATATGTTTGAGACCTACTTTTCGGATCTTTTGAATCCGGAGCATGAACTTCTGCGCGCCGCTTCGCTGATTGACTGGGATGGCCTGCACGAAACACTGAACATTTACTATAGTCCATTGGGTCGTCAGGGGAAAACCATCCGGCTGATGGTCGGCATCCATCTTCTGAAACACCGATACAATTGTTCTGATGAGCAAGCCGTGGAAACGCTGCATGAGAATTCTTACTGGCAGTGCTTCTGTGGCTTCAACAGTTTTCAGCAAGGTCAGATTCTGGAAGCGACCACCCTGGTGAAGTTCCGGAACCGAATCGGGACAGAAGGGATGAAGCAGATCGAATCCTTCTTTCTTAAGACCTGGTCGGAAATGGGATTGGTTAAGACCAAGCGTGTAGCCGTGGACACAACAGCGCAACCCAAGAACATCGCCTATCCGACGGATGCTGATCTTCTGCATCAGATTCGAGAGAAGATCACCGGGCAGGTAAAAAGGGTACGCAAGGAGGTTGCCCTTTTAAAACCCTTTCGCACATACAGCCGAAGCTCAAAGAAGCAACTTCTCAAAATCAAGAAGTTCTACCGGAAAGCGCAGGAAGAAAGGAAAGAGGCGATCAAAGAACTCCAGGCGATGACGAGCCATGTCGTTTCTCAAGCCGGACGGATGGTCAACAGCCTTTACAGTCGGGGGTTCAAGGAAGCGGGCAAGAAATTGAATCGACTGGTCTCTCTGGGGAAGAAAATCGTTGATCAAACCAAACAAGTGCTTTTCGGCGAATCTCCCAAGAACCGGATTTATTCCCTTCACGAACCGGATGTGGCCGTCATCAAGAAAGGCAAGCATTATCCGGATTGTGAGTTCGGTGCCATTGTTTCCCTGGCAAAAAATGACGATGGCTTGATTCTGTCCCACAAGGAATATCAGCATAATGTAGCCGATGTGAAAACCTTGGGACAAGTGATCGGAATCATCAAAAAGAACATTGGGAAATTACCACAGGAGGTTACGGCGGATCGGGGTTTTGATCAGTCTCTCGCAAAGCAGGAGAACTGCCGCAGGCGATGGGGAGTAAAGCAGCTGGCGATACCGAAGAAAGGCAAAACGCCGCATCCAAACAGTGACCAGCCCTGGTTCAAAAAAGCATTGAAACAAAGGGTCAAGATTGAGCCGGTCATCGGTCATCTCAAGAGCGACCATCGGATGAATCGATGCCGATACAAAGGGGCTAAAGGTGACACCATCAATGTCGTATGGGCCACGTTAGCGTGGAATACGAAGAAAGTAACCCATCTCCACCGGCAAAAGAAAGAAAAGCAGGCACAAAGAGAGATAAAAAGAGCCGCATAAAGGAAAAACGGAACACGGAATCTCTTTTCCTCCGCATATTATCTTCAATTGTCAAAGAACATTGCAATAAAGAACTTTAAAATATCCTATTTTTCAGGACGGACTAATTACTTTATATCCGCTGCTCAGAAGATGTTTCGACCATTCACGTACCATCCTGAATATCTTTTTTTATCTTAAATCGTATTCGACTCTCACCCGTCCGATCAGAGAAGTAACAATGCTGGCCTTGGAACGAAATTTTTCATGTTGCAGTATGAGTGTCCCGCCGTTGGTTGTGCCTCTGGGGTGAAAAAAGATTGTATCATTCCAATGGGTCGGATCTCCGATGATTTTTACAGACTCATCATTGTCACCAATATTTTTTATTGGAGAAACG
>Ga0208458_1002754_pt1 | contig 12569 bp, 27 predicted proteins | sample AD_UKC085_MetaG_FD_184432 | JGI IMG/M metagenome (GOLD analysis project Ga0208458, IMG submission 184432) | Active sludge microbial communities of municipal wastewater-treating anaerobic digesters from USA - AD_UKC085_MetaG (SPAdes) (version 2) | ecosystem: Engineered > Bioreactor > Anaerobic >... | reverse complement strand
CCCACCAATACCTTGCGCCGGTATTTCGGGCACCATACAAAGTGCAGGTGAAGGTTGTAGACGCAGCCTGGACTGCGCCGGTAGCGTGCCTGTGCCATACCCTAAGTATAGCACACTATTAGGTTTGCGTCAACTAACTAACGAAAGGAAGGAGGAAGGCGGGGGCGGGGATCAGTCCTGCTTCGCAGGACGCGGTATTCCCCGTGTCGCCTAAAGGCGACAGTCCCCTGCCGCATTCTTTATGGAGCGGAACCCGTGGCGCAAGGAAGGGGAGGCGAGCGAATGAACCCGATTTGCCCGTACTGCGGCGCGGAGATGCGCAGGGAATGGTGTGGATTTTACTACGAATGTCCGAAGTGTTTTTCTCAATCTCCCTATGTCGAAAAAGGGAGCACGCGCGCCGCCGCGCTTCAGCGGTACGTCGAGCCCGCGAACGGTTGCTGCTGGTGCATTGCGGACGGCGTAATCAACAAGGTCTACATCCGAACGGACGACAGCGAGTACACCTTCATAGACGCGAGGTTCTGCCCGAAGTGCGGCAGGGACTTGGAGGATTCCCATGGATGAATACATCTATGAAGTGCTTCGGCGTATGGAAACGCTGCTTGAAGTGTTAGTGGACATCGCCAGAAAAGAGAAGGAGGATTCCAAATGAAGATCAACAAGATCACATATCAGCATCGCCGCGACTTCAAAGCTGTCTACGAATGCGAGGGGTGCGGTCACACATGCGAGGGCAGGGGCTACGACGATGCCTTCTTCCACCAGAGCGTTATTCCTGACATGCGATGCCCGAAGTGTAACAAGACCGGCGCAGAGTGCGGCGCGGATTACCGACCCTTGACAACCAAATACCCCGAAGGGTACCAGATTTGAGAGGAGGATGCGGAATGAGATGCGGAGCCTGTGGAGAAAACAGCGCCAATCCGTTTTATTGGGCTGGCGTGCTGTCAATGCGCTGTGACAATTGCGGGGCAGACCTACTTCCCGGCGTCGATTTGATGCGCGACGTAGAGCAAGAGCAGTATGATTACGAATATCAGAACTACTGCGAGAGCCGCGAAGCCAACAAACAAAAGGAGGATGCTGAATGAACCCACTCGTAACCGAAGCCCGAGCGCTGTGTGAGCGCGCTACGAAGGGGCCGTGGGAAACCTTACTCAGCGCTGGAAAGGAATATTGGATCAAAACCCCAAGATATGGCGTGCGTGACTTCTGCTGCCTGACAGGCGGTCTAGAACACGAAGCCGACGCCGCCCTAATCGCCCGCTCCCGCACGCTGATCCCCGAGATGGCGGCGGAGATTGAGCGGCTCGAACGGGAGCGCGACCGCTTCAAGGCGAGGGCGGAGGCGGCGGAGAAGGACTTGCAGGAAAGCGCAAGCTGCTACGTGTGCGCGAACAAGGAAAAGCCGCTTTATTGGTGCCAGCTGTGCACGCGAGGGAATAGCAAGTGGGAATGGCGCGGCCCGCAGGAAGGAGCCGCCGAAGCGAAGGAGGGAGAGAATGGAGACATGTACCCCCTCAGGGTCATAAACCCCAAATGGGGAGACAGGGAATGGACCCCTAGCGAGGAAGACTGGTGGCGCGACCACATAGCAGGGGTAGATGTCGTGGCCACCCGGGGCGATGGCACCTGCGTGGGGTGCTTCTACTTCGACCCCGAAAGAGAGGTCTCCTGCCCCAGCACACGCTGCGGGCCGGACTGCAGACACGGCAACCGCAGCGACGGGAGACGCATCATATGGGTGCGCCCCGACGCGCGAGGGAGGATATGAGATGACACAGGAATTCCAGATCGGCGATTTCGTCAGCTGGGGGGCAACGGGGAAAACGAATGTGGCGTGATAATGCGGGTCGAGGCGGAACCCGACGGATCAATAGAGTACACCATACGGAACCGCGATCTAGGTTGGGAGTACATCAAACGAGGCGAGCTGCCCATGACCTTGCTGGGCAACAATAAGCTCGGCTTGGTAAGGCACTGGGTGGCGCTCTATGACCTAATGTTAGACTTCTCTCCACGGGAGCTCTTTGGCGACAACACAAAATTCAGCGAGACCCCAGGGGTGGTCTGGTGTGACACTCCCCACGCCTAAAGGCGGGGGCTTCTGACGGACGCTTGCCCTTGCTCGCCACGCGAGGCGGCGAACAGCGGGGCTACGTTCTCCGGCACGGGTGTGTCCCACCCGGCTCGACGCAAGATGTTCAGCGCCGCGTTGTGGTCCCGGTCGAGCGACAGGCCACAGGCGCATGTGACCCAACGGGTCGAAAGGTCGAAGTCTTGGAACACCACACCGCACTCCGAGCAACAACGCGACGTGTAGGCCGGGTCTACGAAGGCCACCTTACGACCGGCGCTTTCAGCCTTGTACGTGAGGTATTGCCGGAATGTAGCCCAGCCGCTATCGAGGATGCTCTTGCTCAGGTGGTGATTGCGGACCATATTACGAACGCGCAGGTCTTCCAGCGCAATCCGGTCGTGCTGGCGCACCAACTCGGCACTCAGCTTGTGCAGGAAGTCGGCACGCTGCGCCGCGACGTGCGCTTGCTGGCGCTGCACGGCCCGCAGCGCCTTCTGGCGGTTGCGCGAGCCGCGCTTAGCTCTTGCCAGCTTGCGCTGCAAGACCCGCAACCTGCGCTGCCCGGCGCGATAGAAGGCCGGATGCGCGACCTTCGCCCCGTCGCTGGTCGTGATGAGCGCCGAAACGCCCACGTCAATCCCGACCGTCCGGCCCGTCTCCGGCAGCGGCTCCGGTTCCGGCATCTCGCAGGCGAAGCAGGCGTACCACTGCCCCGCCTTGTGCTGGATGCGGACCGTCTTGACCGTGCCGTCCAGTGGGCGATGCCAGCGCACGCGCACGCGCCCGATGCCGTACAGCTTCAAGCGACGCCCGTCGAGCCGCGCGCCGAAGCCGAACTGCTTGAACAGGAAGCTGTTGTACCGACCGCGCCCCTTGAAGCGCGGATAGCCCGGCTTCTCACCTGCCTTGACGCGGCGAAAGAAGGCTTGGAAAGCAAGGTCCACCTGCTCGATGACGCTCTGCGCGGTCTGGCTGAACACCTGGTCCGCGTGGGGGAACGTCTGGCGATAGTGTTTCGCCAGTGCGTACAGGTCCGCCTTGCTCACGCTGCGCCCCTCAAGCTGGTAGGCGTGCTTGCGCTCCGCCAGCGCCATGTTGTGCAGCCCACGACAGGCGTCCAGCACGCGCCACAGGTTTTGTTCCTGCGCGCGCGAGGGATACAGCCGATAGCGGTAGGTTCGCAGCATTCAGACCGTCTTCTGCCCCTCGATATACTGCTTAATCATCGCCAGCGGCGCACCGCCGACCGTCGAAACAAAGTAGCTGTGTGTCCACAGGGTCGGCAAGCGGCTTTTCAGGTGCGGGAACTCCTGCCTGAGCAGGCGAGAGCTACGCTCCTTCACCATCGCATTATAAGCCCGCGCGTCAACTAACTTCTTGCCGAACATTGTCTCCCCCTATCGCCAACCGCAAAAGCAGCTGGTCCATCTTGCCTAAGTTGGAGTAAAGACCCGCCTCTACTCCCAGTAACGCGCCAACTAACTCTGACTCATGATGACGCGGCGCTATGTCAACAGAACCCTCGTTCGCAGGATTATTCAGCAGCGGGCTTAGACTATCCTCAAACATGGCTAACGCTTCCGCTTGATGAGCGACGAGGCCCTCAATGCGATGCAATACCCCCGTGAGGGTTTCTAGCCTAGCATCAAGAGCCTCGCCTGACATATCAGCTACTCCTCGTCAATCTTCCGGTCAATACAGAAATCGCCAATGGCTAATGCTCGCCGATACCTTCTGACTTCTAGCTCTAAGTGGACGATTTGATTCGCCAACGACAGCACTGCGTCAACCGCGGGAACGTCAGTGAGCTTAAAAGCCTTGAGACAATATTCATCTTTGGCTGACGGACAATTAATGGAACCATTGACAACAGGCCCCATGGCGCTCTTAAACTTTTCAAGGCTTGCGTATAAAGCATCCACGGCAATCTGCGTGAGAATCAACGCGTCGTCCAGCGTCATGGCTCCATCGCTGGTAATATTGCCAATTTCCGAGATATCCCTCTCGGTTATGTGATTAAGCCTATCCAGGGGTATGCCCACAATCTTAGCCAGCCTACTGCGATCAAACAACGGATGGGGAATCGCATCCCGACGCGGGCCACCATCGTCACCATGGCCATCCTGGCTGCCGCAATCACGCCTCATCCGCCTGAATCTGGTATCAGCATCATCCATGACTTACCCCCTAAAGCATGACGCCCCCTTCGCAGAGGGCATCATACCACAACACTCGACTAATGTCAATACCCTAGTCCATGGCCAACCCGGCTACACTGTGCGTCGGGTAAATCACCATGCCCATCCTCCACGAAACCACGATGTCAAGATTGGAGGACTCCTTCTCAACCCTCACCACCGGGTCTTCACTCACCACGTAACCTATACCATCACCCGCCAGGGCAAACATCCTCTTGTCTAACATCGGATAACCACGCATGGTGACAAGCCTGTCGCGACCCGATACGGGCTCCTTGATGCTGAGATCCTCCTGATAGTAACCACTCTTGATGAACAGCCCAAACCGATGACGACGCGTCACGGCTTTGTGCAAAATCATCGAGTTGTAACCCGGCCCCTCATCTCCATCATCCTCATAACCACCATTGGCTAACACCGCAGCATCCAACTTCTCCAAGAACCTAGTATTAGCTGGATAGATAATGTCGCGGTAAATCTTGCCACGCATCACGTCATCTAGACTAATCGGCGGCAAGTCCTTCACGTTACACGAATAACGCGATGCGTACTCGTCCAACTCTATGGACAACTTCGGCATGAAGTCCTCACGAGCATCACTGTACTCGTCGAAATGCTGAACTACTACGGCATCACGGTCAGTCTCCACGTCACGCGTGCGCATCAACTCATACTCCGGCTTGTGCAACAACGACAACGGAGCACATAGCTTGTGCAGCAAATTGTCAGCAATGAAATAGAGATGGTCAGAGCCAGGAATCCTCGACTCACCATCAGACGCCGTGTCTACGAATTTAATCATGTCAACCCCCGTTAAAGTGATTAACCCAGGCTCCTCGGCCCAGGCACGCCAACACTAGATGCAGTAAACGGCCTCAAGGTATCTCGCAACGCGTCAAGCTTGCCCGCCTGCTCCGGCTGCTTCTGAGGCTGCTGCAATGGACTCGATTGCGCCAGTATGCTGTTAGGACCACCCGCGGATCGCTGTATCATCGCCTGACGCTGCTGAGCAACACGCTCCAACAATAACTGCTGCAGCCGCTGATTCTGCATGTACATCGCCGAGTACGGCGTAGTAAAACTCCCCCCAACAGCATTGAGCGGAGACATCGCCCCCACTACGGCAACCTTCAGCATCTCAGATAGGCGGCTCATATCCAAACTCCTTCAGCTTAGCATCCGTGAGGTTGTACTCATGCGCAAGGTTAGACCAAAAGGTCTGTATCACCGTCGCACGATGCTCCGCATCATCCTCACCATGCTCTTTGTCCCAATTAATCATGCCACCATAGAATTGGTCAACACGATTCTGTATCACCTTACGCCTCATCTCTTCCTCACGCGTTATCTGACCATCTATGTATTGCGGCCAATCCGTACGCAAAAACTCCGGACGCACCCACGTGACACGCCGCAACTTGTCCCGTACTTCCTCGTCCTTCAGCCTTAGTATAAAAGAACGCGAAATCTTGTCCATTGATACGTTGTGCTCTTTAGCCGCCACACCGAATACTTCAAGCAACGTGCGCGACCAGCGGTCTTTTAAGCCACCAGCTAGAGATAATCCTAAAGCCTTGCCCGTACTCGTTAGAGCACGCATAGCCCTAGATACCACGGCTATGTCTTCAGCATTCTGCTCAGTTAAACCACCACCGCCATGCTTCTCGAGTATCTCCTTCTCCTTCTTAGTCGTGCGGTGTGTTATCGCCGGCATAACGTCAGGACCGGATACTATCACGTTATTCGCCTCGTCTTCATTGTCAATCAGCTCCTTTAACAGAGCAGCGCGTTCAGCCTCTTCAGCCGCTCTCGCGGCTTCCTTAGCTTTCTTGGCTCTAGCACCCGCCTTGCCGAATTCAACAAGACGATTATGCCTAGCCAACTGCTGGTCATATATAGCAGCAAGTCTGGTTATGACGATGTTGTACATCAAGCCGTCAGATGTCTTTTTCGTCTTCAGCTCGATTCTATTACGCTTAGCTAATTCAGCTAACCCGCGCTGCGCGCCTTCTGCATCACCACTGGCGATTACGCTTAACTCATCCACGCTTATGTTAAGACGTCCACCGTGTTTCCACGCCTTACACATAAGGCGCATCAACAGCCCCTGCGCTTCTAAACCGCAAATCGCCAATTTATCGTCACTCATCCAATCGTTATGATAAAGCGGGAACCAATCCCATCTATCTACTCCTCTAAGCCGTGGTGTCATCTATCTGCCCTCGTTTCCCCATTCCCCTTAGTCTGGTTAGGGGCGCTGGGCATGAGAGGGGAAACCCATGCCCAGCATAGGTGGGTGACTTATGTCCACCTGCCCCAGCGCCTCGATAATGCAAAAGGTTCCTGGAGGTGTCAAGGGGGTATCTGTTCTTTTTCCCTTTTCAAAGCTGTTGCTAGGTCCGGAAGCGTTTCCTATTTCCTATTTCCTATTTCATTCTCCTTTCTCTTTTAGCAAAGCACCCCTAAAATGTATCGTCTTGAGGGTTTCAAAATTACGAAATCGGCTGTACGCAAAAATGGCGTCGTTTTTCGGGAGGAAAATAAGAATAATTCTTAATAAGAAAAAGTCGGTCGTTTTTTCGAGCTTCGCGTTTTCCGCATAACAGATTGCGTTTTATCCACTTACAAGAATCTCGACAATTCTCAAAATGCCAAAATTGGTCAAAACGCGTAACGCCTTGAGGGTTTCAAAGATACGGATTTGCGTCTTCGTAACGCCTTGAGGGTTTCAAAGATACGCGATCGAGAAAAATCACTTTTTGGAGCAATTTTTAGAGGCCGCGCGCGTATCGTGTTGAGGGTTTCAAAGATACGTTTTTCGATGCTTGAACATGTTGCGGCAGTTGAAGATAAGAATTTGCAATCGCGTATCGTGTTGAGGGTTTTAAAAATACGCGATTTTAGAGGTTAACTCATTGTTGATTATGCATTTGCAAATTGCATTCTCGTAGCGTGTTGAGGGTTTTAAAAATACGGATTTCGCATTTGCAATGTGTTGTCAGTTGACATGTTACAAAACGGATTTTGGGGCGTCGCCGGTCCAGAAAAACGCTTGTCGAGACGATGCTGGGCGGGGCGGGCTTGTAACTAGTTTGTAATCCATAAGATACCCAATCGTGAAAAATCGAGAAAAATTCTGAAATTTTCTCGACAAAAACGCGGCGGAGGAATGACGGGAAATTTCGACAAATGGCATCCCTCTCCCAAACCCTCCATTCTTGAGGTATAAATAACTCGATGGTGCATAGTCATTTACACAGAAGGAGGACTCCAGTGGAGGAAATTTCGTGGAAAGACATGAAACCGGGCCGTCACTATGTGGTGGTGAAGCCGAGCAAGGACAAGACTTTTCGGAAGGGTGACCACGTAGAGTGGTGGCAGGGAACGCGTTCGCAGTATGGCATCTCTTGCCGTGAGGCGCAGGGGTGGATAGACGGTGAAGATCTCGAAGAAGCTGCCGAGGGTATGACAGTTACCCTTGACACAGATTGGGCGAAAGACAAGTTGGCTTCGCTCAAAAAGCAGATCACTTACCTCAAGAGGAATTACCCCGGGCTTTAGGGGGGTCCGTACATGTTCATGGACAGCGTGTTACACCTCGTGGATCTGATATCGAGTGGAGCTTCGACTCTGGAGTTAGCCAGCGCGGCTGATTCCGTAGTGCAGGCTTGGCCGTTGGATGATCAGGAGGAGTTCGACACCGGCATGGCGTTCGTCTTTGCCGCCTGTATGAGTAACACCGACTTCATAGCGTTGGCGGCTCTAGGCGAGCTTCTCCAGCGAGTGCAGCCGGATAACCTCGTCAAGGTCTTAGAAAAGCTCAAGGAGGCGGCTGCAGCAGCCATTGAGGAGCTGGAGGGGAGCGATGTCTAGCATCTGTAACAAGTGCAAGAGTGACGCCACGAAGGCCGATATGGAGCTAAGGAGTAAAGGTCACCGTATCCACAGGTTCGTGCGTTGCGATGTGTGCGGGAATGAGTGGGAGGAAGTTCTCCGGTGGCATCCGATGGAAGACAATGATGCAATTGCGGATATGCCGTGTCCGAACTGTGGTGAATACGTGCCTGACGATGCGGATCCGTATATAAAGTATCATCCTGGGCTAAGAGAGGCCATAGTCATCTTCACGTGCAAGGAATGTGGAGCGCAGTGGCCTGAGGTCTTCGAGGGTGAGCGCGTGGTGATGGCTTCGGAGGCTATTGAGAGAATCCGGGCTGATTTCGTAGACGCGCTCGATACCCTCGGTGAGGCGTGCAGCGATCTTGATGAGGTAATGGACGCCGATGACTTGAGGGAGGGTTGGAATGTCAACTAAGTTCTACAAAACAACGCTCACCGTAGAGGTGTTGACGGAGGGTCCTCTTCCCGAGGAAACGGATGCGCGGGACATAGTTCTCAATCGGGAGTGGATCCACCTGAAGAAAGACAGCGAGACGAAGGAGATCAGCACGCAGCAGGCCCTCAAGGAGCTGAAGCTTGCCAAGATAGATCCCGCGCGCGCCGGGCTCTGCTCGGATGGAAGTCTAATAGCAGACGGTCTGAGGCTGGATTGGAGACAGATGCCATGTCGCACCGATATGTGGCAAACGGCACAGTCCTATGAGAATAGGCCGTTAGCGATAGTTGGCCGGTGGCTAATGGACGACGACATACGCTACAAGATCTACATGAACAATGGGGCGTCAGCCCCGATTTACCACAGCAAGGAAGAGGCCATGTTCGCTGCAGAATCAAAGATCCGCGCCGCAGTCAGTGCCTTAGCGAACACACTAGGAGGGCGAAATGTCCAGTGACCGTAAGTTTCACCGCGCGAAGATCCAGCTCGACCTGTTGTCGAGCGAGCAGTTACTCTACCGCAGCGTGGCGGACCTGATGCGTGCGGTTGAGAACGGCGTCGTGATCAGGTTACCCGGTGAGAACTTATACTCTGATGTCGATGCAAAGCAGGCGGCAAAGCTACTCAAGGACGCCGACATCTCGCCTGAGGTTGTCGGCCTCACTAAGGATGGGGCAGACCTGAACTCAGTGCTGGGGCTTGACTGGCATATAGTGGGCTCACCGGCGGAGTGCAACTGGGTGGCATTCGCTGGACTAGTCGATGGGGACACTCTTCAGATTCGTGTTCGCCCTATCGACTATGACGATGAAGTCGGCGAAGATGATGACAAGCGGTATGTTTACGGCTTCAACGGTGAAGTCGGGTTAGGATCCTACGACACGCCCTACGAAGCCATGGTAGCCGCTGAATCCGCCCTGAAGAGGATGGCCAAGGCCATCAGCGCAGAGTTCAAGAAGGTGAGGTTGTGATGTCCGATAAGTTCTACCACCAAGAGATAACGTTCGCTGTCCTTTCAGAGAGGGAACTGCGTTCCTCGGTCGGCTTGCGCGATTTATGCCAGGCGATGGACGACGGCAAATGTGTCGCGATCCTTTCCAAACAAGAGACTACAGAGCTCACGGGCGCTGAAGTACAACTGGTACCAGAAACGGCAGCGGTGGTTTTGTAAGGCAACATCACTAGAAATCAGCGTCTCACCGAGCGTGCTTGGCGGTCGCTACGACTATTCGGTGCATGGATACCTGTCCAAATCCGGGTTCGGCACCCCCTACGCGGCCATGCTTGCTGCCGAGAAGGTCATAGAGCAAGTAGTGGAGCAGGCTGACAAGCTCGATGAGCTGATTGCGTCGCTCGTAGAGGAGGACCAATGACCGAGCTCCCCACGATGGAGCTCCCCACTCACCTCATGAAGCCGGGCGTGATGTACCGCGTCGTCCACACTGGGGGACACCCCGAGTTGCGCGTGGGCGATCAAGTGTACGTTGCATCCCGTGCGGGGAACGTCAACTTCAGTATCGCAGTGGTGGATGTCAAGTACACCACCGTTAATACCTTTGACCTGTTCCCCGACACCGGCTTCCGCGTCTGCCCCGATCTGGGGTGGTCGCGCTAACAGCAGGGGGCTTCGGCCCCCTTGCTTTTTTAGTGGCTAATCCCCGCCTGGTACTGTTATAAATATAACGAGGTGATCGCTTAAATGAGCGCGCACATAAGCTATGAGCGCGTGCATAGAGGTAGCCTACCTTCTGGAGGTGAAATAGCAATGGATTTCTCGGAAAGCACTGTTTCAATCGGCGAGCAGACGTTCACGGCAATACCGGCCAACGGCTCTTCTTGTCGGGAGTGTTACTTCTGCGAACATCGAATGCACGACGCCTGCTGGCGCGTCCCATGCTATGGCAAAGATCCCAAAGATGACCGTATATGGGTCTTGGTGGACGAGCCAAAGCCCAACGGTATAACTATGCGAAGGATGTGAATAAACATGGCAAAGAATCTGTTGGGGAAAAGGGTAGCTAGCGCTCGGGAGGCAAAGGGGTACGGCTACGCAGAGCTCGAAAGGAGAACGGGCGTGCATCGGAGCCGACTCAAGGAAATCGAGACCGGCCGCGCGCCTGCGGTGTCCGCTCATACGCTAGCCGCGCTTTCTAACGCCCTCGACATAGAGCGCGATGAGCTATTCGCGCTTTACGCGCAGGATCTCATGACGAGCGCTATGCTTGACGTTCGCACCTGGCTGGCTGGTATGGCCATGAACGGAATCCTCACGGAGAGTAGATCTAACCGATACGGCTCCCTGGATTTCGTGGTCAACAACGCAACCAGCCTGGCAGATGCGTTACTAATCAAGCTCAACGGCGAAGGGGAATACATCTCCCCCGAGGTAGCGAGAAGGGTGACCATGGGCCTGCGCGAGTTGGCCTATTGGGATAGCGATAAGAAATGCTGGGACCCCGACAAGGAGCTCGGGGCGGACTTCATCGGAGCGGTATGTGAGCTGCTCAGCGAAAACGGGCTAACGCCTAGAGAGTAGGAATCATGACGCAAAGGACATTGCTGCAAGCGGGGCGTGATCGCTCAGGGGGCCGCCGGGAGGGCCGGCGATGGATCTCAGATGGTCGCCCTCGTTCCCAGGGAGACCGTGGTGAGGATACACTACTACGGGAGGCTTTACGGCGCTCCCGCGTCGGTGTATCACATCTGGAGGGGAGGTGAAACCTGGATCTCAGCGAGCCTCCAGGAGAGGCTCGCCACGGACATATTCTGATTCCCCCGGGGCGTCACTGGCGCCCCCTTTACTGTTAAGGGTGTTCTTTAAAGGAGGAGAGAAATGAAGTGTGGCGACGGTTTCTGCGTTTGGTCCCAATTTGTAGACCGAAGCAAGTGTCCTAAGAAAGATTCCGATGAGCCCTGCAGAGACAGGGTGTCGGAGGAGAGGTACTGGCGGACCGGCCAGGCGATGGCCGGCCTCAACTGGGCCACCAACGAAATAAACAACGCGCCGAAGTGAGAGCACAAGGGGCCGGGGATATCTCTCCTCCGGCCCCCTTCCAACTAGTGTATTTTTTTACTAAACCATACCGCGATTGTGTTATAAATATAATGGAGAGAGGGAAGCTAGTCGCAGCTTGCTCCTTGCAGCCAGATTGATCACCTGGCCAGAGTAGTGTTGCATCGGCAGCGGCCATCTTAGGATGGAAGCCGATGCTCAATTGAGCCCCGGCCGGAAGAATGCCGCTCATGTCCTATGAGCTTGCGCTTCCGGCTATGGGGCATGCCGCCCTGAGTGGCGGCTAGGCGAGGGCTGCTTCCCTCGCTGAAGCGTGGAGAGCCGGCTGGCACGGGGCTAGTCGGCTCTCAACCATTTCCCTCCAAGCAGGGAGGGAAAGGAGTTATCATGGCAATAAAAGAAATGAAGTGGACCGTTTCCACAAAAGTCTCCTGGAAAGATCTATCCGTTGAGGAGATGGAATGGACATACGGTGACTTCTGGGGGGGGTTCGCAGAAGCCCCGGGAACCCCATACACAATAGTATGGGGGGGGCTCGCGCAGCTGCCGGCGCATGCGTCGGCGGCCTCCAATGTGGTGACTCACCTGAGGGGGATAATAACTCGCCTGGAAGGTGGGGAGAAGGACGTCTATGGGCGCCCCCCCGCCGCCCGGACCATAGAGGGACTGCAGGAGCTCCTGGAGCACCTGCAGAGCTGACACATAGGGGGGGCGACCGGAAGGCCGGCGCCCCTTCTCTTCTCCGAGTAGATTTCTTTTTTTACCCCACCACGATTCATCGTATACTTCAATCAGATAACCAGTAGCGAACAAGGAGGCTGGCATGATCACCAAGAATAAGACCTGGCTGGAGACCAACGGGCACTCCCTGTCCGAGCTTCTTTCTCCCGATACTCTAGATCGCTTCGCTTCTGAGTTGGAGAAGATCAAGAAGCATGT
>Ga0208458_1002753_pt1 | contig 12570 bp, 9 predicted proteins | sample AD_UKC085_MetaG_FD_184432 | JGI IMG/M metagenome (GOLD analysis project Ga0208458, IMG submission 184432) | Active sludge microbial communities of municipal wastewater-treating anaerobic digesters from USA - AD_UKC085_MetaG (SPAdes) (version 2) | ecosystem: Engineered > Bioreactor > Anaerobic >... | reverse complement strand
ATAGTCTGCTCTACTGGCAACAGCCCAGGGCAGCATGGCCTGTCCCTGAGGCCCGGCTGTCTGATGGAACACTCGGTGAACGCGCGGTACAGATGAAGGAGGGCTGCCTGCCCAGAAGGCGGGCAGGAACCCTCCCTGCGTTTCTCGATCGCGTCGATGTCACTTGCGGCACTGCCCGCGGGCCTTTCTAGAACGAGTAGCCCAGCGATACCCAGTGAGAGTCGGGCAGTTCCGCGTGGAACTGGTAGGCATAGTCGACACGGAAGCCTGCAAGCGCAAACCCCGCGCCGGCGGTGAATCCCCACTGCTTGTCGGCGTTCACCATCGCGCCCACCCGAGCGGCAAACGCGTCGATGATCTGATACTCTGCGCCCACTCGACCGGTGGAGTGGGTTACGTCGTAGTCAGCCGCCAACGTGAGCCCCTTGAGCGGCTTCACCGACAGGCCCAACACATACGATGGATCGAAGTCGTCAGTATGTCCACTCTGGAATTTGACGGAGCCGATGAGGTTGTGCGCCACGGCGCCGAACCTGATCCCGTCGAGGTAAGGCAGGGCGATCAGCGCGCCTATGTCGCCGGTTGCGCCAAAGCCTCGGTTAACGCTTGCGTCCTGTGCATAGAGCTTAACCGCCCCGCCCAACGCGAACGGGCCGAAAGCGCGGGCGTATCCGCCCGCCAGCGTTCCCTCGCGGTACCCGAATTCTTCAGTAGGGTTGCCGTATTCGTCAGTGCCCTTGGCTGTCGATAGCAGCCCGAACACGGCCGCGCCTATGTTCTTCTGGGCATAGCCCACGCCGAAGTAGTTGCCGGCCCCGAGCAGAGTCGAGTACATTGAGGTCACGTCGTGCCCATCGATCAGCGCCAGACCTGCGGGGTTATAGTAGATCGCGTTGGCGTCGTCGGCGACGGCCACGAATGCCCCGCCCATTCCGAGTGCCCGGGCGCCCATTCCCACATCGAACAGCGCCGCGGTGCCTACAGGATCCTCTGCTGCAGCTACGCCCGCCGCCGGCGCCAGCACGAGCAGCCATGTCGCAGCCACTACGGCGATGACCAGCCAGTTAACGTATTTCGCCTTCATCTCGTCACCCCCACTTAGCGGCTGATCACAAGCCGCGTGATGTCAGTTCTCACACCGTCAGCGGTGACCATGTAGCACAGATAGAGCCCGTTGGCCAGAGGCTTGCCGGCTTTGTTCACAAGATGCCACTCGAAGCATGTCTGGCCGCTCTCGATCTTCTGCGAGAACACCTGTCGACCGGCGACGTCATATACGTACATAGTCGCCTCGCCGGAAGCGTTGATGTAGAAGTTGACCGAGTCGGAAGCAGGGTTTGGACCAACGACAAAGTTGTTGGCCCCTACCACCGATACGATGAACGGCTTGCTCACTCCGCTGCTTGACACGCTGTCGGGTCTGGACGCAGTCACTCGAACTACGTACTGCCCGCCGCGGCTGAGCCTCGTGAGATCCCAGAGATAGGATCCGTCGTTCGCCTCGTTCGTTGCCAGCGTAGCCCAGGTGTTCCCGTCGTCGGGGGAGCACTCGATCTTGATCGCAAGCCCCATCCCGGTGAAGTCTGAGGCCGTCCAACCCACCAGCGTGGATCCAGTGTACACCTGCCCCTGTACAGGCTTGGTCACTATCACTACCGGTGTATCGATCCACTCGAGCACACTCTCGAGCAGGGCCCCGGCGTCGAACGGAGGCACGCCGTTAGCTGCGCCGGGCGCCTTGTCAGCCTCTGGAGCAGGCGCAAGCGTGAAAGCCTCGAAGGCCACGCCCATGAACACCAGGCGGTGGTTGTCGCTGGTGTACCTGAGTGCACAGGGCTTACCTTTGTCGGTGAGGAGAATGGCCGTTGCTTCGGGCGCAATTGTGAGGACGTCGGTCAGGTCGTCGAAGTCCTCAGGGAATGCAAGGTCGATCTTGCCGGCGCCTCCGGTCACCGGGTCGCCTGCGACGCCCGTCACGTAGGCGGTTCCCGCGTCGAGTTCAACGCCCGTCACGTGCAGGTAGTTGCGGGCAAAGTCGGCAACCTCGCCTGATCCCGCAAGCCCAGACATGATCTGCTGGCCCGCAAGGAACAGCCGCCCGCCCCGGCCGAGGAATTCGGCTATGGCCGCCTGTTCGAGCTCGCTAAGGCTGCCATGCTCGCCGCAGTTCCACACAACGCGGTACATCTCGAGTCCAGGTTTGGCGCCGCCCTCGCCCATGATCGACCCAGACGGGGTCACGATATGCTCGGCCCCGATGGCATCAAGGGCGTCGATGAAGTAGCCCTCCGTGTCGTCGTCCGAGTCATCATCATCTACGAACACGATCACGCCCAAGTTGACCAGCACATTGAAGCGGGCGCTCAGGCCGCTGCCCGAGATCTCGTCGGGCCTCGATGCGGTGACGCGGATCACGCATGGCCCGCTCTCGCTGAGCTTGGTGACGTCCCACAGATAGGATCCGTCATTCGCCTCGTCCGTTGCGATGGCATGCCAAGTGATCCCATCGTCCATGGAATAATCTATGTCAATGGCCAGTTCTGCGCCAGCATAGTCCACTGCCTCCCAGGCGATGACCGTCGGCTCGGCGCAAATCTGATCAGCGATCGGGCTGGTCACTGTGACTATGGGCTCGGCGATCCATTCAATGACGTTGCCAAGCAGGGCCCCTGCGTCGAACGGGAGAACGCCGTTGTGCGGGCCGACGCCGGCTGCCCTGTAGGCCTCTGGAGCAAGCTCAAGCGGGAATGCCTCGAATGCTACAGCCAGGAACACCAAGCGGTGGTCGTCGCCGGTGTACCTGAGCGCGCAAGGCTTGTCGTTATCGTTCAGGAATATCGCAGTCGCTTCGGGTGCAAGCTCCAGGCTATCTGTCCAGTCATCGAAGCCCCACGGGAACGTCAGATCGACCTGGCCGGCGCCTCCGGTCACCGGGTCGCCTTCGAAGCCGGTCACGTAGGCGGTTCCCACATCATGCTCTACGCCAGCTACATGCAGGAAGTCACGGGCGAAGGCCCTGCCGTTGTCCGACTTGTCCAGCCCGAACATGACCTCCTGGCCTGCGAGGAAGAGACGCCCGCCCTGGCTCAGGAACTCGGCCACAGTCGCCTGCTCGGGTTCGCTCAGCCCTCCAAGCTCGCCGCAGTTCCAGACCACCAGGAAACGTTCGAGGCCAGTCAGTCCGCAGTACTGGCCGGTCATGACTATGTTTGGAACCGCGAGATACTCCTGTCCTATGGCGTCGAAGGCGTCGAAGAAGTAGTACTCGGTGTCGTCGTCCGAGTCGTCGTCATCGACGAACAGGACGCTACCCGGGTTGGCCACGGTCACCGCAATGACGCCCTTTCTCCACTCGCCGCGCTCGTCAATTACGATGAGGAGGGCTGCGTACGCGCCGGGTTCGTCGAAAGCCATGGTGACGGTGCTGCCCACCAGGGGATCGGTGGGTTCGCTCGGATCATCGAACAGCCAGAGATAAGTGAGGCTATCACCATCCGCATCGTGGGCCTCAGCGGTGAATGTGATTTCCTCGCCCACCTGTGCGAAGTAGATGTCGGCCTCCATCCTATCGATGGTGGGCGGCCTGTTGATCGGGCCCATCAGGTAGTTGTAGACCTTGGCAAGGAAGTACGCCGAGTTGTTGGGGTTTGGGTTTGTTGGATCCCCATCGTCTCCTGGATCGAATATGGGGAGTTCCTCCCACGGCACGGTGGTGAACACCAAGCGCTGGTTCTCATCGGCATATCGCAGTGCCGGCCATATCTCCTCCCCGTAATCCTCATTTTTCAGGATTGGCCTGGCATTGATGTCGGGCCAGAGTGCATCCTCCAGCCCAAACCCGATATCGCCGTCGAAGCTCATGCCGTCGGTGATGACATCGCCGTCGATTCCGTCCCAATGACCCATCGGCACGTTATCTCCGTAGTCCCATACATGGAGATAGTCCCAGGCAAACGGGGTAAGCGCCAGGTCGTACAGGTACTCCGGCGAAATCATGAGGAGCCTTCCGCCATTGTCCAGGAATCTGGCCAAGTAGTCTTCCTGGTCAAGTAGCAGAGTATCGCTCCAGGAGAATGAGGTGTTCCACACAAGCATGCGGTCGTTGAAGTCGTCAGGCAGGCCCAGCGGATACCTCGAATCCACCACGACATAGTCCAGTCCGGCTTGCTCGCAGGCGAAAAGGAAGTAGTCCTCAAAGCTGAATCCGCCGTCGTCATCAACGAGGATAATGGTTCCGGGGTCGGCTACAACAACCTGTACCGGCCAAGTGGATTCGACGCCGTCGCAAGTGACAGCATGGAACCAGGCCAGATAGGCTCCCTCTTCTGCATATGTGTGCGTGGCCGTATATCCGGCGGCGTCATCCGAGCCGTCCCCAAAAGACCACCAAGCATGATCAACCGCAGATGGATACTCCACCTCGGCGGAGAACTCGGCCGCAAGGGGCGCGGCCCCGAAGGTGACGTCAGCCGAGGCTGAGGTTATCCTCACAGGGAACTCCAGCTTGACGGCATTGGCCACGTTGAGCCGCCCGCCGGTAGTCATCTTGCCGACAAAGGCGGGATTTACGTCAACAGACGCCAGCAGTGCATCTTTGACCGTGATGTCCCCCTCGCTCCATCCCTCGGCCCCGGGGTATAGGGGCATGTCCGGGTATTCGGCCGCTACCAGGGCTGCGGCGCCCGACACGTGCGGGGTCGCCATAGACGTGCCGCCCATCCAGATGTAGCCCGCAGCGGCGTAGGCCGAGATTATCCAGTGCCCGGGAGCTGCCAGATCAACGCTCTCCAGACCGTAGCACGAGAAGTTGACCAGGTTGTCGTTCCAGTCGGACGCCGCCACTGAGATGAGGTTGGGGCAATCATAGGATGATGGATAGTGCGGGTATATGTCCGTGTTTTCTGCGGAGTTTCCTGCTGAGGCGATGAACAGCATCCCTGAGTTGGCAATCGCCTCCCGCAGCGCCTGGCTCTCTCCTCCGCCGCCCCAGGAGTTGCTGGCGATCTTTGCGCCCATCATCGAAGCGTAGTTGATCGCATCAATCGCATCCCAGGTCGATCCGCTCTGGCCATGGATGAACTTACACGACATGATCTGCGCCTTCCAGGCCACGCCGGCGACGCCGCGTCCGTTGTTGCCCTCGGCGCCGATCGTGCCTGCGACGTGCGTGCCGTGTCGATCGGCAGACTGACTGTCGAACACAGTGTTGTCATCGTTTGCAAAGTCCCAGCCGTACACGTCATCGATGAACCCGTTGCCGTCATCGTCGATGCCGTTGCCAGGTATCTCGCCGGGATTTCGCCATATGTTGTTCGTAAGGTCCAGGTGGTCGACATCGATGCCAGTGTCGATCACCGCCACCAGCACCGACGATGCATCAGTGCGCACATCCCATGCCTCGGTCGCGCCGATATCGCATCCTGGTATGCCCTTTTCCCAGAAGACGCCCGGGTAGAAGTCTTGTCCATAGTTCCTCATGCCCCACAGGCGCCAGAAATGAGGGTCGTTCGGAATCACCGGCGCTTCAGGGTACCATAAGTAGTTAGGTTCCGCATACTCGATCAGCTTTCGGGCCCCGTATGTCATGATGGCCTCACCTACGTCCACGCCAGCCGGGATCCGCACCAGGAATATCTCGGAGTCCGGGCCGACATGGGCAGAGCCCACTATCTTGGCCCCGAGCTCCATGTTGAGGGCGCGGAACTCCTCGGTCGCCGCATCCATGCCAGATGCCATCCTCAACGTGGGCCTAAGTTTTACGATGATTTCGCCTTCGACATACTCCGGCGCCCGGCGCTCTCTGTCGACGCGAACGACCTCGTCCGGGCCCGGCATCGCTCTCGTAATGGGCGGCAGATCCGGCGCTGCGCTGACGTAGAAGCCTGCTAGGAGAATCGCGGAGAGCGCGAGTGCTCCAAGCACCACGATCAGCGCGGCACGCCTTCGAATTAGGATTCTCAACGTACTTACCCCCTTGTGTAGTTACGTACTTCCGCTTCAAAAAGACTCATCATGGCGTCGATCACAACACTGCAGAGCCTCTATCACCTCACCTCCACGCGCCGACTCTCAGCAGGACACGGGCGACGCCGTCATACACATGGGGATTTCGACAGGCTTGTACCATTTCCTCCCATAAATGTCGATACTAGGCCACAGAATACTATTGCGCTCTGCACAAATGCCCAAGAAGCACAACACGCAGTACGTAGTCGTTAGAACACGTGCGTACGCGCACCGGTGCGAGCATGATCGGACTAAAAAGGGGATTATGTCGAACCCAGACGAGGCGGGCATGTCATGGACCGTTGCTGCCGCATCTGTCGGGTTCGGGGAGTATGGTGTGTGGGTGTGGATGTCGGAGTGGGCGTGGGTGTGGGTGTGGGTGTGGGTGTCGGTGTGGGTGTATGCGCTACACGTAGTTCAGGCCGGGCACGGGTAGTGGGACCTGAAGATCAGAAAACAGCCATCGAATCAGTTCTGGCCCGGCCGGAGGCGGGCTCGGGGCCGTCCGGTGGGCGCCGAATCGTTCGCTCATGACGGGTTGAACACACTCGAGCAGAGCACGGTCGTCCAAAGACATCAAGGTATGGCCCAGAAGGCTCACACGTTGAGCTGTCAGGCCCACATGATGAAGCAAGGCCGCCATTTCGAGGTCGGACCCAGGCACGGTTATGGTGAGTGAGTCCGGGGCATACTCGGCGCACGCGTGCGCGATCATCTGCAGCACGCACCATCTGGCCCCGGCGAATTCGGCTACGTGCAGCCCTTTTGTGCCGTCGTCGGCTGTTCGGATCCGTACTACGGCATAGGCCAACCTGTCGCAGGCCGGCCCGCAGCCGTCATTCCCGGCCAGCCCGCCCACCCACGTCCGCTCCAGCGCCCCCAGGCGCTTCACGTCAGGCCTCTGCCAGGCCAGTTCCCGAAAGTCGGAAACGCTCCGGATGTAGCGGACCGGTTCACGCCTGTAGATGGACGCCATCGCGGGGATATCGTCCTCCGAACCGACCCGTATCAAAGTGCTCGGGTGCAACGGCTGGTCGGCTGCGGCTCTCCTCAGATCCGATATCTGCTTTCGGTCCGCCTCTACCCTCAGGAAGACTCCGGCATCGGTGGCGCCCAGACGCCTGTACACGTTGGAGCCCCCTGATATCACCATCATGGCCAGCCCTTCGGCCACAGCCTGGTGGATAATGCTCCGAACGAGCTCCGAGGCAAGCCCCATGCCCCTGTAGGCCGACTCGGTGCAGACCGACCCAAGGCCGGCCACAGGGATACGGCAGCCCTCAATGGCGAGTTCGCAGCGGACATACCCCGCGTGCGCCACAGGCCGACCGGTTCTCGGGTCTGCAAACACCCTGAGCCTTGCCAAGTTCGCATCGCCGAGAAGCTGAGGGAACTCCAGCTCCATGCTGCGCTGCACGGGGCTGAATGTGCTGTTCACAAGGTCCAATACCGCGTCAAGCTCGTCGCGGCGCGGCGCGCGCGGCCCGTCCAGTTCACCGTGGCCCGACCGAAACCCCGCGCCCTCCGCCGTATCGGCGTAGTCCCCCATCTTCATGACACCTCATATCTGCGCTGCTCAATCAGAGTATCATGCGGCAGCTTGGGCAAGTATGGCGGCTCGCAGGAGCTCATTTATACCGCCCTCCGACTTCTTTCCACGATTCGGCAAGTCGATGCCGAACGGCTTCGTCGCAGGTCACGCCCGCCCGCAATAGGGCCATGATGACCGCCCCCACCACAGGCGGATACGGCGCGTTCACGACCCGCGCCCCGGGCGCAAGCTGCGCTAGTTCCCCCGTAAACGGGCTCATGATCACTTCTCCCGCCCGGAAAACACTGCCGCAAGGAGCCACCGGGAACTCCCCGGCGTCCATGCCAAGCGCCCGCGCTGCGGTGAACGAAGCCAGGGCCAGTTCGCGCCCGGCGTACTCCGCGATCCCCAGCGCTACCGCATCTCCGTCCTGCGCAGCCGCCATCACATCAACGCAGAAGTCCGCTATATCACGGTTCTTCACAGGCTGCGTGTACAGTACACTCCTCAGGCCATCGAGAGTATCAACTCGATAACGCTCGAGTGCCCGTTCCACTAGGCTTGTCACCGGGCCGCGTCCATCGTGAGCCCGCGTGGCGGCGGCCAAGCCCAAGCGGCCTATGTCCTGCCCGCTTCCCTCATCGCCCATACGGTAACCCCATCCGCCCGACCGCGCGCGCCGGCCTGCCCTATCTACTGCCATGGCAATGCTACCCGTGCCGGCCACAATCACCACGCCGTAAAGCTCGCCCACGGCTGCCGCCAGCCCGGCGGAGGCATCATTGTCAACATAGACACCCTCAGCATCCACGTCAGCATCGACCTCAGCATCCAGCACGGTGCGGGTCGCTTCAGTCATGGGGGCATTCACCCCATCAATTCCGACCCCGGCGACCGCCAGCTGCGCCACGCGTATCCTGAAGCCAGGCATCGACGCATAGAGGCCTGCATCACGCATGGCTGCTTCCACACTGCTGCGCACCGCTTCCGCAGCCTCACGGGCGCCCCCTGCCAGCCTCAGGTAGTTGGACGGTCCGCCGAACCCCAGGCCCAGGAGATTGCCTTTCATGTCCGCCACAAGGCAGGCGGTCTTGGTTCCGCCGCCGTCCATGCCTATCACAAGATCCATGCCTTGCCCTCCAGTCATCCCCGAACCCCAACTGTCCACCCGGCCATGTGTTGTTCACCGAAATCTCGACATCTCCTCTACACCTGACCAGAGCTCCACGCGCATTCGCACACGGTGAGTCCCCCGGCCGGCAAGCAGCATGCTCACGCTGCATCCTGAGGCGTCAAGTGTTGTGTCGTTGGACTGTCGGAAGAGGCGACGGGTCGTGGCTTTGGAGCTCATCGGCTCAGCAGACAACCCCCGTCTTGAGGAGGCCCAGCCGTTTCTGAAGCAGTTGTAGACATCTCAAGCGAAAGCAGTGCCTCCCGCCAGAGAACTGGAAAAGCATCTGCGATCTCCGCCATGAAGGGGTCGCTTCGCCATACAGCCATCTTCCGAAATGATGCAGATGCACGCTTGGGGACTTCCGAGAGCACATATCTCACATCTGTGGCGAGCCTGCCGTACCAGGAGGCAAAAGCCAGAGCGCATGCCCACCTGTCGGCTGTAAATCCCGGCCTCCGTCCGATGATGCGCATGCATCCCTCACCAACATCGTCCAGCGGATCGCCGATCACGGTATCGCCCAGGTCAATCCCGCACAGCCTTCCGGACGCAACATCGAGCACGAAATTGCCCAGGTTCATGTCGCCCACCAACCACGAGCGCCCAAGGCCGTAATGTGCGTCGCCAGTCGTGTCCGCGTCGGAACTCGCGTGCGCGGCGCCAGTCGCGTGCGCGTCGCGATGCACACAAGCGGCGTCGATCGCGCCGACCGAAAGCGCCGAGTGGCACCGGAAAACCCACTCTGCCAGCCGACGGGCGAGCGCCACGTCCCAATGCAGGTCCCGTACCACCGGTCCTTCAACATAGCGGCGCAACAGTGCGCGTTCTCCCGACGCCACTAGCCCGGGAACACAGACGTCCGCCTGCTCAAGACGGAGTAGCGCGTCCGCCTCCCTCCTTGCCCGGCCGATGCTCCCGCCCTGTCCGGGGTGCATCTCGTCGTACACCTTGAGGACTAAAGGCTGGTCATACTCGTCTGAGCTCAATGCCAGCAAGAGAGTGTCGCTCTTGCGATCTGCCAGCGCCACAACTATCCTGGCGGACTCGATTGCCGCAGTCAGCAAGGGCTGTGTTGTATGTGCCGGCTGCGCTGGACTCAGCTCCATGAGAACGCGCAGGCTTTCCCGAACCCCCCCCGTTCCAGGTTCACGCGGGAACATGCGCTCAGAACCGCCTGATCTCGATCGTGAATTCGCTTCCCGGCTTGTACCCTTTCAATGAAGAGAGCATGCCGAGTACCGTGCGCGACACAAAATCCTGCACAAATGGGGCCAGGTGCAGTTCCTCTCCATCAACACGCACCTCAACCTCAAACCTCTCTTCAGGGCCTGGTTCCAAAGTTCGCTGCACGGCTTGGCCCTCCTTGGGGCGGTCATACTCCGGTACACTGCGTTCCAACAGATCAACTACCTCCTTAGCCCGCGTAGTGGCATCCATCACGGGCACTCCGCGCCATGAATCAAGCCTCTGTGCCACCGCTCCGCATATGAGAAACGTGCTTCCATCGAAGCGCTGCTCGATATGGTGTTCTGTGCCGGCGGCAACTATGCGCGGATACGCTTCCCGGTGGGCGCCCTCAATGATGACCCAATCAGTATCGTAAAGACGCAGTATCTCTTCGTAGTCAAGCCGGCCCGACCACATGATAGCGGTCTGCGCATCGCTCCGAGCGGCGACAGCCGTGGCGCCGGCCGTGCGGTGCCTATCGGTATTTGTTCCGGCCCGGTCGATGGAGAATCTCTCCCGGTGCACGCTTTTCACCGTGCCTACGCTGTACCCGCGCCCAACAAGCTCCCTGATCAAATGCTCTATAGTAGTCGTCTTGCCGGAGTGATGCACTCCCGAGACCGCGAACACTCTCATGCAGTCAACCTCCATGCGTCTGCCTTGCGATCTGCGATACCCGACGGTGTATGGCGTATGCGAGAACACCGCCAATGGCGCCCGACAGTGCTCCCACGGCCATAGACAGCACAAGAACCGGAAAAGAGATCCGATAAATGATGACGCACATGAGGGCTATCCCGGCAACATTGGCCGCAGCCCCCGCAAGCATGGCGACCCCAGGCGACAGGGTGGTCGCGCCCGCGCTGCCCGGACTGAGACGCAGCACCAGATCGGCCGCCATTCCAGGCGCCATGTACATGACCAGCATCCACGGGCCCTGAGGCCCCGGGATACCCATAGCCCACGCCAGAATCGCCTGCACCACCCCTACCAGAGTGGCCGCCCATGTTCTGCCGGTGAATGCATGCCCAAGGATCAGCCACATCATGTAGATGCCGCCGACCAGCGAACCGCCGGGCAACCCCAACGGAACCGCCACGACCCGTATCACCGGAACAATCAGCGGCTTTATCGCGATCCCCGCAGCCGCCATCAAGGCGATGAACACCGAGTCACGGGCTGTGTATTTGGACGGCGCCAAGTGGGAATCCCTCCTAGTCTGGGCCTGTGCCGTACACATCAGCAGTGCGTAAGCAGCCAAAATGCAGTCGATGCAGCTTGTCGTGTATTCTAGATCAGCCTCTGCTTTCCCTCCCCTTGCTCGCCCGCGCCCAGGACGTTGCAGGTGCAGAGACGTCGCACTTGCGTCGCCGCGCATAGCCACTTTGTCTCTCACGCTTTGTCCCTCAAGTTGGATTTTGTTACATTTCGTGGTACAATGATAGCCGAAGGTCTGTGCACCCACGACCGGAACTTGACGGAGGCGATTCCCATGTCTCTTGCGAGCCACATCGAGGCAGCCATGCAAGACGCCCTCATCATTTGCGATGGGATCCCTGACAGCGCGGTCCGCATTCGGATACTGCTACACAGGCGAGGTCCGATGGCGGTCGGTGAGATACAGCAGGCGCTGAACATGGCGTCTAGTACGGTGCTCAACTCTTGTCGGAAACTGATAACAACAGGCTGGGCAGTGCGGATGAAGCTGCAGGATGGGCGACGCAGGCTCATAGTGCCCGTCTTGCCAAGGCCAGTAGAGGCGTCTGCTGCCGAGAAAATGGCCGCAGAGAGAAATGACGCAGCTAAGGTAGGCGAATGGATCATGCTCGGTTTCCTGGACTTCAAAATCACGCCGGCAAGGCACATCGACGGGGCCAGACCTGACTGGCTCAGGAACCAGGAGACGGGAAAGCGTATGGAGTTTGACCGCCTGTACCCCGATCTGAAGCTGGTCTTCGAGTTCCAGGGCGAACAACACTACGGCCCCACCGATCTCTTTCCTGAGCAAGAGCAGTTCGAGCGACTCCAGATGCGGGACAACCTCAAAGCCTGGCTCTGTGCTCGTCACCAGTACACGTATGTGGAGGTGCGAGCTGCCGATCTGACTTCGGCTGGAATGGATCTCAAGATTCCATCGCACGTTCCTCGCAGATTCAGCTTGCCTGACAGCCCACTCACTGCAAAGCTCGAGGAATTCGGCACCGGCTACAGGTCGTACATCGACAGCGTGATCCGATCGCGTACTGCGGAGTGAGGCGCGTATGCGATCCAGAAATTGGTGTACTCAATTTTTGACGATAGTTTTCGAGATACCCGCAATTTTTGAGTACATCGATTTGCGCCCTCGTGCTCGCACCGCCGCCCAACGCCACCGGGAGGCATTACGCGGCATATATTCCCTGGTTATGGCATTATCCAGGAGTATCATGGGAGACGCACGGCCGAGACGCATCGCCCTATGTCCCATTTCGACCCTCTCGCCGTGGGTATTTGCACCAGCCGGCGCCGCATTACGATTTATGCCGTCCAATTGCCTATTTTCGGCCTTCGATGGTGGCCATTGGCCCGCAGGCGAACACGATATGGTCAATTTTTGAGTACATCGGCCCCAACTACCGTCAAAATACGAGGA
>Ga0208458_1002741_pt1 | contig 12615 bp, 9 predicted proteins | sample AD_UKC085_MetaG_FD_184432 | JGI IMG/M metagenome (GOLD analysis project Ga0208458, IMG submission 184432) | Active sludge microbial communities of municipal wastewater-treating anaerobic digesters from USA - AD_UKC085_MetaG (SPAdes) (version 2) | ecosystem: Engineered > Bioreactor > Anaerobic >... | reverse complement strand
AGCGGGCGAACGTGAACCCTCGCCGACCGAGGCAAGCGTGTTCACGACTGGCGCCGTGACCGAGCCGGCAGAGGTCGGGGCAGCCCCAGCCTGTGACGAGCCGGTCGGCAGCGTGGTGGTCGCCGTACCCTGATCGGTCGGGCTCTTCTGACTTGATCGCCGCCTGCGGCTGCGCGAGCGCTTCGACCTGGCAGGCTGTTCACCTTCAACCGCCGGAGCAGTTGAACCGTCGGGCGTCACCTGGCCCTGTCGCGACTGACCGCCGTTGCCTGAAGCCGTTGTCGATGTCGCCCTGGTGACGTCCGCGGCGGGGGCGGGCTGTCGCTTTGCGTCGCTGGCCTTTCGGCCATCGCGGGCGGGGGCGGTCGAAGGATCCTGCGCCGTTGCCGACTGATCCTGCTGCTGTGCCGGCTTCTGTCCCCGGCCCCTTGACGATCTTGATCGGTGGGAGCGCCCCTCCCGGGGCTTGGCCTGCTGGTTGTCTTCCGCGTCTGCCCCGGCCGTGGAGTCATCCTTGCGCCGCTCGGACTGGTTTCGGCGATCCCCCGCCTGCGGGCCCGTGGCTGGAGCATTAACCTCTGTCGCCGCGGACGGGATCGCGCCGGCCGAGGATCCCGATGGCGATGCCGTGGAAATCGGGTCACGTCCGGAAGTTGTCGAAACTGTCGGCTTCGCGGTCGCGGGCGGCTGGGTCTCCCCCTTGCCCTTGCCGCGTGTCGGCACTTCGTCGAATTCGTCAAGATCAAGCAGCTTCGCGATCAGGCCCTTCAGAAGCGACGGCTTCTGTTTTGGCGGTGAGGCTGGCTGCCCGGCGGCAACGGCGGGCTGCTGGGCATCCTTTGTCGCTGCCGGCGCCGCCGCCGCCGGTTCCTCGTGACCCTCTATCCTTGCACGCGCAAGCTGGCGGTCGTCGGGAATGTCCTCGTGAATCCTTATCTGCATGTCCTCGGCCGCCACGTCCGTGGTTCCAAGGATTTCAATGGCCAGCCCGTGCTTCTTTTCAAGCGCAATCAGTTCGTCACGCTTCCTGTTGTTCAGGAAATTGGCGACATCAACCGAAACGGTCACTTCAACCAGCTCGGCTTCGCTTGTCATGTTGGCAAGGCGCTCGCGCAGCCGGCGCATAATCGACATCGCAAGCGGGCCGGGTGCCCGGATGCGTCCGGTGCCGCCGCACGCGGGGCAGGCCGACATGATGCCTTCCTCGACGGTGTGGCGGAGCCGTTGACGTGAAAAGGCCAGCAACCCGAAGTCCCGAATCCTGGCAACAGTCAGATGGGCCTTGTCGCGGGCCAGCGCGTTGCGAAGAGCGTCCTCGACACCCTTGCGGTGCGCTTCCGACTCCATATCGATAAAATCGACGACGATAATCCCGCCGATGTCGCGCAGAATCACCTGGCGCGCGATTTCAACCGCGGCTTCCAGGTTTGTCTTGAAAGCCGTGTCCTCGATGGCGCCTTTCTTCGTCCGCCCGCTGTTGACGTCAATCGCCGTCAGTGCCTCGGTCTGGCCGATCACGATGCTGCCGCCCGAAGGCAGGATAACCTTGTTCTTCAGCAGCGCCTCGACCTGGCGATCGACATTGAACTTCACGAAAAGTGGCAGATCACCCGTGTATCTTGAAAGGATCGACTGCCAGCCGGGCATTACGGAAGCGAAATAGCCGTTAAGCTCCTGCCACGTGCCCTGATCCTCGACGATGACCTCGCTGACGCCGGCATCCATGTAATCGCGGATGAAACGAAGCGCCAGGCTTGATTCCGTATGAACCTCGGTCGGTTTCTTTGCCTGGTTGAACCTGGACAGGATGTCCTTCCACTGGGAAAGAAGGTGGTTAAGGTCTGCCTGCAGTTCCTTTTCCATCGACTGATCGCTGGCGGTTCTGATGATCAGGCCGAAACCTTCCGGCAGCGACAGTCGATCGAGCGCGTCCTTCAGGCGGGTCCGGTCGTCGCCGGCCAATCGTCGGGAAACGCCGGTTCGACTTGAAAAGGGCATCAGAACCAGAAAGCGGCCAGGCGACGAAATGTTCATCGTCAGGGCGGCTCCCTTCTTGCCGACCTCTTCCTTGGCGACCTGAACCAGGACGGTGTCGCCGACGCCGAGGCTGACGTGGCCGTTGGCGGCGACCGACTTGCCGGTCAACTCAATCAGCGACCGTTCGTTGACTTCGTCCAGCGGAAGAAAGCCTTCCTTGCCCGTTCCGTAATCGACGAAGGCTGCGTCCAGCCCCTTCTCAATGGTGGTCACGCGACCACGGTAGATGTTTCCCTTCTTCCTGTTCGACCCGGCCGATTCGATCTCCAGGTTAATAAGCAGGTCGCCGTCAAGCAGCGCCGCGCGGGCCTCATACGAGTCAGCCGATATAACGATTTTTCTTGCCAATTCAAATTCCATTCAAGGTCCCGGAATCGGGACATCAGTTGTCAGATCCCGGCTTCGCAGGGCCGGGACTCCTGTTGACCATGCGTCGAACCGCGAGCATATCCATGAACATCCCGGCCGAATCGGAAAGGGCGCTGACCCTTGTCCGATCGTCGTTGCGCCAACGAACCGGAACCTCGTGGATCGGGTATCCCATCTGCCTTGCGCGGGCAAGGATCTCGACGTCAAACGCAAAACGGTCGGTCTGAAGCAAAGGCATCAGGTTTCGCACCACTTCGGGCCCGAAGAGCTTGAAGCCGCACTGGGTGTCGCTGATGCCGCCGATTACGAAGATTCGAACCATCAGGTTGAACACGCGCCCCATCAGTTCCCGATAAAGCGGCTGCCTGACTTCCAGGTTCGACCCTGCCATGCCCCGGCTGGCGATTACGACGGTGTCGGGCGCCGCGTGAACGGCCAGTTTCTCAAGTTCCTCGATTGGGGTTGAAAGATCAGCGTCGCTCATAAGAACGTACGGAAAACGGGCGTGGGCGCATCCGTTCTTCGTCGAGAATCCCTTGCCGCGGTTGCCGGGGTTGGAAACGACGACCAGTCTTTGCGAATCGGGGATGGTTGACCTGGCGACATCGGCGGTATTATCGGAAGATCCGTCATCGACGACGATTATCTCCCAGTCCGCAAGGTTTCGCTCGGCGTAAGCGCGGATTGCCGACAGGGTCGCACCGATCCTTGATGACTCGTTGTAACTGGGGATAACGATTGAAATGCCGTCTTTCGGCGCCGGTTGAGTCATCACTGGGGTTTGGCCTCGACCTTCAGAAGCTGTCGTCCGACAAGGATTACATCGCCGTCACGGACGGTGATGCTGCCCGAAGTCTTGATGTAGGTACCGTTGCGGCTTTGCTTGTCCTTCAGCGCAAGTCCGGACGAAACCGGCTCGACCGATGCGTGAACGCGGGACATGTAGCGATCCTCCGGACATGAGACGTCCGCGACTTCACGCCCGATGACGACCGCGCGCCGTCCCACCGGATAGACCTGGCCATCGGCGCCGCCGGCCAGAATCTTTGTCACCGTGCCGGCCGGGCATGTCTCGTCGGGGGACGCATAGAGCCGATAGTCTTCGGCGTTAAGGCCGGCGGCTTCCGCACTGAACCTGAAAACGGAGTCGCCGCATACGAAAACATCGCCGTCGGTCAGAATATGGTCGGTCGTGATCTTCTGGAAAAGGCCGTTGACGCTGCCAGCGTCCTCGACGACAAGTCCGCGGTCGCCGATCGAAACCATCGCATGCCTTTCAGACAGCGTCCTGTCATCCGGGAAACAGATGCCACAGCCCTGGCGGCCAACGAACATTCCTTCTTCCGGAACCTGGTACGGAACGTTGGTTCCGCCAGCCCTGGAAAGGTGAACCAGCGACCAGGCCAGGCGCCTGCCGGGACGCGCGATTGGCGCCGCGGGCGTCTGTGGAACCGGCGCGGGACGTGGCGCAGCGGCGGGAACAGGTGCCGGGGCCGGTCTGGCGGCGGGCTGCTGAACAGGGGCAGGTTCGCGCGCCGGCCGCACTGGTGCCGGGGTGGGGCGCGGCGCCGACCATGAAGGGGCAACCGGCTGCGCCGGCGGCACGACGCGAACCGGCTCCTGTGGCTGGGCCCAGGCGGCTTCAGGCTCGGCCCCCGCCACGGGAACATCGCCAAGCTTGGTTCCGCACTCGGCACAGAACATATAATCTTCGGGCTGCTGCGTTCCGCAATTCGGGCAGATTTTGTAAGCCATGGGTTCAGTCCCTTCAAGAAGCCATCAATTTATAGATGCAATCATGGGCAGTGTCAATTGCAGGAACCGATCCAGAGTGGCTCCGTCCGGGTGCCGGCCATCCTGAAAGATGTGAACACACGGGCTCTGTCGGATGCCGCCGCGGAAATGTATTCCGACCTGAATGATGCTGACTGTGAAGTGCCCGAAAGAATGTCGATTTCACCAAGGAATCGCGTCATGCCGGACTCAGTTGAAATGCAGCCGGGTAACCCTCGGATTTCGGGCCGCCCGGGAAGCCCGAAAAGTCCGGGATCAAGCGGTTGGGACGGCAGGTCAAGTGCGGCGCGAACCTTGTCGCGGACCATCATGGCGGCCCTGGCGCGTCCATATCGGCCGCTTCCCGCAAGGTGCGGTGTTGCAACCGTGCATGCAGCGATGGCGGCAGGGGCAGGAGCCGGTTCGTCAAGGAAGACGTCGCAGGCAAGGGCGGGGCGCCTGTCGCCGGCCATCAGGAACACATCCGGGACGACGATTCCGCCACGTGAACTGTTGACAAAAAGCCGGCAGCCGCAATGTCTGGCATCTTCGCAAAGCTGCCCGGAAATCATTCCGGCTGTTGGCCATGGTGATTGCCCGGAACGTGTCATCGGAACGTGGAACGTCACGACCTGGCAGCCCAGCACTTCCTCAATCGGGGTGTGCCGGAATTCAGGTTCGTCCATCCTTCCCGGATCGCATGTAAGGTAAGTGATTCCAAGCAAATCCAGTCTGCGGGCCACCTGGCGCCCGATGTTGCCCACGCCGACGATCCCGACCGAAGCCGGGGCGCCTTCAAGCGACTTGAAGATTGCACCGATGGTCCAGTCCGCCACGGCCTCGGCGGTTGAACCGGCCGCGTTGAAGACCGGGATCACTCGCCCCAGGCGCGCCGACAGTTCGGCAACCGCGTTCGTGTCGATATGGTCGGTGCCGACGACGGGGGTCACGATAACCTTCAGGTTGTTACAGCGGGAAAGCAATCCCGAATCGACCCTGGTTGAAGACCTTACTGACAGCACATCGGCGGACTCAAGCAGATCCGGGCGGGATGTCGGATCCGAGTCCCCGAAATACTCGACGCGGCCGAGTCCCGAAAAAAGAAGCTCCGCGAAGGGGCTGTCCTGATCGACAAGGAAGATGGGTTCGACTTTCATGCGGACATTGTCGCCCCGGAATTACTTGCTGAACAGCTTTTCCAGGCGGGCCTTTGCGTCGTCAGCGGTGCGCGGGCTGGTTTCAACCTTTGGTCCCCCGAACAACGACTCGATCTTTGCCTTTGCCTTCTGTTCCTCGGTGATGCCTTCGGTTCCGGGAACCGGCTTGAAAGTGAAGTAAAGGCAGAAGTTGCCTTCGGCGCGGTCGCGGATGAACTCGCCCTGGTTCTCGGTGCACTGGTTGTGGACGTTCTTGTCCCAGAACTTGCAGTTGTAGCAGCAGTGCAGGTACGCGTAACAGTTCGGGCACATGTCGCGCCGACCGATCTTTACGTCGAAGACAAGTTCTTCGCCGCAGTTGTAACACTTGAAGATTGGTTCGCTGGCTTCCATCGGGCGATTCCTTCACAGTCGCAACCACGGGCCATTCCCGGGTGACGGCGGATCTTAATGCTTTCCGGTCAATCCGTAAATCGCCAGTTGTCGGATTCGCCGATTCGCGGTGTTTTCGGCAGGATCGGCACGACCTTCAAAAAAATCCTGTCGTCTTTTTGGCATTGATCGCAAACCTGATTTACGGTGTGTTCGGGATCGACGTCGGAATCGGAAGGCGTCGATGCTTTTGGCGATTCACGGGAGCGACAAGGTTATGGAAAACATGGTTAACATCAGTTTCCCGGTTACCGAAATCAGGGGTGAAAAGGCGTCTGGCTCGGGAATCGCCACACGGCTGGGACTCGATGGGATGGAACTCCAGTCAAAGGACGTTCCGCCCGGCAGGTTCGCCTGGATCGGCTTCACGCTTCCGGATACCGGCAGGACGGTGAAGGTTCTTGGCGAAATCATGGGAATCCGCCGCGATGGAACCATCGACAGCATAACCGTGCGCTTCAAGCATCTTTTCCCGAACGATCGCCAGATCCTTTCCGGCCTTATCTCCGCCCGCGCCGCCGCCTAGTCACCGGCCCGATCCGCCCCACGATCCGTAATTCCACGCTCGACGAATAACGCAGTCGTGCCTGTGGCCGGCCATGAAGTGCCCGGTTCAAGGGGCTCACCTGACACTTATGGTCCGGCCCGATCCGCACCCCGATCCGTAAGGGCGAATGAAAATTCGCCCGCCCGCCTGCTGATTAGAGGGCCATGGCGCGTTCGAATGCGCGGCGGAAACCGGGGAGAGAGTTCTGGATGACCTGGTCGGGGCAGGCGAACGAAATCCTGAAGAATCCGGGTGCGGCGAACCCGGTTCCGGGCGTGACCAGCACAAGCTCATCCTTCAGCATCATCACGAATTTCGGGTCGTCCGCGATCGGGGACTCCGGGAACATGAAGAATGTGCCTTCCGGCTTCGGGATCTTGTAACCGATCTCGGTCAGCCCGTTGTACATAAGGTCGCGTTTGGCCTGGTAAACCGGAACGTTCGACTCCCAGTCCTGAATCCTGGCCATCACGCGTTGCATCGTCGCCGGGGCGTTGACGAAGCCCAGCGTCCTGGTGTTGAAGGCGCACGCCTCGAAAACCTTGGCAGCGCCCTTGCAGCGCGGACTGATTGCCATGTAGCCGATCCGCTCGCCGGCAAGCGAAATGGACTTCGAAAATGACGTCACGATGATAGTGTCGTCGTAATAATCGGCCGGTGCCGCGTACTGAAGCCCGTCGAAAAGCAGGTTGCGGTAAGGTTCGTCGGAAAGGATAAATACCGGCCGGCCAATCTTTTCCGAGTGCCGTCGAAGCATTTCGCCGATTTCCTTCAGGATCGGCGCGGGAATCATCCGACCGGTCGGGTTGCACGGCGAGTTCAGCATCAGGACGCGGGTACGGTCGGTCAGGCGGCCGCGAAGGTCGTCCAGGTCCGGAAGGCATTCCGGGGTCGCCTTTGAAACAACCTGGGTTCCGCGCTGGTTGTGGATATAAAAACTGTATTCCGGGAAAAAGGGCGCGATCACGATAACTTCGTCGCCCGGGTTCAGGACGCTGCGAAGGAATACGTTGGATGCCCCGGCCGCGCCGACTGTCATGATGATATTTTCCGCGGTGTATTCGATACCGGATTCGGCCGTAAGCCGGCGCGCAATCGCCACCCGCGTGGCCGGATAACCCGGATTCTGCATGTAGGTGTGCATGCCTGGCGTCGGGTCGTTGACCACATCGACAAGGGCCGCCTGGAACTGGGGGGGCGGCTCGACGCACGGACTGCCCAGAGTGAAGTCGAAAACCTTGTCGTTTCCGTGGATTTTCTTCAGTTCAAGTCCTTCCTCGAACATCCTTCGAATCCAGGAACCCCTGCCTATGTCGATTTGCATCTGGTCGGATGTGTACATCTGAACACCTTTGAATCAAACCGTTGCCTGAATATCGTATCGGCGTTGCCGGGTCAACAGTCTCCACAACCGGTGGCCGAACAAATCAAAATAATATTAAGCACCTTCGCAGATAATCGGTTGACCGCGAATGCCGTTTGTCGGAAGCTTGTGTTTCGTTCCTGAATTTTCCGGCGTTTCGTGTGTTGGTATATGGCGCCGGGGCAAGCCGGGCTGGTCTGGTCGCCTTGATGGCATTCACGGAGGGTACCGATGGAATACACCGCTGATCTGAAGGACATTAAGTTTCTGCTGTTTGAAGTCTTGAAGGCCGGGGACTTGCAGAAGCTGGAAAAATTCGCGGATTTCGGGGTCGATGACTACGAGGCCATCATTGATGCGGCGTATGCGTTCGCGTCCGAGGTCCTGGCGCCCCTGAACGACGTCGGCGACAAGGAAGGACTGGGATTCGGGCCGGATGGCGTCACGATGCCGACCGGCTTCATCGATGGCTGGAAGCGCTATTCCGCGGACGGCTGGATCGGGGCCATTGTTCCGCAGGAAGTTGGTGGCCAGGGACTGCCCGTCCTGATGGGACAGGTCATTCACGAGTTTTTCCTGGGTTCGAACATCTCCTTCGCGCTGCTTGGCGGGTTGTCCGAGGGCGTGATTGACCTGATCCACCATTTCGGCAATGAAGCGCTGAAGGACATGTATCTGCCGGGCCTGCTGGAGCAGGGCTGGGCCGGAACCATGTGCCTGACCGAGGACAACGCGGGCTCGGACGTCGGCGCAAGCCGTGCCGTTGCACGGAAGCTGGACGACGGCACCTTCCTGATCGAAGGCACAAAGATATTCATCACCGGCGGCGACCAGGACATGTCGAAGAACATCGTCCATGCGGTCCTGGCAAGGGTTGAAGGCGACGCCCCCGGAACGAAGGGGCTGTCGCTGTTCATGGTTCCGAAGTTCCGCGTCGGTGCGGACGGCAAGATGCTGGCAGGTCCTGTGCCGAACGACGTCAGGTGCGCGCGCATCGAGCATAAGATGGGCATCAAGGCGTCCCCGACATGCGTTATGAACTTCGGTGAAAAGGGTGAATGCATCGGCCACCTGCTTGGCGAGCAGGGCGCCGGCATGAAGCAGATGTTTCACATGATGAACGAAGCCCGCATCATGATCGGCTGCCAGGGCCTTGGACTGGCGGCGGCGGCCTATGAGAAGTCGAGGGCGTACGCGATGGAACGTCTGCAGGGCAGCGACATCGAGCACATGAAGGATCCGAAGGCCCCGAAGGTCGCGATCATCAACCATCCGGACGTCCGGCGCATGCTGATGTTCCAGAAGGCGGCCGTCGAGGCGATGCGCGGCCTGCTTTACATGACCGCGATGTACGAGGATCTTGCGCGCGAGGCGCAGACCGACGAGGAAAAGGCGAAGTATCGCGGATGGGTCGAATTGCTCACGCCGATCTGCAAGTCGTGGTGCTCGGATCTTGGATTCAAGTCGTGCGACCTGGGGTTGCAGTGCCTGGGCGGATACGGCTATACCAATGAATACCCGCTGGAGCAGTTTGTGCGTGACGCCAGGATCGGGCCGATTTACGAAGGCACCAACGGCATCCAGGCGATGGACTTCATCGGCCGCAAGGTTCCGATGAACAACATGAAGAACTTTCAGGGATTCATGAAGGAAATCCACGCGTTTGTCGCGGAGAATTCCGGCCATCCGGTGCTTGGCGATCTGTGCGGCAAGTTGAAGGTCGCTGCAAACCAGGTGGCGGAAGCGGCGATGAAGCTGTTGATGGCCGCCATGTCCGATCTGTCGTACACGCTTTCGCATGCGTACATGATCCAGGATGCCTTCGGCGAGATGGTCGGCGCCTGGATGCTGCTGAAGCAGGCCGTCGTGGCAAGCGCGAAGCTGGATGCCATGTATGCTGAAAAGGGCCTGGTGATGGACGCCGACAAGCTGAACCTGGTGAAGTCCAATCCCGACGCGGCGTACTACTTCGGTAAGATAAAGGCCGCCGAGTTCTATTGCAGGGAGATCCTTCCCTTCGTCGCCGCACGCGTCGAAATCATGAAGTCGGGCGACCGCAGCGCGGTTGAGATGGTGTTCTGAGCCTCTCTTCGATAGCCTTTTTCCGTCAACAGATATAATCTTTCACCGCGAAAAGCTTTCGCCGGAAGGGCTGGCACTGCCGGGGGTCACGATGAAAAAGAATTTTGTGCTTGATACCAACGTTCTGCTGCACGATCCGGCGGCCATGACGGGGTTTGCCGACAACAATGTGTGCGTGCCGATTTACGTCATCGAGGAAATCGACAATTTCAAGAAGGAATTGTCCGAGTTGGGCCGTAACGCACGAGAGATTTCCAGGAACCTGGACAAGTACCGTGCGCTTGGAAACATCGGACAGGGCGTCGAACTGGAATCTGGTGGAAGCGTCCGGGTTCTGTTTTCGTCGCGTCACGACGTGATGGATTCCGAAATCATCCACAGGGACATCAACCTGAGCCACGTGATGGACAGGTTGATAATGGGCACGGCGCTGGAACTGAAGATGGCCGAGCCGGACGTGCCTCTGGTGTTCGTGACCAAGGACACGAACCTGCGCATACGCGCCGAGGCGATGGGCCTGACGGCTGTCGATTACGACAAGGAAAACAAGGACGTATCGGAGCTTTACACGGGAACCGGCGAACTTCTGCTTGAAGGCGACATGATCGCCGAGTTCTTCCGCGTGGGGCATGTGGCGATTCCGGCCGGCGTGAAGAACCTGTTCCAGAACCAGTACATCCTGATTCGCAATGCGACGAATCCTTCCCAGAGCGCGCTAGCCAGGGCATCGACCAAGGACGGACGCTTTCACAAGACGGTTGAGGTGCGTGATTCCGTCTGGGGTATCAAGCCAAGGAACAAGGAACAGCATTTCGCATTTGACGCGCTTCTGCGTGACGACATCAGTCTGGTGACGCTGATCGGGAAGGCCGGCACCGGCAAGACGCTGCTGGCGATTGCGGCCGGCCTGCAGAAGGTCACGGATGAACAGGTCTTTACCAGGATGCTGGTTTCCAGGCCGATTTTCCCGATGGGGCGCGACATCGGGTACCTGCCGGGTGACGTCGAGGAGAAACTGAATCCGTGGATGCAGCCGATTCACGACAACCTTGAACTGCTGATGGGATTCAACAAGCAGGATCGGCGCTCGAACAGGTCGCCCCGCGAATTGATGGACATGAATATGATCAAGGTCGAGCCGCTGACGTACATTCGCGGGCGCTCGATTCCGAACCAGTACATGATCGTCGATGAGGCGCAGAACCTGACGCCGCACGAGGTGAAGACAATCCTGACGCGCGTTGGCGAGGGCACGAAGATCGTGCTCACGGGCGACCCGTACCAGATCGACAATCCGTACGTCGATTCGGTCAATAACGGTCTGGTGTATATCGCCGAAAAGTTTAAGGATTCCGAGATAGCCGCGACGGTTACCCTGACCAAGGGCGAGCGGTCGAAGCTGGCGGAACTGGCGGCGAATCTGTTGTAAGACGGGTGCGGGCGGGCGAATTTTCATTCGCCCGTACGGAACGTGCGGAACCGCGGCCCGCGGATGTAACCCGCCCGTACAGGGAAGGACGTGCGGAACCGCGGCGGGCGGATGTAACCCGCCCGTACAGGGAAATTGGCGGAAGATGTGGAGATAACCTGATGGAAGTATCAGAGGCCCTGCGGAGTCGTCGATCAACCAGGGCGTTCGAGCCGGACGGCCTGCTGCTTGGCCGCGAGGTCCTGGAGGATTTGATTTTCGAGGCGACGCGAGCGCCTTCGGAATTCAACCTGCAGCCCTGGCGGTTCCTGGTTGTTCGCGATCGCGAGCGCAAGCAGGCCCTTTATGATTGCTGTTTCAAGCAGGAAAAGATTCGCCAGGCAAGTGCTCTGATCGTCGTCTGCGGCGATACCCGCGGGTGGGAGCGCGCGGACAAGGCCGCGGAAGAATTGATTGAAACAGGGTACTTCGATCCGGGTCCGGCGGCGCAGCCGGGTCAACAGTCGATTCAGTCCGCTCAGAACGACGCAAGGGCACTGGCGGAACGGATCAAGAATACTTATCTTCGTGACGAGCGCGCCCGAATTGCCATGGCGTACAGAAATCCGGCCCTGGTCGCGATGAACCTGATGCTTGTTGCAACCGAGCGTGGCATCGCATCGTGCCCGATCGCCGGGTTTTCCGAACCCCAGTTGAGAAGGGCTTTTGAGATTCCGGATCGCTTTGTTCCAGTCGTGATAATTGCCCTGGGGATGCCGTCGCTGGCGATGGGAAGGCAGCCTGTGAAGCCGCGGCGCCCGCTTTTCGAGGTCGTTTATCACGAGGACATGGCGTCCTGGTAGCCTGCCTTGCCGCGTAATTACCGCGCAGGCTGAATAATGGTGGATTGGTGAAACAGAACCTTAAGACCGTGCTGGTGTGGCTTCTTCTGATTGGTGTATTCGTTGCAATCGTGGAAACGGTCGATCGCAAGCCGGCCAGCAGCGAGATGGTGTTCTCGCAGTTTATCACAGCCGCCTTGCCGGATCCGACCACGCCGGACGGCCCATTGCCTTCCAGCCTTGTGAAGGAAGTCACGATAACCGGCCAGAAGATTGAAGGCCGGATGAAGGACGGCAAGGAATTCAAGACATTCGGCGATGTCAGCGAATACCAGAAGGATCTGGTCGGGCGCGGGATCTCAATTACATACAAGGATGAAACCGGTGGGATCTGGTTGCAGTTGCTGACAAGCTGGCTGCCGATGCTGTTCTTTCTTTTTATCTTCCTGTTCTTCATCCGTCAGTCCCAGTCCGGCGGCGGAAAGCTGTTTTCGTTCGGAAAGAGCAGGGCGCGTCAGTTGACCGACACCAGCCGCAAGGTCACCTTCAAGGACGTGGCCGGCATTGAGGAGGCGCAGGTCGAACTCAGCGAGATCGTGGAGTTT
>Ga0208458_1002740_pt1 | contig 12620 bp, 7 predicted proteins | sample AD_UKC085_MetaG_FD_184432 | JGI IMG/M metagenome (GOLD analysis project Ga0208458, IMG submission 184432) | Active sludge microbial communities of municipal wastewater-treating anaerobic digesters from USA - AD_UKC085_MetaG (SPAdes) (version 2) | ecosystem: Engineered > Bioreactor > Anaerobic >... | reverse complement strand
TTGTTCATCTGTACCTGGGCACCATCGGGAATCCCGGTTCTGTATCAGCGATGATCAGCGGGAAGATGGAGCTGCCGGTATTGAGAATGCTTCATCCGAAATGGGTCAAAGAGATGGAACACGAAGGTAAACTCGTTGTTGTCGATGATAAAAAGTAAAGTGGAATCGAAATAAAATTGAAAAGGGCCTGGAATTTTTCCAGGCCCTTTTTTTGTGGGTGTGTCGTCCCGCTTTCACGGAGGCGATATTGCTTGGTCGCGTCAGATTTTTTATACCGGGAATTCTTTCAGGAAAGATCGCTCCGTTTCGTAGGTGCCGATCAGGATCAATTCATCTTCTTTGTCGAGCCTCATATCCGGCTCCGGATTGATGTACGTGGTGCCCTTGTGCAATACGGCCGCCACCGTGCAGCCCGTGTTCTCTCTGATGCCCGAATTGGCCAGCGTTTTGCCCCACAGCGATTTGGGCGTGTTCAGATGAAAGAAGTTCAACCCTTCCGCGAGCAGCGAGGTTTCCTCATTCATCAGAAAATTGAATATCGTATTGGCGCCCAGCGACGCATACGACATGACAAAATCAGCGCCCGCCCGGTGTAATGTGGACACATTGCGGTCTTCGCTGGCGCGGCTGAGAATCTGCATGTCCGGCCGCAGGCTGCGCAAATATTTTGTCAGATAAATATTGGTGGCGTCATCATGAGAGGTGATGAGGGCCGCCGGCGCTTTTTCGAACCAGGCCTTCTCCAGCGTGTGAATATCGGCGGCATCCCCATAAATAAAATGAGACCCGTCTTCACCTTTCCGGCGGTTTTTTTCAATAATCAGATAAGGGATTTCTTCTTTTTCGAAATAATTGGCCACCGCGTGTCCGACGCGTCCTCCGCCGACGATGATGACCGGATCGCCGGCGATTTTGCAGATGTGGTAGAAGGAATACACCTCATCGTATCGGGCCAGAGAAGATTCCCGTCCCGCCAGGACCAGCACGCTCGTCCGGTTGATCGTATCGTGAGACTTGGGAATGATAAATTTTCCGCGCTCCCAGATTCCCACGACCGTCAATCCGAATGTTTCGCGAAGCCTGCTTTCCGCAAGTGTTTGACCGACCAGAGGCGTTCCGATTGCCGGTGTCTGGGCGATGATTAATTCCTTGTGACGGCCGATGATATTGGCTTTGCAGTCGCCCGCGATCGTCCAGCCGGCCAGAGACTCTCCCATAATGTCATACAACTGCAGGACCCGGGAGCTGCCCGCCAGTTGCAGGATGTCCACCGAATGCGGCGATTCCGCCGTGGTGATAATCGGAATATGTTCAAAATCTTCCCGGATGGTCAGCGTGATGTTGGTATTCATCTGGTCGCTGTTCGATGCCACAACCAGCGCGGCGTTCTGAATGCGCATTTTGTCGTATGTTCCCGGATCATCGATATTGCCGAGAGCGACCCGGATGTCCCGGTCATACAGTTCCAGCGCCCGGGCGAGATCGTCAACCACCACCACATAGTTTTTATTATAGCGTTTCAGTTTTTCGATCAGCGCTCCGGTGACGGGATCGAAATTGGTGATAATGATGTGATTTCTTGTGTCGGTGGGCAGCTCCCGGGGCGCGCGGTTGCGGGTCTGCGCTTCCATCCAGGGAGCGAAAAAGAATTTGATGAAAACGAAAGGAAGCAGAATCAGCAGAAGAATGACGCCGGAAAGCAAGACGATAATCGAGAAAATTCTGCCGATATCACCGGTGAATGTTATGTCTCCGAATCCGAGCGTGGACATGACCACCATGGTCCAGTAGAAACCGGTGACCCATGAATGTTCCTGTCCTTCCATGGCCATGATATAATGGAACAAGATGCTGTAGGTGGTAATCAGCGCGACAATGACGACAAGATACTTTATCAGTAAACGGATATTTGCCTTGATAATTTTACTTTCAACAAAAGAGCTGACGACAGCGGGTAAAAATTTCATGAGAGGGGTATCCTTGAGACGGAACAGGGTTGATATTGATTTCTACTTCGTTTGTGCTGCTAAAAGTATAAAAAGAACATCCGGGCCTGTCAATGAAAATAATTATATCACCGGAAGCGGGCAACGGGCAATTCTCCCGTCGGTCTTTAAATCAGCGCCTTATCGTTACTGGATTTCAATGCAAGCAGGATCAGGCACAGCGCGAAATAACCTGCCGACGTCAAATAGTGAGCCTGCGCGTGAATGTGCCAGGGCAGATACAGTTCGCCCGTCGGCAGAACCGAATGAATAATTCCGAAAAGCGTGAACACGGCGCAGACGGCGGCGCATAAAGCGGCCAGCCTCGCCTTGTTGTCGATTAAGAAAGCCAGCATGCTTCCCCACAGCAGTCCCGTAATGATGAACCCGTTGCTGAGCATCGTCAGCGTCTGATGCATGACCTGCAGCCGCGCCGGCAGTTTATCCGGCGTGGCGCCCGCCGCTCCCATGAACTGTCCCAGAATAATCAGCACCATGCTGGCGATGACCGGAAGGACACTGAGGCTGACGGCCGGAGAATGAGCCGGCGGAGAATCCTTGTAAGCCTGCCGCATAATCTCAAAACCGATGAAGATGAAAATCGGCGCAATAACCGCCCGCGGGATCAGACTGACAAGCAGGGAAAGCAGTCCGACCACGGAGCAGACACCGATCAGGATGCCCGTCAGCAACGTGTACCACCAGGTTGCCCCCATTTTTTTATAAGCCGGATGACCGATGTAAGGCGTGGTTTGCGCCACACCGCCGAAGAATGCCGCGATCAACGACGAAAATGCTTCCGTCAGCAGAATGTCTCGGGTGCGGTAATCGTCACCGGCCAGCCGCGCGCTTTCCGTGTTGTTGATGCCGCCGATGATGGTCAGAATGCCGAAGGGAATGGCAATGCTCAGATAATGCATGCTTTGCGGAACGGTTTTCAGAAACTCGACGGTAGGCAGGGGCAGTGCAAAATGCATATCCAGAGCCGGCGCAGTGAACTCCGGCAGATAGCCGCCGAAGCCCAGGGCAAAATGAATTCCGGTGCCCAGAATGACCGCCGCCAGGACGCCGGGCATCCGTCCCGGCAGTTGCATTCTACTCATAAGCGTCGTAAAAATCAGCCCCAGTGCCACCATGCCGACAACCGCTTCGTTGAAAATTTCGACAAGCGGCAGAAAACCGAGCAGCATTAGTCCGATGCCGGCCAGCGGCCCCAGCAGGCCCGCGGTGGGAATCATGCGCTGCAGCAGACCGCCGAAAAAAGAAGTGAATATCTTTACGACGCCGATCATAAACAGTGTGGCCATGCCGATATGCCAGGTCAGCTGCGCGTCGCGTGTGGCGATATACGCGGGACCCATAACGGCGTAGGCAATGCCGATGGTGGAGGGCGTATCGATTCCCAGCGGCATGGCCGTGACATCCGCTCGGCCCGTTCTTTTTCTCAGACGCAGCGCCAGCCATGTATAGACAACATCCCCGATAAAGATGCCGACAGCCGTTCCCGGAATCATGCGGGTGAGGATCATGTCCGCCGGATAGTTGAACGTAAAAACCAGAATGGCGCTGAAAAAAATCAGCGTTCCGACGTTATCCAGAAACAAAGCAAGAAAAGCGGTGGTCTCTCCCCAGAGTCTGTTCTGACCGGCTGTATTTTCAGCGTTCATCGCGCCTCCTCAAACGTCCGTTTTCCCGTGTGTCGCTGCGACCGAAGGCTATCGTCCGGCTGTGCCGGAGAGACGCACTGATCTGCGATCACGTATGCCGTAATTCTATAAACAAAAAAGAGCCGTTTGACAATTTGTTTTCCGGAACATGACTTTTGCGGCCAAAGAAAACCTGCCCGCTCTCATCATTGAGCATTTTTCCCAGTTAAAGATTAAGGATGATCGCTGATGGTTATTCTAACGTTTTTTGTTCTTTCTCTTCATGAAAGAGCACTTTGCGCAGGGTGGCGCGATAACCATTGAGTGTTTCGCGATATCGTTCAATGAGCGCCAGACTGTCCGGGGTTGCACTCGCCAGATAGGAAAGCACCAATTCTTTCTTGATCTCGATGTGCTTTCTGATACGTTCTTCATCAAGAGAATCATAAAACATTTCGATCATTTTTTTGCGCAGGGGACGGCAGGTGTGTGTGATGAGAATAACGACAATGTTGTTACCTGCTTCCGCGATGGCTTCCTGTGACAGGAGCTCCAGATCAATCAAATGTTTTTTATCATGCAAATGGGCCAGCTCTTCATCAAAAATATCAATCAAGGTTTTAATATCGCGGGGCGTAATTTTGGGGACGGCGAGTCTAAGCATCTCCGGCAGGAAAAACGTCCAGAATTCCCAGATCTCATCCAGAATATAAGGATCCGCCACCCATTCATTATCCGGCTCTTCCGTTTGCAGAAAAAACATTCTTAGAAAATCGATGCTGGCGCCCTTCATATAGTCGCGGACATAAACGCCGTCGCCCTGCCGGATGGTCAGCACGTTCATCAGTTCCAGATGCTTGAGGGCGATTCTCAGCGACGCTCTGTCCACATGCATATCTTTGGACAGTTGCCGTTCGGAAGGAAGCTTATCGCCAGGCTTCAACTGCCTGCCGAAAATCTGCCGGACCAGAATATTCATAACTCTCTCATGTGATTGAAATCCTTCCATAACTACTCCTTAATATACCTGTCTACGTAAAAAAATAAAAAATACTTGACATGTGGCAAATATATGTTATTAATTGGTCAAACCAATTTTACATTATTAATATACCATTTTTGCTTTGCATGATCAAGTACCAAGTTGATTAATTGAAAAGAAGTCATCAAAACAAGGCGTCTTTTTTTGCAGATTAAATATAGGTCCGTCTTCTAATAACGAAATGCAAACTGTGAAAATGGATTCCAAATATTTAAAAATACAAAAAGAAAACCATAGCCTCTGGGTGGAAATGAAAAATCCGCCGGTTAACTTCCTGACCGTGGCGATGCTCGAAGAGCTCTTGGATCTCGTCAAACAGGTCTCCCGGGATCCTTCCATCCGGGTATTTATCCTGACGGGCGGTATCGAAGATATTTACATCATGCATTTTTCCATTCCCGAACTTTTCACGTTATCAAAGGACAATAAAAAAATACTGCTCAACCTTTTCATAAAAACCAGACTGACCGCTGCTATCCTGACGCACTTTACAACCTGGACGAACGGGTTGATGGATGGCTTCGAATGGTATGAGAAGCTGGTGCTGAAATTTGCCAAAGTTTTGAGCGGCTATTCATCCAGCCTGTATTTGTGGTTCATCATGCAACGGCTTTACATGGCGATTGAACGGCTGAATAAAATTACCATTGCCGCGATTAACGGCAACTGCAACGGCGGCGGCACCGAATTATCCGCGTGTTTCGACTTCCGATTTATGGTGGGCGATCAGGGGTTTACGCTTGGACAACCGGAGGTCCTGATTAACATTGTTCCCGGCGGGGGCTCTACACAAAGGCTTCCCCGGCTGATCGGCAGAGCCAAAGCGCTGGAACTGATGTTGCGAGGCAATCAGTGGGACGCTGAGGAAGCACACCGCGTGGGTTTGCTTACCGGTTTTTTTAATAAAGCAGAATTCAAGACCAAAGTACAGGAATTTGCCGATTTGATGAGCAAGCGTCCCATGACGGCGGTTGACGCGATAAAAAAATGCGTTCATGAGGGCTCGGAAACGACGTTAAGACACGGTTTGAGCATCGAAATGGAACAGAGCATTCGCTGTCTGGATACGGATGACACCAGGAATGCCATGCAGGCCTACATGCGTTACCTGGATCAACATATTAATTCCATGGATCGTCAGAAGATGACGACACAAGACATTAATCAGGTTGTTCAGGACACCGTGACGCATATGGCCGAAGGCAAACTCTATACATTCAAACATTGATGATCATCGAAAGAGGTCTATCTAATGAAAAAATTAAGGAACAAGGTTGTTGCCATAACAGGTGCGGGGTCCGGCATAGGCAGGATGCTTGCTGTACAGCTGGCTGCTGAATCCTGTCATCTGGCGATTTCGGATATAAATGAAGTCGGTCTGAAAGAAACGGAAAAAATCATCGGTCAAAGTGTCAATGTTTCAATTCATGTCGTGGATGTGTCGAAGCAAGATCAGGTCATCAGATTCGCTAAGGAGGCGGAATCTCATCACGGCGGCATCGACATCATCATCAACAACGCCGGAGTTGCCCTCGGCGATTTTCTGGAAACGGTACCGATAGAGGATTTTAAATGGCTGATGAGCATAAATTTTTGGGGTGTGGTGTACGGCACCATGGCTTTCCTTCCTTACCTGCGCAAACAGCCGGAAGGTCATATTGTTAATATATCAAGTATCAATGGAATCGTCCCTAATCCGAATAACGGTCCATACCAGTCCTCGAAATATGCGGTCAGAGGATACACGGAAACTTTGATTCAGGAGATGAAGGGAACAAACATACGTGTCAGTTGTGTTCATCCGGGCGGCATTAGAACAAATATTGCGCGGAATACCAAGGTCAATAATACATATTACTCCATGTCAAAGGAACAAGTGGCTGCTTTATACGATCAAGAAATATTTCGTACCTCTGCGGAAAAAGCTGCAAATGTAATCGTCAAGGGAATTAAAAATAATGAACAAAGAATCATGGTCGGATACGATGCAAAAGTTCTGGACATCCTCATGAGACTTTTTCCAAAAATGATCGTGAATATATCGGCAAAAGTTGCCAAACAGATGGCACGCAAATATGCTGAGATAGAAATCTGAAATACGCACAATGATTTTTGTAAGGGGGCATCCATGAAAAACGCGGTTGTTAAGGGCTGCCAAATTGTCACGGCTACAGATGTATGCCTGCAATAATATGTTTGCTGTAAAGAAAGATATTCAAGAAATGGAGAAATAATATGCGTGACGTTTATATCATCGGAGTTGATACCTTAAAGTTCGGCAAGTACATGGATAAGAGCATCAAGGATCTGGCGATAACGACGGCCGGCGGATGTCTTAAAGACGCCGGACTGGAAAAGAAGGATATTCAGGCTCTCTGGTTTGCCAATGCGGGCTGGGGTGAACGAGGACAGATGACCATTCGCGGCCAGGTCGCCCTCAAGGGAATGGGCATTGAAGGCATTCCCATCGCCAATGTGGAAAACGCCTGCGCAGGCGGTTCCACCGCTTTTCATCACGCCTGGTACGGTGTTGCCGGTGGTTTGTACGATATCACGATGGCCGTTGGCGCGGAAAAACTTTATTTTTCCAATAAGAATCTTGTCTTCTTCGGTTTTCTGGGAGGCATCGATATCGAAAACGTTCTGAATATCGCTAAAACCCTTTCTGTTTTTACGCTCACGCCGGAAGAGAAAGTAAAAGTGGAAGAATTCAAGCAGCGCTACCAGGCGGTGAAAAAGGCGGCAAACAATGGCGGCGTGAAAAAAGCCAAAGCAAAAGAATCAAAATGGAAGGCCTATCGAGACAAGTTCACCTCCTTTATTGTTCTGGGTGAAAAAATCGGTTACGATACCGTGTGGCAGCTGGCCAAGATGTCATCGGGAGATCACTCGCCATTCATGGATGTTTACGGTTTCGCCGCCCGCCAGCATATGAGAAAATACGGCTCCACGGTGGAACAGATGGCCATGATTGCCTCCAAGAATCATTTCAATTCCACACTCAATCCCAACGCTCAATACCGCTTTGACGTACCCGTGGAAAAAGTTTTGTCCGACCGCATCGTCTCCTGGCCGCTCACGCGCGCCATGTGCGCGCCCATTGGTGACGGCGCCTCTTCAGCCATTCTCTGTTCCGGAGACATGGTGAAGAAACTCGGCCTGACCCATCAGGCTGTCAGGGTCAGGGCTTCCATTCTCGGTTCGGCCATCAGAACATCTTTCGATTCCGATATCCCGGAAATCGGAGAACGGCTGTCCAAACAGGCTTATGAAAAAGCGGGAGTCGGTCCGAAGGATATTAATGTTGCCGAAGTGCACGATGCATCGGCCTTCGGTGAAGTGGTGCAGGCGGAAAATCTGGGCTTCTGTCCCCGGGGCGAAGGCGGTATTTTTGCCGAAAAAGGGGAGACCAGTCTGAAGGGCCGCATTCCCATTAATCCCAGCGGAGGCCTGATTTCACGCGGCCATCCGATCGGCGCTTCCGGTCTGGCTCAGGTCCACGAACTGGTGACCCAGTTGAGAGGCAACGCCGGAAAACGTCAGGTGAATAACGCCAGACTGGCTCTGGCGGAAAACGGCGGCGGCGCTCTGGGTACGGAAGAAGCGGCCATGTGTATTCATATTCTTGAAGCGCCCTCATCCTGAAAAGATTTACGTCACCCGTGACGTTTTGCAGCTTGAAAAAAAAGATTCAGCGTTATCACGGTATCCGGCTCCCTGGTTTGCAGAAGAGGGAGCAGTCTTCAAAAGGGTAAGATTGTTGCAGTCAATCCACAAAGGGAGGGGGATTATGATAAAACCGAAGGAGGTCAAATCTTTATTAGACCGTGAGCCGCGTTTCGAGGACAGTTTCTGCAGTATGCAGGCGATTCCGAAAATACCGAAAATCCAGCTCAAGGAAACCAGGACGCTCGTCAGTCACGCCCGTCGCTTCAACGATGAAGTCGTCAGGCCGCTGGCGCTGAAAACCGATTTAAAAACGTTTCAGGATCATGACTATCTTCCCTGGGAAATTGTCGAAAAGGCGAATGAATGGGGATTCTATACCTTGTTCATTCCCAAAATATTCGGCGGCCAGGGCTGGAGTCTCCCGAGCCACGCTTACGTCATTGAAGAATTGTCTTCGGCCTGTGTCGGCATTGCCAATGTGGCTTTCGTTCACTACCTCGGGTTCATGACCCTGCTGGCTTCCTGGAACCTGCCGCTCATCAATCGAATCTGCCGTGAAGTCGTTGCCGGAGAGAAAACGGGCAAGCCCTGTCTGATTTCGCTGGCGATTACCGAACCCGGCGCCGGTACGGACGTGGAGGAAGTGGAACTGGTCGATCGCGGCAAGGTGACCTGTTTTGCCGAAAAGGTCAAGGGCGGGTACATCGTCAACGGCAGCAAGATTTTTATTTCCATGGGACACGTCTCCACCTGGCACGCCCTGATCGCCTATACCGATCTGAAAAAGCCTTCCGCAAATACGTTAATGCTTGCCGTCAGGACCGGGATGAAGGGATTCACCTTCGGCAAGCATGAAGACAAGATGGGGCAGCGCGCCTGCTGCGCGAGCGAATTGATTTTTCAGGATTGTTTCATACCGGATGAATATGTTTTGGGTGATTCACGCGATTTCCCAAATTCCCAGATTCGCGAGACCTCCGATCTCGTCAATCAGATCATCCACTATGTTGTCGAGGTCACCCGCGCGTCGGTGGGCGCCTTCGGAACCGGCGTGGCCCGCGGCGCTTATGAGCATGCGCTGAAATACGCCGGCGAGACCGAGGTGGACGGCAAACTCCTCATCAATCACGAGTGGGCGCAGATCATGCTGGCCGAGATGTATAAAAATGTGATTGCCGGACGGCTGGCTTACAACGAGGCCAATTATTCCAACAGCCTGAAGGGCGGCATTTTTAATTTCCTGCAGATAAAACCGCTTTACTACTATCTCAAGTATGTTCCGCAGATTGTGATCGATACATTCATCGTTCCTTTCTTCCGATTTAAAATGACCGACTGGGCGATTCGTCAGATTTTCGTGGAAGGACAATCGATGGAGGCGCAGAAACGCTGTTCCGGGTGGTCGTCAATCGCGAAATTCTTCGGCACCGATATGGGGTTGAAGAACAGCCAGATGGCGCTCGAATTGATGGGACAGGCGGGGTTGCGGCACGACCGCGGCGCGGAAAAATTCCTGCGCGATTCGAAGCTGCTGCAGATTTACGAAGGCACCAATCAGTTGAACCGCCTTAATCTTTTTAATTGCCTGATCGCGCGTTGCGTGCCGCAGGCCCGTGTATTCGAAGAATAGGAGGGATGAGAATGCTGACAACCGTAAAATGCGAACTCAAGTCTTTTGAAGATCTGGCACACAATTTTGCGGCGAAGGAACTTGCCGCCAACCGGGAAGCAAACGACCGTTATCCTTTCGGTCCCCTCTTTGATTCCGTGATTGATAAAGCGCATGACGTCGGACTGCTCGGTGCGACGCTGCCCGAAGAATGCGGCGGCATCGGTCAGGATATCGGCGCCTTGTGCATCATTCTCGACCACATCAGCGCGGCGGATGCCAGCCTGGCCGGTATTATTTTCACGAACGCTCTGGCTCAGGAAATCGTCCTGGCGGCGAGCCACAAAAATCTGCTGACCGCCCTGATGGAAAAAGCGGCCGACGCCAAAGCGGCGCTCATCGCCTTTCCCTCTTTTTCCAATCCTGCGGAAAACGGCGTTTCCCTGGAAGCCGTCAACTCCAAAGACACGTATCTGCTGAGCGGCGCCATGGAATACATTGTCCTGGGCGGCCTGGCCGGCCAGGCGCTTGTTCCGGCTAAAATCAAAGGACAGGAAGGCTTCAGCTTTTTCCTGATTCGTCTGGCGGATAAAGGCGTTACCAAAAGCGAGCCCGTCTTCAGCCTGGGGTTGCATGCCTGCCCGGCCGTGGATTTAACGCTTTCCGGTGTGGAAGGACAACTGATCGGTCAGGCGGGAGAAGGAATCAAATATTTCAATCAGGCCTCCGACCGGATGCATGCGGCGGCGGCGGCCATCCAGTGCGGTATTATGAGGGGATCGTTTCAGGAAGCGTTCGATTACAGCCGGCAGCGCTGTCAGGGCGGCCGCGAAATCATCAACTGGTCGGGATTGCGCATGCTGCTGGCTCAGATGGCCGTGCAGGTGAAAATCGCCGAGATGGTGGTTTCCGAGGCGGCCATGGCGGTGGAGAACCAGGAGAAGCAGTGGGGGCTCTGCACCCGAGCGGCGGCGCTGCACCTGTCGGAACTGGCCTGCAAACTGACCGCCGACGGCATCCAGTGTCTGGGCGGCAACGGTTATATGAAAGATTACGGACAGGAAAAAAGATTCCGCGACGCCAAGCATGTCCAGGCCCTGCTGGGGCTGGCCCCCATGCGGAAGCTGTCTCTGATCAGGGACATGTTGTCGTAAAAAATATCACGGTCCTGCCGCCTTCGGGCGGCAGGCAACCGAAGAAACTTTGGTGGAATCTCTACGCGCGCTGTCACGGGTTCCGGATGACTAAAAAAGAAGGATGAGGAGTAAAGATGTATTTGCTGGCAAATTTGAAAATCGGTTCGTTCATGGTCAGAAGTTTATTGACATTTTTCAAGGATGAAATCAGGCGCGGGACGTTCCGGGCGAATTTCAGCAGCCTGATGAAAACGCAGGAAATTGCGGAAGACATGTCGTGGGCCGAACTCAGCGAAGAAAAAGCCCGCCAGTACGGCGACCGGACATTTCTGATTTACGAAGACCGGGAATTTACATTCCGGCAGATGGACGAAAACGCCAACAGGGTGGCCAATTTTCTGCAGTCGCTCGGCGCCGGAAAAGCGAAGGGTGTCGCCATCATCATGGCCAACTGCCCCGAATATCTCGATGTGTACATCGGGTCGCAAAAACTCGGCATGTATTCCATTCCCATCAACACCTCTTTGCGCGGCGACAGTCTGCTCTATATTCTGAACCACAGCGATGCGGAATTCATCGTGATCGACGAAGAATATCTCGAGGTGTACAATAAAATAGCGGACAGGCTCGAACGGAAGAAGACGGTGATTGTCAACCGCTCTGTACCGCCGGGTGCCTCCGGTCTGCCGCACGGCCTGTTGAATCTGGCCGATGCGTACAAACAATCGACCCGGAAACCGAATGTGCCCTATGATAAAAACGATGTGTGCTTCATCCTTTATACGTCGGGAACAACCGGCCTGCCCAAAGGCGTCATGTACCGTTACGGCAAAACCACTTTGAAGCTGCTTTCCATTCCCGCATATGCGCTGTACAAAAAATCGGACATTCTCTACACCTGCCTTCCCCTGTTTCACGGCAACGCACTCTGGCTGTGCGTGACACAGGGCATGCATCGCGGTTGCCGGGTCGTTCTGGGCAGAAAATTTTCGGCCAGCCGGTTCTGGGATGATATGCGCAAATACAAGATTACCGCCTTCAATACTATCGGCGCCATGATCCCGATTCTGATGAAGCAGCCGCCCCGCGACAATGACAGCGTCAACAACGTGCGCTTTACGTTGTCGGCCGCCTGTCCGGTGGATGAATGGGAAAAGTTCGAAAGACGATTCGGCATTAAAATCTACGAAGCGTACGGCTCTGTGGACGGCGGCGGCAAGAGCATCATGAACCTGGGCAACGCCCCGGTCGGCTCCATCGGCAAGCCCGCGCCCAACACGGTTTACCGGCTGGTGGATAATGAAGGCCGGGATGTTCCGGACGGCACGCCGGGGCAGCTCATTTTCGAATCCAAAGGCAAGAAGAAATCGGTGGAGTATTTTAAAAACGAGAAGGCCAGCAATGACAAATTGCGCAACGGCTGGATCTACACCGGGGATCTCGTAAGGCGCGACAAAAACGGCTACCTCTACTTTGTTGGACGCAACGCGGAGTTCATGCGCATCAAGGGCGAAAATGTTTCCGCGTACGAAG
>Ga0208458_1002723_pt1 | contig 12670 bp, 7 predicted proteins | sample AD_UKC085_MetaG_FD_184432 | JGI IMG/M metagenome (GOLD analysis project Ga0208458, IMG submission 184432) | Active sludge microbial communities of municipal wastewater-treating anaerobic digesters from USA - AD_UKC085_MetaG (SPAdes) (version 2) | ecosystem: Engineered > Bioreactor > Anaerobic >... | reverse complement strand
TTAATGTTCTCTGGGGGGGTGACGGTAACCGACGCATTTTTAATTTAAGAGCCGGGTGGTTCTCACCGTAAGACCATCGCAAGTATTTTTTAATAGCGGCAAAGGCCAGCCAACGCATCGTTGGCCCCCATGTGGGGTGGCTCATCAACCAACTCCGTAATTCAAGCGGGCTAACATGCTCCAAATCTCCATTGCTATCAAGATATAAACGGAGTACTCGCCGATAGCGATCACAGGTGTTTTCGGCAATTGCTTGTTCAGCCAGGTAAGATTCAATTTTCTCGTTGTTATTCATTTTCCACCTCAGTAATAATAATATTGGTTAAGGGCAGGAGTTTACTACCATTATTCCTGACCGATAGACTGATTATACTAATTTGATCTTGACAATAAAATAAGCGGAATGAATTCCCGGTATAACTGCATCGAACCATGATCATTAACTCCAACTTTCGACCAGTTATTGAAAATTGACTGAGCCCCTACCCTGTCGCATTCACCCTGAATATTATCTACTCAATCGCCATACATTTAGGAATCGAGTTATGCTATACTCATCTACATTAGTTTCTCAACTTATCTGCAAAGTTACTGTTTTAGGCCGGATCCATCATACCCCCTGCTTTCTCAGGATAATTGGCGGGATAACCACACGAGGCATATCCCACCTCAAAAAGAATGCCATAATTACAGGGGGTTCACAGTTCCCTTGACAGCCAGTTTGAACAATGGAGGTTCATAATGAGACGGGGTATTTACTGGTCAGTGTTGATCACCTTTGTTCTGAGTACATTTTTTTCGATTTCTACCAGGCCTGTACAAGCGATGCTGCCGCCAGCCAAAGCACAAGCCGAGGCTCTGAACTTGACAGTCAATTCCACGGTAGACGAAGATGATGCCAGCCCAGGAGATGGCATTTGCGCCACCGCTGGTGGAGTCTGCACTCTGCGAGCAGCCATTACCGAAACCAACGCCTGGCCCGGCAGAGATTCTGTGTCAATTCTAGGCGGCACTTATTATGGCACAACGGTGGAGATATCGGATTCCCTACAGTTGTCTGGTCAAAAAGGCTTCACCATTTTAGATGGTTGGTCAATCCATTTGGAATCCGTTTCAGAAGATTTTACCGTGAGCATTTCCGGGGTAACTCTTCAAAATGGAGGCGGCATTTCGGGTGGCTGGAATGGACAAGATATTGTTATTGAAGATTGCCAGATCATTAACAATCATAATACAGGGATAATAGCCCGAGGCGGGAATCTTGATATTTATAGGTCAATCATCAGCGGAAATGTGGATACACAGCCTGAGGACGGAAGTGTCGGCGGGATTATAGCAAGCATATCAAACCTGGGCATCTCTCAATCGATTATTTCAAACAATACCGGTGCTTGGGGCGGCATTTCATCAGATTGGAGTATGCTCATGTCGGGCAGCACTGTCAGCAACAATACCGGTACAGACGGTCCTGGCGGAATGCGCGTTATTGGTGCCCGAATCGTCAATTCTACCATTAGCGGCAACACGGGCACTGAAGGGGCTGGCATTTGGACAAACCGGGGGATAGAAATTTACAGCAGCACCATCACGCAGAACTCAGCGGTGGGGACTGGCACGCAAATTTTTAAAACCGGCAACGGCGGCGGTATTTATTTTTTCGGTGATGGGAGCACGACTTTATATAACACGATAATTGCTGAGAACCATAGCTCGGCCGGATCCAATGATTGTGACGGGCCCATCACCTCGGGTGGTTATAATTTGATTGGATCTACCACCGGCTGCGAATTTGCCAGCGCCGTCGGTGACTTGCTGAACGTCCCAGCCCGCCTAGGCCCGTTACAAGATAACAACGGGAGCACATTCACCCATGCTCTGCTACCTGGTAGTCTGGCCATTGACGCGGCCAACCCGGAGGGCAGCGCAGAGACGGAGGGGCTTGACCAACGCGGCTGGTACCGCAACCGGGACAGTAACGGGGATGGATTTGACCGGGATGATATCGGCGCTTATGAAGCCGACGGACCAACCCTGCGCAATATTGAGTTGTCTGGACAGATAGACTTGTATCCGCGTGGTTTTGACATCCAGGGCAATTACGCCTATGTAGGCACAAACGGGCGCCTGCTGATCATGGACATCACCGACCCTATCCACCCGCGAAAGATTGCCGCAACCCCTACGGGGCCGGATGATCTTGGGCCCCTGGTAACCGGGGGGGATTATGTCTATTACCTTACCCTTGACCAGCAATCAATGTATACATACATGGTTAACCTGCATATCATCAACGTGTCTGATCCTACTCATCCCATTGAGATTGGATTTCTAAGTCTTGGTAAAAGCGCCCACCTAAGTCTCAGTCTGGCGGTTTCCGGTGGGCACGTTTACATCTCTGGTTTAGAATCAGGAATGGCTATCGTAGATGCTACAGATCCTTCACGGCCGGCACGGGTGAAAACCCTACTCGGCTTTACACAGGGATTGGCAATTCAGGGTCAGTACCTATACGCATCAAGGGCGAGAGGCGGTGTCACAGACCTGCTCGTGCTGGACATATCCATCCCAGCTTCACCTAGTCTGGTGGGAACTGCTGATGAGATTGGCGGCACAGGCCCCCTGCTAATCCACAATAATTACGTGTATACAACCGACCCCTGGTTTGGGCTGCATGTGATTGATATCAGCGACCCCGCGTACCCGCAGCAGGTCAATCCAGAATTGAGATTCACCGGCGAACTGCTGGCAGCTGGTGGGGACCAGGTTTACCTGCGCCTGGGCCAAACCATCCAGGTGATCAATATCAACCTACCGGCCAACCCTGGAATGGTCGGCAGTTTCCATCTCCCCGATTCTGCTTTACTTCTAGCCGATACATCGGGTCAGTACCTGTTCGCTGCGCATTTAAGTGGTGATATAAGTGCGGTTCGCGTTTTTGATGCCTCGGACCCTTCGGGCTTGTATGAAATCTGGTCCATCCATAACACCGGCATGGACGATTTTGAGGTATCCGGGAATACGATCTATGCCCTCAATGTGGGAGGGCTTAACATCCTCAGCACGGCAACCCCCGGCAGCCCGGTGACAATTGGCTCTTATTCCTGGGCGTCAGGTCACCCTGGCGGAATAACTGTACAAGATACTCACGCCTATGTGACCTTGTGTCAAGATGACGGCACTGGGAAACTGCTCGTCCTGGATGTTTCCAGCCCGGCAAATGTTGTGGAGATCGGCGGGCTTAGCTTTGCGCATCCTGTTTATTCACCTATGCCGATCAATTCACTGCCTGGCAGTCCTTTCATTTACTTACAAACCGAAGATCATCAATTGGCGCTGGTCAACGTCAGTGATCCGCTGCATCCGACCCTGGCGGGTTACTACGGGGCTTTCCAAGGATTCATAAATGATTTTATCATTTACGATAGCACGCTCTATTTGCTGGAAAGGAAATCCGCGACAGACGGCCAGTTTCACAGCCTGGATATCAGCTACCCAGCAACCCCACAGCCCTTGGCCTCTGTAGCTTTGGAGGATCCGGCAGATATGGACCTGGAAGGCGGCTTGATGTACATCGCTGACAGCCCAGGGAGCGTCTATATCTTCAACGTGGATAACCCTGCTGTGCCGGTTGAGGTGGCGGTTTATGACACCGGCGCACCCGATGATGCTCATTTTTCGAGCGTTGATGTTGATGGAACCCGTATAGTTTATTCACAGCTGATTAATGACTATTATTCTGTTGACATGCTTACTCAGTTGGTTGTAACCGGTCTGGCGGAGTTGCAATCTGGGCAGGAACCAGCGGGCATGTACACCCTGATTGGATCATTAGTGCACGCAGAGATGACGGGCAACCGTGCGTATTTGGGAACCTACGAGCCCAACGGGCAGAGCCATCTACAGGCGTTGGATCTATCCGCCCCCGCGAATCTAGTTTTCGCGGGCGAGGCAGTCTTGGGTACTAACTTTGGCGGCCTGGGTGTTGCTATGGATGGAAATTATGCCTATGAAATAGGCGGAGATCATCGGTTGCATGTGTTCGACATCCAAGATCCGGAAGCTCCTACCGAAATCGGGGCCTGTGATCTGCCAATAAGTCAATATTACTATCAAATACCCGCGCCATTGGCTGTATCTGGCAGTTATGTTTATATCGGTTCAAATGACGGCCTGTTTATCGTGGATGCATCTGACCCGCACCTGCCCGTGCTGGTCTATGAATACTTGACCACAGGCACACCGTTCGGTGTCGTCATCCAGCAGCCGTATGCTTACATGGGGGATGCTGAAAGTTTCAAGGTGCTGGATGTGAGCGATCCGAGAGCACCAATATTAATAGGCGCCTACGCAGTAGATGGGTCCGGGCTGGCGATTGAGGGCGATTATGCCTATATATCCAACTGGCAAGATGGAGGTATGCTCATCCTGGACATATCCAACCCATCCTTACCCACCCTAGTTACTTCCTACACTGGACAGATTCAATATCCAAGCGCAATTGCCGTGGACGACGGGAGAGCGTTCATCGTGGCATCTCGTGAACTGCACATTCTGGATGTTTCCAACCCGGTACTGCCCCTGCCGTTGAGTGTTCACCCTATTACTGATAACTGTAGTTGTGTTTACCTGGAGAAAATTGTCGTCAAGGAAGGGTATGCTTATCTGCTCAGAAGTTTATGGATGGGAGGCGGACCGGGTGTGCGCTGCTCCCAACTCATCCTGGATGTTTCCAATCCAGAGGCTCCAGTTCTGGCTGGATCTGTTGAAACTGGACTGAGTATGCATGACATATTTGTGGATGAGAGCAGCGACATGGTTTATCTGGCTGATTTAAATAAAACTCTCTCGTCTTTCCGGTTCGATCCAGGCGCTGTGGCAGTGCCTCCTAGTAGCTATGCCCGGCTGCGTTCTGCCACAGGCGATGTTCTGTTAGACCTGCCTGTAGGATTGTTCAATGCCACGGCCCGGGTGACTTATACAGCGTACCCCCAAGCGTCCCATCCTCTCGATCCGCTGGTTTTCGCTGGGCACAGCTTTAGCCTTCAGTCAACCATTCCCGACCTCAATCATCCCGCCTATATCACTGTCTCCTATACTGACTATGATATCCGGGGACTGGACGAAAAAGAACTGCGTCTTTACTACTGGGACACAGTCAGTAATTCCTGGTTGGATGCCATCGAGACCTGCGGCCCCAATTTCACCTACCTGCGCAGCCCGGTCAAAAATCAACTGAGTCTAGATGTATGTAAGTTTGGGGAATTTGCTTTGTTTGCGCCAGTGCAGCAGTTTCTTCCTTACTCGATCCACCTTCCCATTATTTACAGCCGACCGCCGGTTTACGTGATTTCTGGGTACATCACCGAAGATAATGGCTATACCCCTCTTGGGGGTGTCCTCTTGAATTGCAATGGAGCAACTGCCCTGAGCAACGTTGATCGGGGAAGGTACTCGCTCAATGTGCCCGCTGCCACCTGTACATTAACCCCTTCCTTGGTGGGTTACACATTTACCCCGTCCTCGATCACGCTCACCGTGCCGCCTCACGCCAGTTATGTAAACTTTATTGGTACGCGTCTGCTTACTTCCCCCCCGATGGTGGTGCCACACCCATGAAAGCCTCGACTAACACCTCGATGGGGGAGCGACTCACCCACAAAAACCTCAATCAGTACCCAGGGCAATGTCGCTTAAACAAGAGGTGAAAAGATAAAGCCATGCCCCAGGAGTAAGAGTATGGCAGAAGAACAGTTCGTCAGTATAAGGATTCATTATCAATAGCGGAACAAAAAATCCACAGAATCGCGGGCAGAATGTCCATTGATTTTTTTGTAAGGTCAATCCGAATTGGTTACCTACACAACGAAATTATCAGTCTGACTTTACAGAAGTGAAAGTAAAATGTGTTGTTCGCTCTCTGCTAATTCTGTATAATGATTTTAGTGGTTGTTAGAAGCTAAACCCCAGGTGGGAAGTGCCGCGAATTATTAACAACCATCAACAAACTGGGAGGATGATCCAATGAAAAAAACATACAGCATTCCGCTTTGGCTGCAAGTTGGTCTCAACTTGTTCACAATAATGATTGTGGCTTCGCTTCTGTTCGCCAGCCGAGCCTTGGCTGCGCCAGCCAGCACGTCTCAAATTCCCGGGTTTATCCCCTACCAGGGCACGCTGGTTGAGAGCGATGGCACCCCGATTACAGGCCTGATCGACATGGGCTTTTCTCTATATGCAGACCCAACTGAGGGTGCCGCATTATGGACAGAGACACATTCCAGCAACAACGCTGTGCCTGTTGCTGAAGGACTGTTCAATGTGAACCTTGGCAGTATTACCCCCATCCCGTCGGATTTATGGAATCAACCTTCCCTTTATCTGGGTATTCGGGTGGGGGCGGATGATGAAATGACCCCACGCCAGCCTATCGGAGGAGTACCTTCGGCGCTTCAGTCTGGCGTTTCGCAACTTGCACTCACCGTGCCAGATGGTTCGATTGGATCGCAACAAATTACGGATGGTGCAGCCACATCATCAAAAGTAGCCTTAACGCACGGTGAAGTAATAGGAACTGGAGAGGTTTTAGCTTTAACGCATACACCTCAGATTGTCCCTGGGTTAAGTGCTACGGTTAATCCGGCTACCCCTCAAGTCTTACAACTATCTATGACATTGGATGCTCAATATTATTCTTGGGATTGCCTCACGCTTTTGGCAGTGCCTTCTGTTGATGGTGCGTTAATTTACCCTGTCATGACATTATGGAGCTATCCGGATGATGGTATCCGCTCCTCAATATCTTCAACCAGACAGATCAACTTGTCAGCAGGGCCGCACACGATTGATGTGCGCGCCTGGTGTGAAGGGACCTCGGGAGCGCAGATCCTATCGGGACAATCTTATATGAGTTATTTTCTATTCTCGCAATAAATCTGAATCCATACAATTATGAAAACAAAATTTTAGTTAAACAACATGACAACGCTTGTCATCTTGCATCACCCCATCGCAGAAAGAATGAGTCCCTATGAATAAAAAGAATGCAAGCTCAATTCGTATGCAAATAGTCTTGAACCTGGCCACAATCCTGATTGTGGCACTGCTTGTAGTTCCAAACCGGGTATTTGCTTCAAAAAGCGGCCAAATAAACTTGCCGGGTTTTGTTCCTTATCAGGGCAACCTTACAGATAGCCTGGGAAATCCACTGAATGGATTATACGATATGATCTTTCAGTTCTACGCGGTACCCGAAGGTGGGACACCATTATGGGAGGAAAGTCACCTGGGGATAAATGCGGTACCGGTATCTCAAGGATTATTCCAGGTCAATCTGGGCAGTTTGGTTCCAATTCCAGACGAAACATGGAATAACACCAACCTTTACCTGGGAATCAATGTTGAAAATGACCCGGAAATGATGCCCCGCCAACCTATCGGTTATGTTCCGGCATCACTACATGCAAATTTTGCACAGCAATCTGAACTTGCTCAACAGGCGCTGACTGTGCCCAATGCATCAATCACAGGTCTCGAGTTAGCTGATTATGCGGTGCGATCAAATCATTTTGCACCAACATACCTTTCTGATTTTAATACGGCACATGTTTTAAATGCATCTTCTGAAATGATGCCAACCGGTGTATCTGTAACTTTTACCTGTGAAACAGATTGCCTGGCCTGGATCACCCACCGTGGATTGGCTATGCATTCTGCAGGTGGGCCACGTGTTAATGCTTGTGTTTTTGTTGACAACGAGTGCTTGATCAATGAGCTGACCTTTATAACATCAGGATTTGGTAACTTGAACGGAAACGCGTTTGTAGAACTACCAGCTGGGCAGCACACAGTGGATGTGCGTTTCGCCAATCATTGGGAAAACACAACGGGTACAGCTTATTACTATGGAGATGCCAGTGGAACTTATGAGCATTTGCATGTAATTTTATTTGCACAAACACCCGATTAACAGAATGGATGGTGTAGTGATGAAAACAAACCTATATGTTATAAACTTTTTCCTTCTAATGGCCATGGTGTTTTCCAACTCCGTTGGCACCAATAATGTTTTTCAAAAGCATTATTCCACAACAGAAGCAAACGCAGTTAAAGCAGATGAACAATTGCAAATTATGGCGGATGGACAATTTGTGTACGGGCCTAACGCCAATGATTTTAACCTTGTTGGGTTTTTGGAAAAACTGGAAAGTCCACTGCTCCCCTACAGCGACTTAATCTTGGATAAGGCTACCTATTACAGTATCAATCCAAGGGTTTTGCTAACCATTCTTGAAATGAGCAGTGGATCGGTCACAACAAAAACCAAACCAATCGATAGCGAGAATTTACTCGGCTACACGGATATATACGGGTTAGATGTTCAGCTTGAAGAGTTGTGTCAGTCGGCCACGTACGCGTATTATCACAGGCTCTATCAAACGGATGAAAGTGCTAATTTTTCTCATGTGATATTAAAAAGTGGAGAAACAAAGGAATTGTCTGAGGATATTAATGCGGGAAGTTTAGCCATCCTGATTGCTATGGCTCCGCTATCCGAGGAATCAGAATGGATAAATATTACTTCACCAGAGAAAAAGTACGGGTTTACTCAGACTTACTTGCGCCTTTTCCCGGAAAGCGACCCATTAGATAACAGCAATAACGTGATCCCTAAAGCATCGCCTCCGGCAGACTTTCTTAAACTTCCTTTTTCGGGTGGTGATACATGGCGATTAACCGGTGGTCCACACGGTGATGTTGATGAAGCCATAGATTTCCAGCCCACAGGGGTATCCGGTTGTACGATTCCAACAAATCGCTGGGCTACCGCCGTGGCGGCCGGAAATGTCACCAGTGTAACTTGTGGAGGATGTCTGGTGCGAATCAGCCATGCGGATTCATGGGGATCTTATTATTACCATATGGCCAATACTCAGGTAGGGACCGGAGCAATTGTTAAAGACCAAAACATAGGAAACCCTTCACAGAGACCAACCTGTGGTGGTACATGTGGCACTTGTTCGGGCAGCGCTTCGGGTTCTCATGTTCATTACGCATTACTTTATAACGGGGCATTTACAACCATTATAGGAGCCCCATTTGAAAATTGGATTGTTTATAAAATAAGTGATGACTATTCTGGATACCTAGAGAGAAACGGGCAACGAGTTAATCAATGGGGGCAAGTTCAGTCTGATTTCACACCGCCGTCGAATCCTACAGGGGTCAATCCGAATTGTGTCGCGCAAAGTGGCGTATGGCAAAACACATGCAGCGACCCTTCCTTCACGTGGAGCGGAGCGACAGATGCTATCAGTGGCGTCGCTGGATATCAATATTACTGGGGGCCGGACCCGGTGGGAACTGCTGCCAATTGGACAACATATCCCGGTTTTGATCCGCTGGCAAATAGCAGCGGAACCAATTACTTGCGAGTCCGAACTAAAGATTGGTCTGGTAATTGGAGTAACTGGATAACACTTTTTGAGATGAAATTTGACAACATTCCGCCGCTTCTGTCCGATGATGTGAACCCTGGATGTGTTGCAACATCGGGAACCTGGCAAAATACCTGTAATGATGCAAATTTCACCTGGGGCGCAGCAAGCGATTTACACAGCGGTTTAGCAGGCTATGAATACAAATGGGCGAGCGGAGGAGCCGTTTGGACAACTGGGGTCACATATGATCCGGTGGAAGTTACAGATGGTTCATACGATCTCCAAATTCGTGCCAAAGATCAGGTTGGTAACTGGAGCAGTTGGAAGACTATATTTACTTTGAAATTTGATTCAACTGCCCCGCTTGGTTCTATAAGCCTTAACCAAGATAGCTCAGTTAGCTATCTCTCGCTGGTTCAAGCAATGACTTTCGCGCAAGATCCTCACAGTGGCACAGCTTATATGCGTCTTCGAAATGCTGGAGATATCTGGAATGAATGGGTGCCAATAACCCCTGAAAGTTATTGGCTACTTCCAGGAATCACGAACACCAATTACCTTGTGGAAGTTCAATACAAAGATCGAGTTGGAAACATTTCAGGGATTTACTCCGATTCTATACTTCTTAACCTTTATCCTGACACTCCCTCTTCAACCAACTATGCGATTCGTAAGAGTACCTTTGGTGCTTCATCTTTCCAAGGTCAGTCACAGAGCTTTCACCTGAGCGGCACTCTGGGACAACCATCAATGGTTGGAAACACAGCCAGTTCAAGCTTCGATCTCTGGTCAGGTTTCTGGTATAAGGTGCAGCAAAAGATGCACATCTTCCTACCGGTCATTGTCCGTTAAAAATCTGGGAGCTTATGATGAAAACTTACTTTTTTCTAAATAAACAGCATTGGATTCCAAATATTGGAACAGTGCTAATGGTCATCCTCGTTTTAGTGACCCACAACGCTATTGCTGCTCCCAACCATGAATCAAACAGTCAGGAAGACACACTCGGAATGATTTCGTACCAAGGCAATTTAGTTGATGCTTTTGGAAATCCTGTTTCCGGTTCCATGGATATGACCTTTAAATTATACGCCCAACCAGAAGGTGGCACAGCGTTGTGGGCAGAAAGCCATGTTGGAGCAAACGCAGTACCTGTTTCTTCAGGACTGTTCAACATCAATCTTGGTAGTATTTTGCCTATTCCGTCAGCAGTCTGGCAAAATCCAGGTGTATACCTTGGTATCCAGGTTGGTAGCGATAGCGAAATGACCCCAAGGCAACTGTTGTCCGGGGTACCGTATGCCTTGTCTGTGCCGGAATTATCCATTGGAACTACACAGTTAGCAAACGCCAGTGTCACTTCTGAAAAGCTTGCAAACGACAGTATCAATGCCAGCAAACTGGATTTACAGTATGGTACGGTATGCCTTACCGAAACCAAGGAAATAAACCTGCCTGGAGATTGGCAAGGGGTCATCATCCCAGAGTTTAATTTACCAATGACTCTGGAACGCTCAAGCCGCGTTTTAGTGTGGATAAGCGGGTTGGCTATGTATACCCAATCATCGAATGGTGAGGTGGGATTACATCTCACCATTAACGATGTGACGACCACTGCATGCTATAGTGAACAAATGGGTGGCTGGTGGAATCTTGATAAATCTAAAATTGTTAATCTTGGCCCCGGGCAATATATGCTTCAAGTAAAAGCCGTAACGGATAACAGCGGAACCCTTTCTGTTCACGGGGGAGGTGGTTGGCAAACCTGTGTAAACTATCTGGTTATAGATGAAGATTGATTTTAAATACATTCAAGCGACTGTCTTTCAATTGTTTCAGGTTATCAATTCAATGGGTTAATTAAGTGGATATAAAAACCAGCCACAAAAAGGGCAAGCATAAGGTGTAAATCTGGTTTATCATGCTCAGGCGAAAACAATATCCGCAAGTCAAGCCGAAACGTAGCCGAAAGGAGTAAAGAATGGCTCATGATATTTTGAACGAGATAAAGGTGAAAAGAGCTGATTTGCCTCTGGGAAAGGCAAATATTTCTTTCGGCAGGTATGCTTTGCTGATCATGATTGTTTTGGGCGCAATGATTTTTGCCGCCTGCGGTCTTTACCCGGGTGCATCTGTGACACCAACCTCTGTCATGCCATCAGAAACAGCGACTTTACCAGTGCTTGAGGTGACATCAACGATTGAACCTACACCAACCTTACCCGTTGCTACCACAACTCCAGAACCGATTGTTATACCTGACCATTTTGAGTTCGGGCAGGTTATGACCATGGAACAGTTAGAAGTTAGCGTGGATAATTTTTATGCACTTTCAGAAGCAGAATTACAGGAGATGCTTGGTGAAAATAGCGAAAAACTGTGGAGATACCAAGACTATCCGGACAGCCTTCCTCGCAATATGGATGGCGAGGTTTTAAGCACTGATGGACGAGAAGACATCGGTTTTTTGTGCGTTCTTGATGGTGAATACCTGGGTAAAGAAAATCATTATGAAACACAATACTATAATGCAATTTTATTGGGAATAATTAAGGTCGATGCGGCCGACGAAAAGATACTCTTTGTAGCGGCTTTTGGTATGAAAGACGCATATGGTCAGCGTTTTACAGCGTATGGGGTTATAGATCTTTTTAAAGATCGGATGGTTGCAATAAATCACTATTATCCGGCCGTTTGGGGTGGGGATAGGTTTTTCAGGGATGGTGGCACGGGCGAGGGACCTATCGATATGTATGGCGTATTTGATGAGCTAATGAACAAATATGTGGGTGATGTGGTACTTGTGATAACCATGGAATTTGAGAACTTAGATTTGTACAATAAGGGGGTTAAAGATCGAGAACAATTTACCGGTGATGGGATTTTGTACGATATTTTGATGGGGCAGTATCTATATAATGCCGATTTATCGCCTCGGGATTACTTTGAAAAATTGGAACAGATGGGGCTTTCTTCGCCTGACTCTGTACATGGCATGATGGGACTGGTAGCTATTTCTGTAGCGAAGAACTAATTACCGACACGGTCATTTTTAAAAACCCTCAACCCCTTAAAACAAATAGGGCTGCTTATGGCAGCCCTATTCTCATATCTGTGCTAAGCCACCCACTGGCGCGGGATCAGCGTGAGGAAGGCGCCGGGGAGCGCGTTCAGGTCCTCAACCACGACCACCCGTCCGGCCACAACTGCCGCAGACTGCGGCTGGCCCGGCG
>Ga0208458_1002718_pt1 | contig 12688 bp, 10 predicted proteins | sample AD_UKC085_MetaG_FD_184432 | JGI IMG/M metagenome (GOLD analysis project Ga0208458, IMG submission 184432) | Active sludge microbial communities of municipal wastewater-treating anaerobic digesters from USA - AD_UKC085_MetaG (SPAdes) (version 2) | ecosystem: Engineered > Bioreactor > Anaerobic >... | reverse complement strand
GTAGCCGGACTTTGCAGCCAGGCTACTCCGTATATGGCAGGGTTGAATTTAGAACTGGATGGTAATGGGAATGTTCAAGCCCCAGAAGGTAAAGCTGGAGCTGGCTCCACCCGAGAAAATACAGGTTAGGGATGGGTTGATGCCTATTCTCCAGAAGCTGACGTAGAAGCCAACCGAGCTAACCGCACCCAGACCGTAGGAGGCCTTTAGGTTGTGTTCGTCCACATAGGGAGCGATAACATTATTTACAATGCTAATATACTCCTTAAACGACAGCACCCCCACTGCAAGGTCGGAGGTTAACCCAAAGTGCTTCCCCTTCAGCTTGGGGCTGATGCCCAGGTAAACACCGCCCCCGTTAAGATTATATGCATCAGCATTGATATGGCTTACATCAATTGCACTAGTGCCACTTTCATCTAAACATCTAATGAGGAGAGCCCCGGCCGTAGCATCCAGGTACTTCCACCTGGTTGGAAAGGTAAATTTTAAATTTGCTCCCCTAATAAAAGCATTTGCATTATCAATAACATGCATGTATTTGAAATCATGGTAATCGTCAGCGTTAAGGCTATTGGAAATAACCATGTAGCCCAGCTCTACCTTCACCCCCTGCTTCGCCTCCACGGTATCGCCACTCTGGCAAAACGCCGGAGAAGCCGTTAGAATGAGCAGCAGTGCTATGTAGCAACGTTTCGTGATGCTATTCATAAATTCATTTTTTGGGGCTTATACTCATTAGTAGCTTGAAACTATTCGAAAAACCTAGCGATAGACACTGAAGGAAGAAAAAAAATGTAACGAGTTTTTTTCTGTTCTTCACAATGAAATAAACTAATAAAGGCATTCATTAGAAAATATTTTGATATATGAGGGGAAGCGCCTTACCCTTTTTCCGCAACCGACAGGCCATCTCCCGTAGCCCAAAGGTTGATTACTTTTTTAGTCAGCTCAAGCTCATTTCCTATAATTTTTAACCGGCCTAACCTGCCGGCAAATTTTTTATGCAATTGTACGGCATATTCCAGCTCGTGTCAAGTTTTTTTCTATTGCTAAAGAGCCCGGGTGGAGGCTGGGGGAAATTTTGGCTGCTGATAACGGCCATTACTCCTGCTCCGCCATCCTGAAGAATAAGCTATCAACATGTTACAAACAGGCTATCAACACGCTGCTAACCGCTATAGAGGTCTGCGTGTTAATAATGATGATAACGGCTTTTCTATTCCCAGTGGCACCTGCAGCGTTCCAATGCGATTTGCAACAAGTCGGGAGTCGGAAATTCGGGCGAAGCTAGGGGCTTGCTGCAGGACAGTGTTGAGCTTGGTCGGGCATTAAAGTAGAGCTTGGGTTACCCGGGGCTTTGTGTATGGTTGAATTTACAAGGGATATGCAGCTTTTACCAGCTTTACCCGCTTCGGCATCGCTGCCGCACAACTCCTGTCGTGTGGCAAACCCATCCCTGCCTGCCAACAACGCTTACCACGTCTATCTTTAAGTATATACCGTATAGTCCAGCCGGATTATTCTTTTGCTAATTCCTGCCCACTACTTTCTTTCTCTATACCACCACACGAGGGGACTTTTGCAGTAGCGGGGGGAATGAATTGCCCAATGAACCCCGCACCACCACAAGGACATTAGAATTATAAACAAGCTGCAAACAGGCTATCAACACGCTGCTAACCGTCCTAAGGATTTAGGTGTTGATAACATAGATACTGGCATTTTTTGATACAAAATGGAATGTGCATGCCAGGAATAGTTCAATTTTTTATGCAATGGATGACATGTAAAAAAAACGTTAAGTCTTTGTAGCTATTAGACCATAAAATGAACGATTTTTAGTATTTTTGGCAGCAAAACTAGTAGCTATGAGAGTAATTGAGTCGTCGGAGTTGATACTGAACCAGGATGGCAGCGTCTTCCACCTACACCTTAAACCCGAACAGCTGGCAGATACTGTAATTCTGGTTGGTGATCCGGGTAGGGTTGAAACGGTTTCCTCGTACTTTGACCGGGTTGAGCTCACCGTATCGAACCGGGAGTTCAAAACCTGCACCGGAACATACAAAGGCAAGCGGATAAGCGTGGTTTCAACAGGAATAGGAACCGACAACATCGACATAGTGGTGAACGAGCTGGATGCCCTGGCCAATATTGACCTGGCCAGCCGAACAGTCAAGGCCAACCACACCAAGCTCACCCTGGTGAGGCTGGGAACATCGGGGGCGCTTCAACCCGAGATAGAGCTCGGCAGCTCGGTGCTTACCGAGATAAGCATTGGTTTCGATGGACTGTTGAACTTCTATGCCAACCGGAATGGAATATGCGACCTGGAAATGGAGCAGGCCTTCCTGAAGCATACCCAGTGGAATCCGCTTTGTGCTAAACCATACTTCTGCCATTCGTCCCGCAAGCTGGTTGAGCTATTTGCCGGTATAACCGTGAAAGGAGTTACCATTTCGGCGCCTGGTTTCTACGGCCCGCAGGGACGAGTACTGCGACTCCCGTTGGCCGATCCAACGCTCAACGATAAAATTGTAGATTTCAGGTATAAGGGCTATAAGATTACCAACTTTGAAATGGAAAGCTCGGCAATCAACGGGCTTTCGCTGCTCCTTGGCCATGATTCCGTTACCATCTGCACCATCATTGCCAACCGGGTAGTAAAGGATGCCAAGGTTGACTACCAGCTGGCCATGAAAAATCTGATAGAGAACACGCTGAACAGGCTTGCATCCATTTAACACACTGCAAGTGGTGGACAAAAGCTACATACACTCCCTCATTACCCTGCTTGACGATCCCGACCCCGAGATTTTCAACGCCGTGTCGGAAAAAATCATCACGCAGGGCATTACCGTTGTTCCGCTGCTTGAGGGTGCATGGGGGTCGTCGGACAGCAGGATATTTCAGGAAAGGCTGGAGAATCTGATTCAGACCATTCAGTTTAACACGGTTGCCAACGCTCTCACCCAGTGGAAAGATTCGGAAAGTAACAATCTACTAGAGGGAGCAGTGCTGGTAGCCCGTCTGCAGTTTCCCGATTTATCGCTCCAGCCCATTGAATTGGAGATTAAGAAGCTTCAAAAGGATATCTGGCTCGAAATAAACAGCAACCTCACCGCACTGGAAAAGGTTAGGGTGATTAACCATGTAATCTTTACCATTCATAAGTATGAACCTAATACATCCAACTTCTTCCTCCCCGGCAACCACCTTATCAACCATGTGGTAGAAACCAAGAGGGGTGGTCCTATTATGCTCGCCATTCTTTACGCTGAGATTGCCCAGCGTTTAGGGTTGCCCATTTCGTGCGTAAACCTTCCTAAAAACTTTGTGCTTGCCTATCAGGACAGGTACCGCGTGCCCGCTGAAAGAAAAGGTAAGGATCCTGAAAGTATCCTGTTCTACATCAACCCATTCAACAACGGTTCGGTTTTCAGCCGTAACGAGATAGAGCTATTCCTTAGCCGACAGCAGCTGGAGCCTAAACCCGAATACTTTCTGCCATGTGCCAACACAACAACAATTTCACAGCTGGTATTCAACCTGATTTACTCTCTGGAGAGAAACGGTAATCGCAGCAAGGCCAACGAATACAAAAAATTGCTTCAGATCCTTGAAAAGGATGGGGAAGAACAGGGGTAAAGGATAAGATAAACTTGTCCGCCTGCTGGCGGAACTTGTCCGGCTCCTGACGGAACTTGTCCGCCTACTGGCGGAACTTGTCCGGCTACTGACGGATTCACCTTTCGACAGGTGTTATAGTGAGTTTGCCCTACTGCTAAGGGCAAGTTCCTTAGACAAACTCCGGGCAAAATTTTAGCTCCTCATATTTTTTACGCATTTAGCTTCTTCTCATTTTATTTGCACTAATTTTAACCCAGTACATGTCATTTTGCTTCATGCTTACTATCGCAACAATTGCCATCACCCTGCTCTACGTTGTCCTGATTGTGCTGCTGATTGTTGGGTTAGTCCAACCGTCAGCTGGCCACAACCAAGCATTTGGCCAGCTGGCTCAACCGGTTAGCGTGGTTGTGGCGTTTCGGAACGAGGCTCCAAACCTTACCCGATTGCTTGAGGCGTTAAGCCGTCAAACCCTTGATGCAAGCAAGTGGGAGCTAATCATGGTTGATGATGGGTCAACAGATGGGGGTGATAAAATTGCACAATCATTTCATAACCTGCCGGGGTTACGGCTTGTGAAACTTCAGAAGGGCATTACCGGGAAAAAGCAGGCCTTGTTATTTGGGGTTGAATTGGCTAGGTTTAACCTGGTAGCTATCACTGATGCCGATTGTGTTCCTGTTGCTACATGGCTTAACGATATTTCCCGAAGGGCCAATGGGTATGCCTTGCTACAGGGTTGCGTTTTAGTTGAAAGGAATTCAAACCTCCTCTCCTGGTTTGAGGCGTTGGATTACGCCTCGCTAATGGCTGTTTCGGCGGGGTCGTTCGGGCTAAAGCGCCCTGTAGTTGCAGCTTCCGCTAACCTCGTTTTTCGTAAGGATATGATTAACGTGCGTCCTGAAACGCTCCGTGTTGATGTTGCATCGGGTGATGATATGTTCCTGCTCCACGAGGTTAAGAAGGACCACTCGAACAACATGCTATTCAGCACTAATCTCGCCGGAAGCGTACTAACCCGTTTTGACGGAGGTTTTGTTGGGGCAATTCGACGTCGTCGCCGTTGGGCATCCAAAGCCCCTGCCTACACCGATATCGAAACCATTCTTGTGGGGCTGATAGTTTTGGTTTTTAACCTTTGGTTGCTAGTTCTACCGATGATTTGCATCTTTAATCTAGAGGCATGGAACCTACTGGTTGGCAGCTTGTTGGTTGCCTCACTGGCTAACTTTTGCCTACTCTTCATATACCTGAAACAAACAAACCAGCTGAAGCTGATGCTTGTTTTTTTACCTTTACAGCTGATTTACCCCATTTACCTATGCACGGTCGCAATAGCTGGTTTTGCCGGAGGACAAAATTGGAAAGGAAGAGCAGTAAGCTGGAAGAACTAGCCATGAGTGGCTCACCCATCCAGCTAGCCATCCGACGGTTGAAAGCCAGCTGGATTGCTGTTGCCTCATTTTGCCTGATCGGGATTGTTGTGCTGATTTCCATATTAGGATACCTGATTACTCCCGATCCAACACCCTACGCCAACAACCAGCATTTGGAGCTGTCATCCTGCAAACCAGGAGCTGAGGTTACCATGCTTAAAGTTAGAAGACAACAGGATATTCAGCACCGCTCATGGTTTGGGAGAATGCTCTATGGCGATGAGTCCGATTATAGGGAAATTCCCATTAATAGCTTTTACTTTGAAGATGCCAGCATTGTGATTGAGGGGTATAATCCCATTCCTGAATCGGAACCTGTTGTAGCCAGATTTTCTCTTGCAGAGGTGGCGTATAGAATTGAACCACCTGCTAAGCCGATAATCCGTAACGATTCTGTCCTTTTTGTTCAAGCTGATGGAGGAGCAACAGCTATGACGGTAAGCCAGCTGCAGGAAAGGGTGGAGAAGGAGAATTTTGTTACCCACACCTATATTCTGGGCACCGATCGGTTTGGCCGCGACCTGCTGAGCAGGATGATTATTGGTGCAAGAGTTTCCCTGTCAGTTGGATTTATTGCCGTTGCCATATCCCTGCTTATTGGAATACTACTGGGTTCGCTGGCCGGATTTCTGAGGGGTTGGGTTGATAGCGCCATCATGTGGTTTGTCAACGTGGTTTGGTCAGTTCCTACTTTACTCATGGTAATCGCCCTGACAATGGTTATTGGTAAGGGTTTCTGGCAAATATTTGTGGCAGTAGGCCTTAGCATGTGGGTTGATATGGCTCGTGTTGTGAGGGGGCAGGTTTTGTCGGTCAGAGAAAATGGCTATGTTGAGGCAGCAACCGTTCTGGGATTAAGCAGGTTTAGGGTAATTTTCAGGCACATACTCCCAAACATTATGGGGCCAGTGGCAATTGTATGTGCTAGCAACTTTGCTACTGCAATTTTGCTGGAGGCAGGCCTTAGCTTTTTGGGAATTGGTGTTCAACCTCCCATGCCCTCATGGGGCTCAATGATTCGCGATCACTACGGCTACATCATCATGGATAAAGCATACCTGGCTATACTGCCCGGTTTTGCCATAATGATGCTGGTCCTGGCGTTTAACCTGTTGGGCAACAGCCTTAGGGATGCCCTTGATCCCCAGACCATCAGGAACAATAGCCCCAAATGAAATAATAAGGATAAAGGATAAAAAAATTCAAGCAGGATTCAAAAACTTGTCCGCCTACCGGCTGAACTTGTCCGGCTCCTGACGGATTCAAGAACTTGTTTGCCTACCGGCGGATTTCAGATGAGAAATGATAAAGGATAAAATAAACTTCTCATCCTGCTGGCTTATTCCACCCTTCGACAAGTTCAGGGAGAGTTCCTTTGACAGGTAAAAGGCTGGTTTTCAACCTCTCAAAATTGCCAGCATACATCTCATTCTTCAACACAAGCATTCCTTATTATTGTTCCCTTTCTGCTTTAACTTTACTAACTCTTCCTGCAAACAATTCACGTTTTTAGCTATATTGCAGTTTGAAAAATTCAACTGCGCTAATCAACGTGGAATCTGTTCATCAGGAATGGTTAAAAACTAACGGTTATAGGCTGTTTACATGGTATATTCAACCATCCAGCCCTAAGGCTGCAGTACTACTTGTTCATGGGCTTGGGGAGCATTCCATGCGCTACCAGACCTGGGCAAAACAATTCGCTGATGCAGGTTTCGCGTTCTACTGCTGGGATCATGTTGGTCATGGGCAATCAAGCGGTCAACGCGGATGTGTTCCAAACTACGAGCACCTCCTGCAAGAAGTAGATTTCATCATAAATAAATTCAACACGCAAATTGGTTCAATTCCCTTAGTGCTTTACGGCCATAGCATGGGGGGCAACATTGCGCTGAACTACGCAATAAGAAGACCATCCAAAATCAACCTGCTGGTTGTTACTTCACCCTGGTTGAAGCTGGTAAGTCCACTCAACCCTGCGTTAAAAAGTCTGGTTAAGCTCTTAGATTTATGCTTACCTTTTCTACCCATGAACTCTGGAATACGACCCGAACAGGTATCGCATGAAATGAAGGTGGTACAGGAGTATGCCACGGATCCGCTTATTCATCGGCGAATTACCCCTCGGCTCTACCTTGCCATGGAGAGGGCCGCTGAGTATGCCATGAACCATTCCGAACAAATTACCATCCCCACACTTCTGATGCACGGTAGTTCCGACACTCTGCTCTCGTCAATGGCCACTAGCGAGATTGCCGCAAAAATGCACCACTCCACCTATGTGGAATGGGACGAGCTATACCATGAGCTTCACAATGAAACTAAAAGCAATGAAGTTTTTAAAACGATTGTAAATTGGTTGAATGTAAAAATTGCCCAATATGGAGTTTAGAACTGAGGTAGCGGTTGATGATTTTCCTTTTAGACTGGGCTATGCCACACCAACCCTTTTTTGCGGTTCATGCTTTACGGAAAACATTGGCGGCATCATGCGAACGTTGAAAATGCCCGTTCTGGTTAACCCCTTTGGTGTGGTTTACAATCCCTTATCCGTTGCGCAGGTTTTGCAACGCTCAGTGGCAGGTAAAATCTACAATGCTGACGAGTTGCAATTCCGAGATGGCTTGTGGTTTAGTTTTGATTTCCATTCCCGATTTGCCTCTCCTAACCGCAATGCCTGTATTGCCCTGCTAAACGAAGCGGTCAGTTCAGCCAAAGATTTTATTTCCACAACCCAGTGCATTGTTGTTACATTCGGCACCGCCAGGGTTTACAAGTTAAAGGGTAGTGGCGAGGTGGTATCCAACTGCCATAAAGTTCCAGCTGTTGAGTTTGAGAATAAGCTCTTGGCTGTTGATGAGGTTGTGGAAATATGGAGCAACCTGATTTCCATGCTTTTGGGGTTAAACCCCAGCCTAAAGTTAGTGCTAACTGTTAGCCCAATCAGGCACTGGAAGGATGGGGCACCCGGTAATCAGCTGAGCAAATCAACCCTAATTGTTGCAGTCCACAGGTTGGTTGAAATGTACAGCGATAACGTTTTTTACTTCCCTAGCTATGAGCTGATGATGGACGATTTGCGCGACTACAGGTTTTACGACGACGATATGCTTCATCCTTCACCAAAAGCTATTGAGTACATTTGGAGTAAGTTTTCAAGGGTTCTAATTGATGACGATTCCATGAAGTTGGCAGCCCAAATTCAAAAAATAATCCAGGCAGCGGGACATCGGCCGTTTAACACCGATACACCCGAACATAAAAGGTTTGTTGACAAAATTTTAAAATCAATCCAGGACATCAAGCTCATTCATCCTTCCATCAATTTTGAAAGGGAAATAGCCATTCTTAAAGGCGAGCAATAGTTCTACCAGATAACTTTGTTAAATTCAATCGGGACAGCCAACCATTCGTGTTAATTTTTGTTAATTTTGAAAAATCATAACTTATTTTGACCATGGAGCTACCGGGTAAAATTTTCCGATTTTACTACGAGGGATTCAGGAGTATGACCGTGGGGAAAACATTGTGGGTCATTATTCTGATTAAACTCTTCGTAATGTTTGCCATTCTTAAGATCTTTTTCTTTCCCGATATCTTAAAGAAGAACTTTAAAACGGATACTGAACGCAGCAAGTACGTAATAGAGCAACTAACCAGTAACCAAAAATAGCTGACTATGGAGCAATTCGATTTATCACTTGTCAACTGGTCCAGAGCCCAGTTTGCGCTAACGGCAATGTACCACTGGCTATTTGTACCGCTTACCTTAGGCTTATCGTTTATCATAGCGTTCATGGAAACGCTATACTACAAAACCGGCGACGAGGAGTGGAAACGGATCACCAAGTTCTGGATGACCCTCTTCGGCATCAACTTTGCCATTGGGGTGGCAACAGGCCTTATTCTGGAATTTGAGTTTGGTACCAACTGGAGCAACTACTCGTGGTTTGTAGGCGATATTTTTGGTGCTCCGCTGGCTATTGAGGGAATTATGGCCTTTTTTATGGAGGCCACTTTTATTGCTGTGATGTTTTTCGGGTGGAACAAGGTTAGCAAGAAGTTCCATCTGGTATCTACGTGGCTGGTAGCGCTGGGTTCAAATCTATCGGCCTTATGGATTCTTGTGGCCAACGCCTGGATGCAGTATCCTGTGGGCATGCACTTTAACCCCGATACTGCCCGTAACGAGATGCACAACTTTTGGGAGGTGCTGCTCTCGCCGGTTGCGGTTAACAAATTTTTGCACTCCATCACCTCGGGGTATGTGCTATCCGCAATTTTTGTGATTGGTGTATGCGCATGGTTTATGCTCAGAGGTCGTCACCAGCTTATGGTTAAACGAAGCGTTACCATTGCTTCGGTGTTTGGACTGGTAACATCCCTGTTTTTGCTGGTAACAGGTGATGGATCGGCATACCAGGTTGCCCAGAAGCAGCCCATGAAGCTGGCGGTGATGGAAGGGCTCTACGAGGGCAAAGAGGGTGCACCTCTCACTGCCATTGGCATACTTACCCCCGGCAAGCAGTATGACGATTCAAAGGACCCCTACATCTTCAAAATTCAGATTCCACGGCTTCTTTCATGGTTGGGATACCGTTCCGGCGATGCCTTTGTTCCCGGAGTAAAGGACGTTATTGAAGGTGGATATGTTTACAGGGATGGTAATGGGAATGAACGGGTAGCCCCATCGGTTGAGCAGAAAATGGCCAAGGGAAAAATCGCCATAGGTGCCTTAGCAGAATATAAGAAGGCCGCAGAAGCCGGAGATTCCTCTGCAATGGCTTACCATAAGAAGCTGCTTGACGAAAATTTTGAGTACTTCGGCTACGGCTACCTCAACGATCCCAAAAGCGTAATACCCAATATTCCCCTTACCTTCTACAGCTTCCATGTTATGGTGGCGCTGGGATTCCTTTTTATTATTTTCTTCATTGTCATGCTCTACCTGGTGCTATTTCGGCAATTCAAGGTTAAGCGGTGGCTTCTCTACCTCTCAATTGTGATGATTCCGCTAGCTTTTCTTGCCGGTCAGGCCGGTTGGATTGTTACCGAAGTAGGGCGCCAACCCTGGGTCATACAGGATGTGCTCCCCACGGTTGCAGCAATCTCAAGGATTGATACCAGCGCCGTTCAGATTACCTTTTTCCTGTTCCTGGTAATCTTTACCGCACTGCTCATCGCCGAACTTCGAATTATGTTCAAGCAAATTAAAATAGGACCTAAAGAGGGAGGAAAATAGCCATGGCCGACACAACCTACATATTCCTGCAGCAATACTGGTGGTTCATCGTTTCGCTTTTAGGTGCCTTACTAGTATTCTTGCTATTTGTTCAGGGTGGACAAACCTTGATTTATACCCTTGGTAAGAACAATACCGAGCGAACCATGCTGGTGAATGTGCTGGGCCGCAAGTGGGAGTTTACTTTCACCACGCTGGTTACCTTTGGTGGAGGTTTTTTTGCATCGTTTCCGCTATTCTACTCTACCAGCTTTGGAGGTGCCTACTGGGTTTGGATGGCCATTCTATTCTGCTTCACCCTTCAAGCTATTTCCTATGAATTCCGGACCAAACCCAACAACTTTCTGGGGCAGAAAACATACGAAGTGTTCCTTTTCCTTAACGGGCTGCTGGGTACAATCCTTTTGGGCACAGCCGTGGCCACCTTCTTTACCGGATCGCAATTCTCGGTAAACAAGCTCAACCTGGTCAGCTCGGGCAACCCCGTAATCTCGTCCTGGGAAACCCCATGGCATGGACTCGAGGCTGCTCTAAACTTTCATAACCTTTCGTTGGGGCTGGCTGTTTTCTTTCTGGCCCGAACGCTGGCAATCCTATACTTCATGAACAGCGTTAACCATGATGTCATCCTTGAACGCTCCCGAAAACACCTGCTCTACAACGCCATCCCTTTTCTGGTATTCTTCCTCACCTTTGTAATTTGGCTTATGGTAAGGGATGGATTTGCTGTAAATCCTTCAAACGGCGCTGTTTTCATGGAGAAATACAAGTACCTGCATAACTTGTTGCAAATGCCAGCTGTGCTGGTTCTTTTCCTTGTTGGCGTGGTGCTGGTGCTTTGGGGAATTGGTAAGTCGCTTCTTTCCAAATATTCAAAAGGTATTTGGTTTGCCGGTTTTGGAACCGTTTTCACCGTCCTGGCTCTTTTCCTGATTGCAGGCTACAACAACACCGCCTTTTACCCTTCAACTTTCAATATCCAGCATTCTCTTACCATCTACAACAGCTCGTCGAGCAAGTTCACCCTTACGGTGATGAGCATTGTTTCCATACTTATTCCCTTTGTGGTGGCTTACATCTGGTACGCCTGGAAAAGCTTGAATGTGAAAAAAATTGATGAGGACGAAATTAAGACCGAATCGCATCTCTACTAACTTTGGACTTTACTTTAAACAATGATGTTTCTATGGTATCTACCCGTTCATCTTTACTTTGAATATCAAGGCAAGTAAAACATTCAGGTGGCATCTCTAGCACTCAGCTGTGGTTTATAAGCCAGGAAGATTCAACTACGGATGAAATATGTTGGGTGATGAGCTTTTTGGGTAGGAGGAAACGAAAAGATAAAATTGTAACCTATAGCAATTAACCTAATAAATATTTTCCGATGAAATACCTTTCCGGAATTTTATGGCTGTTAAGCTGGCCGGTGTTGATTTACCTAACCTACCTGTTGTCCCTATGGGCAATTAGGCGTACAGAGAGGAAACATCCTTCGGATAATGCCTAGTATATACAGGTTGCTGAAGCTCAACAGGCTGGTTAGAAGTAACCGCCTTAAGCTTCTGCTAATCTTCATGGCACAGCTGCTGAACCGTAGGTACTACTCGGTTCGTATTGATCCGGTTTTTGCCTGCAACCTGAGGTGCCGCATGTGCTATTTTAGCCGGTCTCGAAAACCGAATCCCGAAAAATTTTCACCCGATGAGCTGGCTACTATTGCAGGGAAGCTATTTGGCAATGCGCTGCAGGTTGTGGTGGGTTGTGGTGCCGAGCCAACGATGTATGCACATTTTGTGGATATTGTTAAAAAGGCCAGTGAGTACTCAGTGCCCCACATCAGCTTGGTAACTAACGGCCAACTACTTACCCGGGACCATTTGAACGAGCTTGCCGAATCGGGCCTCAACGAGCTGGTTGTGTCGGTTCATGGGGCTAGCCAGCAAACCTACGAGCATCTTATGGTTGGAGCTAGCTGGGAAAAGCTACACAAGCTTCTGAACTCGGTTAACGAGATGAGAGCGGTAAATCGCTACCCCAGCTTTACCCTTCGAGTTAACTATACAGTTAACCCGTTAAACCTGCATGAGCTGGAAACTTTTTTCGATGCTTTTGGACAATACCAAATTAACACCCTTCAGATTCGTCCGGTGATGAACATCGGAGGCGAGTATGAAGATGGGTTCTCCCAAAGCGACATTCACACCTACAGCAAAATTATTGCCAAAGTCCGGAATTATTGTCGGGAGCGGGGCATCACCCTACTGGCCAACACCGATGATCCCACCTACCAGCGGTCGTCTAAAGTCAGCTGGGTTCTGAACGAAACCTACAAGTACGTTTCTCCGGTAATGGTGGTTAGTAGCGATTTTAAGTG
>Ga0208458_1002717_pt1 | contig 12689 bp, 10 predicted proteins | sample AD_UKC085_MetaG_FD_184432 | JGI IMG/M metagenome (GOLD analysis project Ga0208458, IMG submission 184432) | Active sludge microbial communities of municipal wastewater-treating anaerobic digesters from USA - AD_UKC085_MetaG (SPAdes) (version 2) | ecosystem: Engineered > Bioreactor > Anaerobic >... | reverse complement strand
TGCGCTCCAGGCCCGGTAGTTTCTCCGGCGGGTAGTGGTCACGGTGTGTCCGGCGAGTTCCTGGTTTGGCTGCCCGTTCATGCGTGGCCACCAGTTCGTATTTGGCGTTGAACAGCCTCACCTGTTGCGTCCCAGCGCACACCCACAGGTGTTGCCCCACCAGCCGGAACGGCGCCGAGTAGTAGGAACCCTCAAAAACCACATGGCAATCGCGATGCAGTTTGGCCTTTTTCCAGATTGCCAGATCATACGGGGTCGTTGGCAGGGGTTTTAGATGCCCTTTTTCTACCGTCTCGAACTGGCGGCGCGGCTGCTCTTTGGTTGTCCCGTGAATACGCATCCCAGCTTCCCCTTGACACCACTTGCGCACTTCCTGGTTGGCCTGGGTCAGGCTCATCGGCCCACGGCCCCCCATGAACCGGCCCTGTACATAGCCTACACCACCTTCCACCTTGCCTTTGTGTTCGGGTGTGACCGGGCGGCAGGGCAGGATCAGAAATCCATAGTGCTCCGCACACTCCCGGTAGGCCATCTGTACTACTGGATCATCCCAAATTGCCTGGGTGATCCCACTTTTGAGGTTGTCAATTACCAGCCGCTTCGGCACTCCGCCAAAGAATTCCAGGGCATTCCGGTGGCAGCGCAGCCAGGTTTCCGCTTTTTGGTTGAAAACAAACTCCACATACGCATACCGGCTCCACCCCAGCACCATCACAAATGCCCAGGCTTTGCGCAAATTACCTTCTGCGTCCAGCATCATCCCCACATAGCCAAAGTCAATCTCCGCTTCTTCTCCAGGCTGGCATTCCTTGCGCGTAAATGCCTCCACTGGCTTTGGCGCTATCTGGCGCGCCAGCCTCAGCACTGAAGCATAACTGCCCTGGTACCCTTGTTCTCTTAGCCGGTCAAAGATTGCGGTCACTTTCACTTTCTCTTTGAGCAGCGTTTCTATCCGTCCACGATACGGATCCGCTTTTGAGCTGTTTTGCGGTGGTACTTTCTCCGGCATGGTCTCATCCAGCATTTTCAGCAGCTTTTCGTGATCCGGCAGTTCGCCTGTCAGTAATCCCTGTTCCTGCGCCCATATCCGGTAGCGTTTCACCGTTCGCCGGTCTACCCCTAAATCTTTGCCGATTTGCCGGTCACTCCGTTCTTCCCGGATGTGCCGAATCATTTCTCGTATGTCCATTAGGTTCAGCCTTCTTTCTGACATGGTTCCTCCTGGCTGTTTTGTTTTCTGCCAGAAGGGTAATCGATTTTTCCGTCGTCGGAAAGTGGCACATTTCGGCTGAAGATCACTGGTACATCGTTGGTGAACATCTGTGGCGCAGTGTGGGTGAATATTCCTGGTACATCGTGGGTGAATGCACCTGGTACATTATAGGGCGTTTAGTGACAGAATTCGTTGCTGACCGGATAGATGCCGCAAAAATGGTTGAACCTTCCCGGTGCGGGTGGGGTATGATGTTATCTTTAGCCACCCTGGGTCCAATTTATTCATTTGTTTATACGGAGGTTGGTATCCATCCGGATGGAGCTCTTGCGCGAGGCACCGCCCCAGATCCAGATATCCCTAAGGATGTCGCAAATGCTAGGTGGTATGAAGTGCCTGGTATCTGGTGGAATACAGTTGAAAGATTATCCTGGACGATGGTTGGAAAGCCGGCAACGCATGGATGTAAGTTTAGGCCGGTTCAGTAGCACTCTTTTAACTTTGAAACTATGTAATTTCCAGATAACGGTGGAACATAATTTCAGCGCCATTAGCAAACCGCTTTATCCTTGAAGAAAATAACAATATCATTTCTCAAATAATTTCCATTGACAAATGAAATATTTGTTCTATAATAATTCAAGGAATAGTTGGGTGCCCCCCTCACTCAGCTATTTCTTTTTTAATGAATACAATTATGAAATCTTACAATTAAGTGTGGTTATTTTGCAAACGTAGATTTAAGGCAAACGAATCAAGATAGTTTGCCTTAAATCTAGTTGTCCGTGTCAGCTATATCATCTTCTCCCATAAGAAGCAACATATCTTCAACGAGTGTATTTACGAGGTTAATCGGATACTGAAGAAGGGTTTTCCCAATGCTCCCGGATGTTAAGATTATTCCAGCTTGGGTGAGTCTTTCAAATGTTTCGATACTGCCAAAAGCAGCTCAGTAGCGATTGCCATCGCCTCTTGCGGGGATAAACTGACAGCTACTTTAAAGGAAGGTTGTAAAAGATCTTCTTCAGTGGGCGTTGTTTTTCTGATTTGCAGAATGATGGAATCATCGTTGATGTAGGTATGAATTGCACCACCATGGTTCAAACTGAAGGCTTGGGCTCGCATGTTTTTGGGAGTAGACATTTTTCCCCCTTTTTGGGTTTCTTATTTAATTTTACAGTGAATTAGTAAACACACTTTGCACTAGCGAAATACAATTTCTGATTCGAGGTTTTACTGAATGGTGAAGTCCAATGTAGAGAATACACTGGATGATGGAGGTTAGACCGACTATGTATGGGTACATATTTCGAGAGTAGAAGATGAAATTATCTCATCTGATTAAATCAAACTTCCTAAAATGAAACAGAATGGTTATATGGGAAATCATAATAAATGTATACTTATTAATAAAAATGGATTACCAATGAACGGAGTTCAAAGGGGTGAATTAAGTGATGTTATTCACAGAAAATGTTTTTCTCCCATCCCGACTTAGATTTACAAGCAAAATTGCCAATAACACGCTTGGTCAAATAGAATTGCTCGATTCGAGTGAAGCTGTTGGAATAGAAGGGTATAAATTCAGAGGTGTGAAAGGTTGGGTAATCCACAGGAAAAGTGGCGATCGTATTCTCGTAGTTCCAAAACCAACTGCTGTTAATCCTTACGGTTCAGTTTTACTTGTTCCGGGAATAACGAGAGTTCCATATATGGATAATGATGGGACACAAAAAGCAAGATGGCTTTATCCAAAAGTAAGGACGATAACAGATATTGATGAGTTAGTTTCTATAAGTCAAAAAGCCCGAGAGTCATGGGCAAATGCATTTTCATTTAAATCTGAAGAGCGAAACGGGGATGAAATTATAAAACCCGGAATGAGAGTACCTCAATTGGGGGCTCTTTATGCTTCATTAGCTCATTGGATTGTAACTTCAGAAATTGGCACAGTTGTTATGCCCACGGGAACCGGGAAGACTGAGACAATGTTGGCTCTTCTCGCATGTGAACGGCCTAAATGCTTATTTGTTGTCGTACCTACCTCTGCATTACGAGATCAAATATGCAAAAAATTCTTAACATTTGGTGTTCTTAGAAAATCCGGGGTAATAAACTCGGAAGTAGATTTACCAGTTGTTGGTAAAGTTGAGCATCAATTCAATAACTCAGATGATGCAATCCAATTTCTACGATCTTGTAATGTCGCTATTGCCACTATGGCTGTTGTGGGAGGTTGTTCAGAAGAAGTTCAAAGGGCAATTGCTTCAGAATGTAGTCATGTTTTTATTGATGAGGCGCATCATGTAAGCGCAAATACTTGGAACTCATTCCGAGAGCTTTTCCACGAACAAAAAAAACCTGTTCTCCAATTTACAGCTACGCCTTTTAGAAGAGACGGAAAACACCTCGGCGGAAAATCAATATTTACTTATCCTCTTCGAAAGGCACAGGAGGAGAAATACTTTACACCAATTACATTTGTTTCGATTTGGGAATACAACCGTGATACAGCCGATCTGGCCATTGCCAAGAGAGGTATTCAAGCCCTGGAAGAAGATATCAAAGCAGGTCATGATCATATCTTAATGGCAAGGGCTGATAATATCGAGAGAGCGAAGCAAATATATTCGATTTATTCTGCTTTGGCACCTGAATTCAATCCATTAATCGTTCATAGTAATCTTCCTGCAAATGAGCAAACGAACGCTATTGACAAGCTTCGTTCTCGTCAAAGCCGAGTTATTGTTTGTGTTGATATGCTAGGTGAAGGCTTCGACCTCCCGCAATTGAAAATTGCCGCTCTTCATGATATTCATAAAAGCCTTGCTGTAACAATTCAATTTATAGGTAGATTCACTCGTTCTGCAGTGGGGATCGGTTCAGCTACTGTTATTGCAAATGCTGCAGATGCTGAAGTGGAGGAAGCATTAGAGGATTTATATTCTAAGGATTCTGACTGGAATGTTGTTCTTCGAAGATTAAGCGAAGGAGCTACAAGTATCCAACAAAGGCAATCCGATTTTATTCAGGGTTTCCAAAACTCGCCTATAGGTGTTCCGCTTCAAAATATTCATCCAAAAATGAGTTTAGTCGCTTATAAAACCACCTGTGATGATTGGAAACCAAATGCAATTTGGGATCTGTTAAAGAAAGAAAACTTACTTGTAGAACCCACACTCAATCCAAGTGAGCGAGTTCTATTGTTTATCACAAAGGATAATACACAAGTAACATGGGGGGACACAAAAAGTGTTTTCGATTTAATTCATGATCTTTATTTGATTCATTGGGACCAAGAAAGAAATCTTTTGTTTATCAATAGTACTAACAATAACGGAAATCACGCTGAATTAGCAAAAAAAATTACAAATGACGACAGTACAATAATTCGTGGAGAACATGTATATCGTGCGCTTTATGGGATTAATAGATTAATTCTTTCGAACCTAGGTCTTTTGCATTTGATTAGCCGTGCGACACAATTCACGATGCATGTAGGAACTGATATAAAGGAAGGACTCAGTCGTGCTTCTATTAGTGGAAGGAAAAAATCTAATCTATTTAGCCGGGGATATGAAAATGGGGAAAGCGTTACAATTGGCGCGTCCCATAAAGGGAGGATCTGGTCTCATAAGATCGCTGAGGATATCTCTGAATGGGTAGAATGGTGCCATCACATCGGTGGAAAACTACTCGATGAAACAATATCAACGGATAAGATTTTAGAACATGCAATCATTCCCGAAGAAATCCAAATGAGACCACCGCTCGTTCCACTCATGATTGATTGGCCACCGTATTTTCTAGAGCGAAACGAAGAAGCCATTTTTGTTGAAGTAAATAAAAGAGCTGTTCCCTTTTATGAAGCCCAATTAGATATTACAACTTTTAATGATACAGACCCAATCCGTTTTAGAATTTCAATAGAGGAAGAATCAGCTGATTATGAAATAGTCTTCAATGGGAAAAATATTGAGTTTCATCCAATTAATAAGTCCACAGCATTCCTCTATACATCTTCTAAACGAGCATCGCTAGCTGAATGGTTCCAAGACGAATCTCCAATTATCAGATTTGAAGATACATCAATTATGGAATTTAATGAGCTTTTTCAGCCCAAAATTGAAAGAGTACCATACGACATATCAAAAATTGCGAGTTGGAATTGGACAGGTGTAGATCTATCAACTGAATCCCAATACAAGAAACACAAGAATCCAACCAGACTAGAAAGACAAGAAAATTCCATCCAAAGGCACGTGATTAATCAACTAATCGGTGGTTGGAAAATGGATTATGACATCATTTTTGATGATGATGGTAAAGGTGAAATTTCGGATATAGTTGCGCTCAAAGCACATGGTGATCAATTCCATGTGCATTTATTCCATTGTAAGTATTCACAATCAAGTGATGCCGGCGCTAGAGTCGGCGATTTCTACGAGGTGTGTGGACAAGCTCAAAAAAGTGTTTATTGGCGAAGCAGATCAAAGCAACTTTTTGACCGATTGAAACTTCGCGAACAAACGCGCCTAAATATGTATGGCATCTCCCGATTTGAAAGAGGCAGTCTGCAATTATTGGATGAGTTACGTCGTCGATCCAGGGTATTAACACCTAAGTTTGAAATTTTCATTATTCAACCAGGTCTTCTTACAACACGGGTTGATGGTCAAATACTTGATCTTCTTGGAGCGACTGAATTGTATCTGACTGAGACATTTGCTGTCCCATTAACTGTTATAGCAAGTTGAAGATATTTGCACCTTTCCCCCTTAAGACTCTAGAGGAACAACGCAGAAAGAACGGAGTGCACTCCGTTCTATTTTTCGCTTCCTCTTCTTTGTGAAACCCAGATACTACCATCCTTTGTTGCTCGCTTCCCATTTCGCAATCCGTGTAGATTTGTCAGGAATGAGTTGTAATTTAACCCACTTAAAGCAAGATTGATTTCTCCCTGAATGGCTCTCTGGCAATTCAAGTTGTCGCAAAATACATACAGGTTTCCATTTGAAGCTTCATGAAACTTCATCCATTTCGTTTTTCGGGATATATGATCCTTCCTCACATCCCGTTCTACTTCGACGAATATTACCTCGCCTGTTTTGGAATCCACTGCAGTAATATCCGGGATATAGGTTTCGCCATTCGACAAGTTAATAGATTGTGCTCGTCCTTGAATTCTGTAACCTTCATCTACCAGGATTTCCCCGGCTTGAATATTCAGAATCGTATGTTCCGGTGAAGAATGGTGTCTTATTAGGATGTCAAATTCATTATCCTTGGGAATTTTGCCAGTTAATACCTGGTATGCAGCTTGACCATCGCGTGTCAAATGCAGCACCGCAGGCTGATTTCCACCAGAACTGGATCCTTGCTCAACAACGCCACTTATCTGTTCAACCAGGATTGGGACTTCATTTCCTTCCGGTGACACTAACCAATTCAAGGCTTCATCCAGGTTTTTGTTTGCGGTTGATAAGGAAAGGCGATTTGCCATCTGCTTTATGATGGATGGTCGTAAAGCAATCCCCATTTCACCCATCACAAAAATTGCCGCGGATGTTTTTTCATAGTTCTTGGTGGACTGCCAGGTTTTTACCCAATCCGGAACAGGCGTAAGGCCACTCGATTCTTCAGTAGCTGTTTTTTGGGGTTGAATGTTCTGGGACACATCATCTTTCTGAATCTGCCGAAGGGCAGCTAAGTGGGCTTCCAGTGCTGCCTTCTCTGCCTGTATGTTCTTTTTCGATTCCTGTGTGGCAATGAGCTCACGTTCCAGGTCAGAATATTTCTGATTGAGTTCTTTCAATCGCTGTTTTAAATCATTTATTGCCTCGGGCTCAATTTTCTTCGATGCTGGCCCTTGCAAAGTTCGCAGCCGAACATGAATCAGATATGCAAGGTCATCATCATTAAATGATTCCAATGGTCGGGTCGCTTTTTCGCAGGATTCGTCGTAATCCTGATCCAGAAGCCTCAAGAGTGAGACAAGATGTTTGTGGGCGTTTTCCCATAATTTCTGAGCATTGGCTTGCATTTTTTGCTCGTGCTCCTCGCTTTGCCCGATGATTTCTCTGGTGATTCGAGTAGACTGATTTCGTTGGAATTCTTCTAACGTGAGATCAACCACTTGTTTTTCTCCAATTCCGATTTCATCTGGCGAGAATCTTCAAGTAATTGGATAGCCTGGTCCTGATTTTCTTGCTCTGGCGCGCTGACCCACTGTAAAGCGCTGCGAGCAGCTTCAAGATAACTCAGCGTTGTCGAGAGCATTTGCTCATGCATCCCCATGCCAATTGGGGGTACCCGGGTCCGATCAACCTGTTGAGTGAGTTCAACAGCGTGCTGGAGGGTCTGTTGGGCAGATCTGGACTGTGAAAAGAGATCGCCTTGTTGGTCAGCAGCAATAATGTAAGCGATCTCGCCATCCAAAGTGTTCAACTCAGAAATCCATGTTTGTGCAGATTTTCTGTAATCTTCTACTGCTTTGACCTCTGGCAAGAGAAGTACCGGTTTCCCCTGGTCATCCAATGGGGAGACGAACGCACCAATAATCGTAAAGATCACCGCAAGACCGAATAGTATCCAACCAAGCTTTTTTAGGTTTTCTTCAGAGATCTGGATTTCCGGTTCAGTAGGATTATTCACTGTCATGACCTAATTCTCCAACTTCAAGGATTTGTGTGATGATTTCCAGATCGGTTGCGGAATTTCGTTTTCCACGCTGTTTTAAATCTGCGATCACTTGTTTTCCGCGTCCATAATCAATATTGCGAATAAATTCAACCCGTTCAGCAACGACTTCAAAAACAGGAGTCGTCGTGTTTGGCCGGTAACGCAGTTGAATATGCCCTTCAACACCGATTCGACTGCCTTTCTGGACATGTCCGTACACCAATTCAGCCAGGGTGCCATAGACCAGCACTCGTAATCCCTTCACCGGTTTTGATTCCGGGCTGCCATCGATCATCAAGTACAGGCGAACATAAGGGATAGGGTCCTGCTTCTGGGGGCGCAGATAATCAAAATAGATATCCCCAGTGATGTCACCGCGTTGCCACGTAAGATTTCCTTGCGCCATGATTTGTTGTCTCCTTTTTATGAATGTTTGTTTGAATTCGGTAATCCACAAAGTGCGTCTGGCTTAATTGCTTATCCAGCCTGGTGCCTCCTCGAAATCCAGAACCAATCCCAGCGCATCTGCTAAAAGCCGGATACGATCCCTTTTCACCTCTGCAAAAAGCCGTCGCCAATTTTGATCGGCTGGGGAAGAAAAGGTGAACGACTGCTCAATCATGCGAGCAAGATTTCGCGGCTGTAATTCAGCCAGGCGTTCACTCGCGCCGCCGGCTCCGATTCTGGGGTTCTCTTTTAGCTTGGCGATGGCCAGACTGTACGGATTCTGGATGTTGGGTTGGGAAGCGCCATGAATGATCCAGGATACAAAAGGTAAAGCATTCTTTTCTTGATCGAGGAAGGCCTGCCGATTTTTCTTGTCTGCGCGCGCCAACAATTTTTCCAATGACCAATTTCCACTCGAATCAGTTACCACTGCTACCGATTGATTGGTTGGATCGTTCAGCAAAATCGATGTATCTTGGGTAGAGGAGGTATCTTTTTCTTTTGGGGAATCTTTAAGGCTTTTGAGAATCTTTAAAAGGGTCTCAAAACAACCCTTGGCTTCCAGGTCGAGCGTCGCAAAACAATCATTGAGGATACCCTTGAGAGTCTCGGAACAATCCTTGGTTAAATCTGAGAGTCTCAAAACAACCTTTGGTTCTGTTTTGACAGTCTCAGATCCCACTCGCTCCGCTCGGGGACACTGCGCGCAACCATTGCCCAATAAAGTGATCCAAGAATCTAATTCGTCTTGAACACGATAATCTTCTGATTTCACAAGAAGGGACGAAACAGCCTGTTGGATGGCTAGGTGTTGTGGAGTTAGTGGATCAATCCTCTGTACCTTGAATTTCCAACTATAGCTGCCCTCAGAATTAATCCGATGATCGATGCGCTCAACAAAAAGAGCTATTAAATCCTGAAGACGTTGCCGGCGAGAAAATTCATCAACGGTACGATCACTTAATTCATCCTTACGTTTTCCTCGCTCAATCCAGGCTGGAAGCCAGTTTGCCACAACGCGAGCGTTATTGATCCCTAGACGATTTGCGATAGCTTGATATCCACCCTCAATCCAGACTGCATCTCGGATCTCGCCTGTCTCATCATTGAAGTAGCACAGATTGCGCAAAACCAGGACAAACATGGCAGCATCTGCTCCGAGAACCGGTAACCAGTTTTTGAGAAAATACCACGTGACCAGGATGAAATCCCCCTGACCTAACAATCGGTCAGCAAGCTGATCTGCCAGGGTCCCAAGTTCTCCGTTGAGCCGGTGACCAATCAATTCCCGGATGACATCCTGAACGGTCTGATAGTGTGGAATCATTTTGTCGAATTCTTCTTGAGGGGGCCGCACAGGATAATGCAAGATGTCCTTTGGATTCGCGTTGATAGCTAATTGCATAGCAGACTGAGGGGAATCCTGGATACCATGAACCAGTAAGAAAGTTTTCAAGTCTTCAGCATCCCCAGGTGTCAGCGGGGATTCGAATAGTTCATATTTGTTGGAGGACTTTTTGGCTCTTCCTGAGCGCTTATCTACTTCATGATCGGTGTCAATCTTTCTCGCAAACCATCCCAGACTGCTACCGGGTTGTAACAAGCGAAAGAACTGAGCCCGACTGATCCCAGCCCATTGGCAAATACGCTCAGCGCGAACGGCAACTTTGCAGCTCCCTTTTCGTGCCTTTCCACTGCTCGCCAGATAATGCTCCTGCCATAATGCCATGATCAAGAAAATCATTTGTGATCCGACATATGGCAGCCAGCGCAGGTAATATACCGGTAAGCGAACTACCCGGCTTGGCTCAATCAGGTAATTCCGGATGGAGCTGTAATGGATATCCAACTCAATCGGATTGTCTTGAGAATCTTCCTGGTCTGGATCATCTTTCTGAGTGAGATCATCCTCATCATCAATTTCCTGGTCACAAACAACGAAACGAACCTTAACCTCTCTGTTCATCACCCCCATCAGGAATCGCTGCAGGGTGGTCGTTAATCGGTTTTCTAACCACTCGCGGCCATACGAATTCATGCAGCCGATTACAAAGGTGTCATCTGAAAAATCCACCAGATGGGTTGGCTTCACCCATGTACTAAAAGCCGCCCGCGACATATCCATTTCGAGGTTAGCAATTGCCGCTTGCCAGGCTTTCTCTGGTGAAAATCCAATGACTGCATTCATAAAAGATATCCCTATCGATAAAAAAATCAATCTCGAACAAAGCAAAATAAAGGCACAATTACAGCCCATTTTGGAAGGACGATAGTTATTCCATTTCTTCCAGAAAAGACCTCTATACGGGCTTCCTGTAGCTTCAACGTCAGCAACTCCGTCTGCGTCAACGTCTGCGGCATGTCAGCAACACGTCTGCGGCACGTCAGCATGGACGCAGACGTGATTCTTGGAGTGAAAATGAAATTGTTGATTTTCCAGGAAAGGTTAGAGGCCATTAGCATCACTCCAGAAATAAAGTCTTCCCTATTGTCTTCGGAGACGGTTGCAGGATTAAGCTTCCATTGCGAAAAGCCTGTGAACCTTCTATAACGAAGAAACAGACAACTTCACCGACCGGTAAAGTATGCTCCCGCGCGATCGACCGAACTTCTTCCTTTAATAAATCTGGGATTCGGAATGTCGCTCTTACTTCCCATTGGGGGACGGCTTTTTGGTCTTTCCTGAAATTTTTCTTTTTGGCTCCACCAGCTTTCTTGTCTGGAACCGGGAATGCATCAGCTAACCATTTATGGTTTGCCGGTTTTTGAGCAGGTAAGATGGTACCTCCTTCATTGCCTTCAGAGTACAGGGTCATTCGCTGCGCCTTAGGGTACGCTAAAAGTTTGATCTCTCCATTGTGGTAAAGCCTTGCGCCATATTCCAGAAACGCCCTAACAACTTCATCTCTAGGAACCGAAAGAGACTGAGCATCTTTGATAATCAGCTCCACAACCTGTCGAGGAATTCCCCGGTACGTTACAGTTTCGAGCCGATGAACTTGTTCCCACTTACGGGATCTTTTCTTCCTGAGATCTGCCGTGGGAATTAAATCCAAGGGCTGTCGTGGGATCATAGTTGATTCTTGCTTTTGATCCTCCTCAACCTCGGTTATTGGATTAGGGTCACGTAGACCTGTAAATGCGTCTCGCCTCGCCATCGTGCCCTCTAATATTTCAATACGAGAGTTGCCAAAGCTTTATATACCTCGGCAGCCCGCGTTTCTGGCGCATACTCAAAAATGGTCTTTGCCTCAGACCAACATTCGCGCAAGACAGTCGCCCGATGAATGGGGGAAAGCACCTTGTCGCTGAATGTTGCCTGCAGATCCTGAAGTGAGTCGCGTGACTCGTTGGTACCATCAAAAAAGGTAGGTAATATCCCCAGCAATCCCCCTTGCCAATTCTTTTTGTCCCTCAAGGTCTGGATAGTTGTGACTGTCTTCGCTAAAGAATCTAATGATGCGAATTCAGTTGCCGTAGGAACAATCACCAGGTCAGCCGCCCAGATTGCACGCTCCTGTAAGCCACCCACAGATGGGGACGTATCAAAAATAATGTAGTCAAACCGATCTTTAGTGAATGTTTTCAGCGGCCCTTTTATGTAGGAGATCGGTTGATCCTGGACACCCAACATCATTTGTGCAGCGGAGGTCATTGAGTTCCCTGGAATCAACTGTAAGAAATCACGACCAGTATCACGGACCCATTGGCGGATAAATGTTATTTCACTTGGAGAGCCTGGTTGGGTTGTCAGAAAATAATACGTTCCCATTTGGCTATCCATACCCAACTTGGTTGCGCACTGTCCTTGAGGATCAAGGTCAATCAACAACACTTGTTTAGTTTTCAGAGTGAGAGCATGTGCCAGATTTACAGCGGTAGTTGTCTTTCCTACCCCACCTTTCTGGTTTGAGATGGTGATGATTTTTGTGGTCATTTGATTTCTCCTTAGTCGAAAAATTGCAGCTGTGTTCGGCCTTCATGACCATGGACAGAAATGACATCTTCGAGAGTTTGATAAACACCCATGGCATAAGGTTCCCTGAGCCAGTGAATGACTGCCAAGCCACTGCTAAATACAGTTCCTTCTGCTACCTCACCAGTCCCTGAAACTCCGGTGAGATCCTCCACTCGAATCAACACAAATCGACGCATCTGGCTGGTTGATGAAATATAATTTTGTTTTCGCGCCATGCTTTCACCTTTTGTTTGGTTTCGGCCACCTGACCGCCGGCTGCGATCACGGATTCTTGGTTTTTTCTGAATGACTTTGGAATTTGTCAGATCCATCAACAAGCCATCTTTATAAGTAAGGCGGCATCCTGAGGTAATGTGTTCAAACACGATT
>Ga0208458_1002702_pt1 | contig 12731 bp, 10 predicted proteins | sample AD_UKC085_MetaG_FD_184432 | JGI IMG/M metagenome (GOLD analysis project Ga0208458, IMG submission 184432) | Active sludge microbial communities of municipal wastewater-treating anaerobic digesters from USA - AD_UKC085_MetaG (SPAdes) (version 2) | ecosystem: Engineered > Bioreactor > Anaerobic >... | reverse complement strand
GTTAGTTCCAATTTCGGCAGTTAATTCGATGCAATCTGTATAATGATAATTCCAATCCTGCATACTTCCTGTAATTACATACCAAGCAGCTCCATTTGTTATTCCGTGAGTGAATTCAGTGCTATTATACATAGGCAAATTTTCACGAGCATAAGTTAGTGCCATTTCAGTAAGTAAATCATTATCTGGCGTTAAAGCATAAGTATAATCCCAAGGATAATTAACTACTAAAGCACCACCGTGAAAGTTTATTGATAAATCAAAATCGTGAGCATTGCTAAAATCCATTACTGCGATTGTTTCTACTGCCCAAGATTCTGAATCTGGATGTTGAACTCCTGTAGGCATAGGGAAATTCCTGTTCAAATCAATCCCGTTGGCATTATAACGACTTACTGCAGCATAACCATCTGGATTGAGCATTGGGTTTATCCATATTTCAGTGTTATTTACGATATTGGTTATCCTGGGGTCAATCCCATATTGAGAGGTGAGCAATTGAATAAGACGAATAAGCATATCGTAACCAACAACTTCATCTCCATGAATACTGCTAATATATTTCAGCTCCGGTTCGTTTTCATCGACCATAACATTATCACTTATTTTCATCATCAACAAAGGTCTATTTTGAACGCTGGATCCAAATTGTACCAGTTGACAGATATTAGGATATTGAGCAGCTATTTGTTGCATAAAATTTTGGTATTCTGTTAAAGTATAATAAGCATAGCGGCCATCCAGATCCCCTTTTTTCAGTCCTTTAAAATACTCATCAGCAGGATTGGGTAGTAATTCCGTAATTATCCCTGCAGCTGTAATTTTATCTCTTTCTGAATCATTACGAACCTCGATATGGATTACTCCTGTTTGCAGATTTACATAATCGATGCTAACTTTCAACTCATTAAGCTTTTTGATATCTGATTGCAAATTCCAGCTTTGAATTCGCAAAGGATAAGCAAAAATGGAAGCAGCTATGATTATCAGTCCAAAAGTTAAAGCTATTTTTTTCATTATTTTTAATCCTTGTATAATGAAGAATTATTTTCATATATTACAGCATAAATTATGCCATATTGGTTGGTTATATAGATAAAAAGCCAGGCAAACAATGTCACATAACTGGAAAAGCTTAATGCTGCTTCATTCCTGATCTGACATAGTTCACTTGCAGTTATTGCATTGCGCCTGGCTAATTCCATGAAATTTAGGATATTCATTCTGTCAATTAAAAATACAATCTCAAAGTAGTGGATAAACGCCAATCTGCAGCTTCGGAACATTGTTTAACCATCTTAAAGAACTTATTTGCACTAAAGTTATGAAAACTTACCGAATCTATATTCTCAAAATTATCAATGAAGGGAGCAAGCTTAAATTCGATTAGGGAATTATTATTAAAAAGGCAAGCAGAATTTAAATTAAAAGTTAATTCCTTCCAGGTACCCCAAGTATATTGAGGAGAGAGAGTCCAGTATAAATTTTTTATGTCGTGCCTGAAATCAATACTTGCAGTCCACCTTCTGTTTTTAGTTTGCAGTTCATAATAGGATTGTTTTTGTTGAGCGTATTGATTTTCTTCGTATGCAAAGCCCAGATCAATCATAAAAGCATTTTCTGGACTATTGCGAAAAGGAAGTTCTAGCCAACGCGGATCTAAAGTTCGAGCAATTAAAGGAAAAGTATCGAACACCAGATTATATTGATAGCCCAATTGACGGTAAAGAGTATTATTTTTACCAGTATTGTATATATAATCACTATAATCTGCTCTTATTTGATATGTCTGGAAAAAAGCTATCCTGTCTCCAATCAGAAACTTGCATTCCGGAAACATAGTCCAGCTGCTTATCTCTTTATTGTTTGCCGATAGCAAAGAATCTATATACACATCTTTACTAAAGCTGTAACCAAACCAGTTTCCTAAAACTACTCGTTCGTGCCAATAATGTTTCCAGCCAAATCGTAAGTTATGGGTTAGCAGGTCATTATCCCATTGGTTATCATCTTCGGGGAATTTGATTATTTGCAAATTAACAAAATAAGCAGCAATTAATGAATCCCCTTCACTGTATTCCCAATTTATCCTGCTACCAATATGTCTATTATCTGTTTGCCTTGTATTCAAATCATAGTAATAGTCCTTAATAGCATAAGTATGAGCAAGATCGCTTTGCCACGAAACTTTTTGCGAAATCTGATAATCTAAGTGTAGCTGTGCCTGATTATAGTGATCAGTATTATTACGAATTTTACTTTTACTGTAGCTTGTTTGCCTTAAACTGTAATTATCCCGTATTTCCAATTGAACACGGTCTTCAGGAGAATATTGTAGATTTCCAGAGATATCAAAATTCCAGCGTAACTGATTATCCGATAGCTGATAATTACTACGAATTTCATTTTGTTCCGGAGCCGCTAGAACATAGATATCTTCGCTATGATAATTATAATTTGCCAGGCAGGCAAAATTCAGATAATTTCCGTAATAATTATAGTTCGCTCCCAAATTAGCATAGTCAAAGGATTCCCAATCCATTCTTTTGCGTTCTGCATTTGCTGATATACCTGCTATGGAATTTAAAATATAGTTAGAATAACTTGCATTGGAACCAAACCAATATCCCTCGCTGGAAAGAGAATAGCCATTCACATAACGGTCTTGTTCATTTCTTAATATACCTTTGCTGAAAATGCCAATATTTAAGCTGTCCACAGGACTGTAATTTATATGATAACCCAAAATAGCAGTTTTATTTACATAAGCAGCAGGTTCCAAATCGCTATTATCATAAAAGGTTTGATAATCCGAACTAATAGTATGCATAAAGTGTTTACTCATTAATTCCAAACCTACATTCAAATCTGCATTTTTGGCTTCCTGATTAAAGTTTAACCGATTTTCTATGTTGCTTTTGCTGTTAATTACTAATGAAGTTTTAGCTGTAGGATAAAATCTATACTGTAAAGCATTTTCTATGCTGAGAACTTGTTGGCTGGAATATACTGTCCAGTCCAATCCCTGAGTTTGAGCTTTCCAATATGGACTACAAAGAAGAAACAAGCTCAGAAAGAAGAATAAAATCCTTTTCTTCAAGCTCTTCTCCTCTTTGGCGAAAGTTGATTTGCGACAAATTCTCCAGTTCTTTGGTTTTTTCTTTTCCCAAAACAGGGATAAAATTGTTGGCTAGTGTTTTTCTGCGATGGGCAAAAGCCGCGTCTATAATGTTGTTAAAACTTTCTGGATATTTAATTATGGGTTTATCGGTTCGAGGGAGTAATAGAATAACTGTTGAATCTACTTTTGGCACAGGATTGAACTTCTCTTTATTTACCTGTATTTTGCTATAAATATCATAAACCAAATGCAATCGAATAGTTAAAGGAGAATAATGTTTGCTGTGGGATTGGGCACAAAGTCGCTGAGCAACTTCTTTTTGAACCATAAGCACAATTCGGGAAAAGAATTTAGAATGCTTTTCTAACAGTGCTAAAAGCGGACTGGTTATTTGATAAGGGATATTGGCTATCAACTTTAAGGGGTATCCATCTTGTTGAATTAAGGAATCCCAATTCGCCTGCAGGATATCTGTACTTTCCAGAACAAATCTCCCCTGATAATGTTCAGAAAGGTATTTCTGCAAGCGTTTATCAAGTTCGAAAGCTCTCAATTGAACATTCCAGGATAGAATTTCATCGGTTAATATACCTGTCCCGGGTCCAATTTCCCAAACTTTATCACCTTTATGTAAATCTCCCAAAGCTACAATTTCGCTTGCGATTGTTTTATCGATTAAAAAATTCTGCCCGAGCGCTTTAAGAGCTTTCATTAAAGAGAAAAAATCGCTTTCGTTCTAATTTTACAAATTCAAAACGAAAGCGAAAACAAGAGATTACGCGCTTAATTTTTTAGCAGCCACACTTTTACAGGTTTTGCAAACCTTATATGTCTTCTCACCAACTTTAACTTCATTAAGTAGTTTTATACCGGTTCGATGACATACAGGGCATTCACCTCTTCCAGAATTAGGAAGTTTTTTTATTCCTTTGCCACGATTATTTTTCGCCATTATATTCTCCTTATGGGTTAATATACTAATTTTTAAAACCATATCTGAAAAAGGTGACTTTTCAGTCAATGCTTTTTTCCGGGAGTCAGAAATCTCTTGTATCTATGACATTTTCCCTTTTTATTATTTTATAAGCTCAAAGTGCTAAGGATGATATTAGCTAATTGGCCTATAACAATTTATAGCCGGAATAAGAACATATATGGTAACAACTTACAATTGTAATGAGCCCTCACTGCCAAACAAATTATCGGGAAAATACTAGTTTCGAATGGCAGCGAGGACTCCTTGCTTTTAATGAGAACATCATTCATTCAGTTCATCGTTTAAGCTCAAAAGTATCATCTATACTCAATACGAATTCAACCAATAACTGCACAGCATTATCCAAATCAGCAAGAGAGATAATCTCATTAGGAGTATGCATATACCGATTCGGAATACTAAGTATGGCTGTTGCGGTTCCTTGTCTGGAGGCAAAAACAGCATCAGCATCTGTTCCAGTTCGGGAAGGGGAAATTTCTATCTGAAGTGGAATATTATGTTCTTTTGCTAATTCTGTCAGTTTTTTGTTTATCGCAGGATGCAAAGCAGAACCCAAACAGAGTACGGGTCCTTTACCCAAAGAAACATCACCGTAAATGTGTTTATCCACTCCAGGAATATCAGAAGTGAAGGTTACATCTACAGCAACAGCAATATCAGGATCAATCCGATAAGCACTTGTTATAGCACCTCGCATAGTTGTTTCTTCTCCGACAGAGGAAACAGCATAATAATCTGCTTTTATATCTTTTTCCCAAAGTTCTTTCATAACTGCAGAAGCTATATAAACACCTACTTTGTTATCGGTGGCTTTACTTACAATCAGTTCTTCATTCAGTTCCTCGATTTGTGAGCTGAAAGTTATAGTATCTCCAATAGAAACAAGGTTTTGGGCATCTTCTTTGTTTCTAGCACCGATATCTATCCAGAGGTCTTCTAATTTCAATTTTGAAGGTTCATCACTATTGCGTAATAAATGAATTGGCTTTTTTCCAATAATACCATGTACTATGTTATCGTTATGATGAATATCTACTCTTAAACCAGGAAGCATATTTACATCGAAACCGCCTAATGCTTTAACATAAATAAAGCCGCTTTCATCAATGTAATTTACCATAAATCCGATTTCATCAGCGTGACCTATAATCATTATTTTATGTTTACCACTGCCTTTTTTATGAGCAATCAGATTACCATTGATATCGATAGTTATATCTTCACAGTAATTTGAAAGATAAGCATTGGTTAGAACTTGAGCAGGTGTTTCAAAACCAGAAGGACTGTGGGTTTGCAACAGATCAAACAGGTATTTTTTATTTTCGCTGTTCATTTATGTACCTTAGCAGTTATTAGCTTCCTCATCCGCAAAGGGATTGAGGGCTTTTTTTATTACCGGTTTTTCGTGCGGGATTAAACAGAGAAACTTTAGGGTTTCTTTTCCTACATTTTTAAAAGTATGTGTTAAATTGGGCTCTACGAAAATAGCGTCATCTGTGCTGAATGCCATTTCTCCCCTTTCTGTAACTATTGCACCATTTCCGGAAAGGCAATAAACCTCATGTTCCCATTCGTGTTGATGAAAGGGGGTATGTCCTCCGGGTTCAATTTCAAACATACGCATTGCAAAAGTAGGAGCACCATCTTTTTGAGCAATAAGCCAACGGATTTGTGCGCCTTTAGCTCCCTCTGCATCTACGGGTTCCAGTTCCGCCTCATCGTAATGAATAACTTTCATTTTTTCCTCCTTAAGGATTTGTGTGTTTTATAGATAAACTAAAGCGAAAAGCCAAAAAACCAAATACTTAAGTAATTACTTTTGGGTAAGCAATTACCATAAGATCTTGCTCTATTTTACGATAGCTGATATCGCTTAGTAAAATTGCCTGATTAATATTACTTAGCCCCAAATTCGGGAATGGACTTTTTGTCCCTCCCAAAATTTTGGCTCCATAGATAAAGATGAATTTATCGATCAAATTATCTTCTAAAAAAGCTTCAGCCAAACCACTACCCGTTTCCAATAAAATGCTGTAAAAATTCATATTATGCAGCATATTTAACACTTCTGATAAATTAAAATGACCATTCTCACAATCCAAACCATGAATTACTGCCCCTGTTTGTCTTAGTACTTTTGCCTTGTCAGTTTTTAGCATTGAATTTGAGCAGATAATTAAACCGGGAAATTCGGATAGAGAGTTAATAAATCTGGAGGAAACAGGAATTTTTAGGTAAGGATCTAAAACAACTCTTAGTGGTTGTTTTGGGTTCCCAGGTAGGCGAGCATTCAGCAGAGGATCATCAGCAAGAATAGTTTTTATTCCTGTTAATATAACATCATTTTCACTACGCAATTTATGAACATATTTTCTGGCTTTTTCACCAGTTATCCATTTTGAAGAGCCATCCCCGGCAGCATATTTTCCATCCAACGAAAGAGCCGTTTTTAAAGTTACAAAGGGTCTCCCTTTTTCAATATGACATAGGTAATATTCCAGCTGCTTTTTTATTTTATCTTCGTGAAATCCGCAGTGAACCTTGATCCCTGCATTTTTTAGCATTGCTATTCCATTTCCAGAAACTATGGGATTGGGATCAGGAATTCCTATATAAACTTCTTGAATGCCTGCCTCAATTATTGCTTTTGCACAAGGAGGAGTTTTCCCATAATGAGAGCAAGGTTCTAAAGTTACAAAAATAGTTGCACCTTCTGCTTCTTTGCCAGCATGTTTAATTGCTTGAATTTCAGAATGATCACCGCCATATTGTAAAGTCCAACCAATTGCTATCACCTTGTTATTTTTTACAATTACAGAACCTACAAAGGGATTGGGAGAGCATTTACCCCGTGCTTTTTCAGCCGCTTGAATTGCTAAATTAAAGTACTTATTTATTTCAAAATCAGTCACTTAAGTGTTCCAGATTCTTACGGGCAAGTTCAAAGGCAGGGTTCTTTTTAAGAATTTCTTGCCATAATTGCTTGGCATATTTGAATTCTCCATTACCTGCATAAGCAGCAGCCAAGTTATTTAGCACATTGGGATCGTCTGGAAGCATTTTTTGTAGCTCTAGCAGCCATACTTTTGCCTGCTCATAATCCCCTTTTGCTAAATAATGTGAACTTAAGTGCAAGTAAGGTTCCTGCCAATCATTATCCAAAGCAATGGAATTAAAAAAATCTACAGTTGCCTGATCAAGTTGTTTTACCATCTGCCAATATAATGCTCTGTAATAATATAGATCTGCGCAATCCGGATATATCTTTAAATTGGATTCTATCAAATCCCATGCAGTTGCATCATCTGCTTTTCCAATTGCTTCAGCTATATTGGAGTATAATTTATTTTGTTTAAAATACGCTTCGGGATTACCGGCTATGTTTTGTCGTATTTTCCAATCACCTTTAATGTTGCTAAGCACCAAAGTCCAATCCTGTTTATGATTAAGTTCCATATAAACAATAGCGCTAATTCCATCTTCGCCTAGTCCACTATATAACATACTGTATGTAGATATTTTACTAAACTGCGGAATAGACTTTATAATTTCTGTGTATCTTTCTGCTAAATCATATAGGGAACTTTCATTTATTGTATATTGGCGTAAGTTATCCCATTTAAGTTGGATTAGAGAATTCATCCATTTCCCGGCTATTGTCTCTGGATCTTCTTTTGAGGAAGTGGGGGAGAAGGGCAAATTCAATTTTTGCAACAGATAATCCATTGGAAAATATTGAGGATACTGAAAACCGCTTAGCCAACTTAACATTTCCTGCGGCGATTCAACAGCCATCTTTTCTGGGGTTATATTTTGCAGCATAGGATTTTCTCTACCAATCCAAAGATCAATATGTAGTTTTATCACATTTTCTGCTTCAGCTCTTGAATCAGCTTTGAATGCAGGAAAAGGATTACTGGCATCTCTTTTAGGAGAATAGGGACAACTATCTGGACAGTGGGTATCACATCTTGTTTCATTACAACATTGCCAGCAAATATTTTTTTTCTTACGCGGACATTGTCGCATAGCTCGTTCATTGTAACAGGATTGACAGCGGTTGCTCTTAAACAATTTCAACATTTATATCCGCTCCAAACAAGGTGGCATTTGCCTTTTAAAATTGGATTTCTCTATCATCTGTTTCACTTTTGCTATCGTCTTTTCTTCTGCATCCGGCTTTGGCAAACCCTCAGTAAGATATTTTAAGATGCTATCCAAAACAGGATATGTTATTCCCATTTCTGTTTCATCACTTTGCCCTGCCCATAAATCTGCTGTGGGTGTTTTTTGAATGATCTTATCTGGCAGACCAATTTCCCGGGCAATTTCCCACACCTCTGTTTTGTATAAATGAGCGATAGGCTCAAACGCACAAGCAGAATCGCCAAATTGCGTAAAATAACCCACCAAATATTCACTGCGATTACTTGTGCCAATCACTAAGGCATTATGTTTTGCTGCTTGATCATAAAGAATGTTCATTCGGATTCTTGCCATCCAATTACCTTTTCGTAAAGAGCTGGCATCGGGAGCATAATGCTCAAAATATTTTTCTACCAAATCATCTATCTTTATCGTTTGCAGGGGGATATCAAGGTGATTTGCCATTAATAAAGCATCTGCAGCACTTTCCGGATGGCTATTTCGATGAGGTAAATTATAGGCAATTACACATTTTTTGCCTATTGCCTGAACTGCCAACGCGGCAACTAAAGCGGAATCAATCCCACCCGATAAACCAATCAGCAGATTGGTAAATTTGGTATTTGCGCAATAATTTTGAATAAACGCAACTATTCGTTCAATTTCCTTTCTATAGTTCATCTTAGGTTTTACTCCTACTTTGCCATTTATCGATGCTAATTATCCTCTTTTTTTCAGCCCGCATTCGTCAAGCAATTTCTTGTTTCTGCCTGTATTTTCGTCTTTCAAACCACTCTTCTACCTTGTTCAATATAAACAGTACAGTAACACTTCCACCATATTTCTGTAACGCGATTAGAGAAGTGTTACGAAAGTGTGAGAGAGTTGTTAGGTAATCAACTAAGTTGCAATCACTTATCTATTATGGGTGGTAACAGACATAATTGATGGCTATTTATCTGCATATTATAGATCTAACTGTCTATGTCGTTATATTCAAGTTGAGAAGGTTGAGAGGGTAGCAATAGCTTATAAATTGAGAGAAAGGAAAATGTCTAAACGAAAAAAGATAGGAGAAAGTGTAAAAAATATTAGGGGAGATTAACCGATAAATATAACTGCAATAAAGAGTTGTCCAATTCTAAATATAAAAAACATCTGTGGGTTTCTGACGAAAAAAGATAGTTACATATAAAGAAGCTGAATAATCCATCCTGAAGTCATTTTATCAAATTTCCAGATACGCAAAATAACAATTACAGTGTAACAATTTTTTTCCCCTTTAAGTATGATAGATAATAACGACGGATTTTGAACCCAGCGAAAAAACAGTCCATTCTTTAAAAAACATAAGGTTCCCATATACAATATCAATTACCTTGTCTGCCAAATTTATTACTTCATAGTTTTATCTTTCATTCATTACGGTTTATTTTTGGGTAGGTTATCATTCTGATGTTTATTGTGACATTCTTGTTTTAACTCTCAATTTTGAAATAGATAAACCAGTTAATACGAGTATGCCTTACTGTAAATTTTAGGAAAAGTTACATTAGATCAATACATATCAAAATTGAAAGTCAAAACAAGCAGTTTTCAGATGCAACAATCTATCAGATTATATCTTTGCCTTAGAGAGTAAATAATTTATAAAAGCAGAACAAGCCACCAACATATATTTAGCATCAGTAAAATCTGGAATACTATCTGTTCCATCAAATATACAATGTCTTATATCGGATTTCTTATCTGAAGCATATCTCTCTTATCTTTTGAAATGTATTAGTAAAAATTGATATACATATCCAATTGGTTTTCCCAATTTATTTTTAGCCAAATTTGGAAATACTACCACCTCCAATTTATAGTGGATTATTCATCAAGATAAAAAAGCATAATAGGATCAATAACCCAAAGCAATTGAGATTTGCTAACACAATGAATATTAACAACATATAAAGATAGTCTGAATTATAAACCTTGCTTTCTCTTGCAGGTTACTCAGATACAACTTGTCATCCACTCCACCTCAACTCATCCTTAACTACGGGATAAGGAGGAGAGGAAGAGGAGAGGAGGATGGGTTGTTTGTTTAAGCCATCTTAAAAATGGTGGACTAAAATTAAGGAGAAAGAAATGAACAAAAATTCTACTGAAAGGATGCAAGTTCGCTACAGCGATGCCTTCGAACCTAAAGTTGTTTATATATCTGGGTAATCTGCGTGAACTGTTTTCGGTGGCTTCGGTGGCTAGAAAAAAAATGCGGAGGAACGGCGTCCTCCGTCTACACATCTAAATCCTAAAATCCTAAAATCCTTAAATCCTCGTTTCTAGAACTCAATCCTTAAATCCTTGTTTCTAAAGCTCAAATCTGTCGTCCCGTTGGAACTTTTTTTATTTGTTCTTCTTGTCGCTGGGTAAAAAAAACCCGTCGCAAACATACTAGAAAATCGTTGCACATAACAGTGAACAAATATGAGGGTTTTGGGAAGGCAAAAAAACAGATAAAAAAGACCAAGATTTTTGTTTATTTCTCTAATTTATCCAACAATCATCGAGATAATGTCATCGCTCCTAATTGTTCAATGGTCTTTAGTACTCATTTTTTTTTAATTATTCCTGTTCTTGAACTCTTTGTTTTAATAACAAAAATGGCATACGCTGTGCATTACTCTTTCTAATCTTGTTTAATTATAAATCTATCTATACTTCTTTTCTAATCCGGCTTAATATAAAATCTATTCACAAAAAGGGGATCAGGCAAATTATCCTAAACTCCGTGCTTCAGCAGAAAGTTCGTTATATATTTCAATTCAAATATGTTGAAATAGATGGCATTTTCCCCGGTATTTAAATATGTTTCAATTCGGCTTTGAAAAAACAGGAAATTTCTTAAAGTAATTGGGTTCGGTTTTCTCACCTTCAGTAACTATAATTATCAAATCAGGAGCGGGCTTCCTAATGTTATATGGTCTTTTAGTTCTGCTCATTTTTAGTTTTATCTCTGCTTTTTTTGAATAAGTCAACAAACTCTGAATATTCTACATAAGGCACAGCTCCATATTTTCCACGAATATAGTCCTTGGCATAAGAAGCATCTTTGCGGGTAGAACCTTTCGGTAGTTTATATTCTACTAAAGAATAAAGATTGGATGAATGATTTGGTGCTTTTTCCACAAACCAAATTTCATCCCGTCTAAAATTATCTTTATTCAGAAAGAGAGTATTTTGGGTCGTAAAGATTAATTGAGCACCCTTAGGATTTGTCTCTTTATCCTGAAACAACTTGATGATGATTTTGGTTAAGAAAGGATGTAAACTGTTTTCAATTTCATCAATGAACAACCTTCCGCCTCTTTGTAAAGTAGAATACAATAAACCGGCAAGACAATAGATTTTTTTTGTTCCTTCCGATTCTTGCTTTTCCATATCAAATTCAACTTCTTTCAGAACATCTTCTTGGGTATCATAGAATTGATGGATGGACTTAATGAATAGATGAAACATTTTATTACCCCCTACTTTGATAAATAATGAAGAAAGTGGGATATTTACTTTTGTATCCATTTCCATTTCTTTCTCATTGATCCTAATTTCCTTAATATCTGAATCAGCTTTACGCATAAATTCATTTACCCAATCTAAGGGGGACAACATTATTGTCTAATAAAGCAGTTGTATTTATCGGATTATAAGAATCAATATACCAAAGGTTTGAATCAAAAAAACATTTCACTATCTTTTGGGCAATAAAACCATTGAACTGAGACAATAAGCTGATGAAAAGAGAGTTTTCTCGTAATTTATCTTTTATCTCTCCTTTACCTTCTTTGAATTTATTATGGACTTGGATGTCCTGCCCCAATCGTTCAAAAAGGACTATTTCTCTTGCTCGGGAAGTTGTTTTACGCATTAGTAACCACTCTTTAGCAATATGATCTCTAAAAGCCGAAAATCCATAGCGATAAAGAACATCATCCACCAAAAAAATAACTTCCCAAGAGCTGGGTTCATCTTTACCAGTAGAATTCAGTAAAAAGGGCTCTACTAAAATCGGCTCTCCAATTTGGGATTCTTTGAACGAATTAAGAACCATATTCTTCATAAAGGAGAATGCTTTAAATATGTTACTTTTCCCGCTGGCATTAGCTCCATATAAAACACTTGTTTTAAGCAAACGCTGCTGAGAAACTTCCATAGTATGGTCATCAAGCTCTTTTTTGGTAATAGCTTCCATACTCAAAGTAACCCTCTGGTAAATAGACCGGTAATTTCCCACACTGAATTCTACTAACATAGCAATCTACTTTATAGTTTATAACTACATAATAATGAATTTCTGATATTTGTCAGGTTATTTTATGAAAAAACTACATAAATGACAGTTTATGTGTTTTATGCTTGATTCTGGTTCAACAAATAATATCAATATCATACATCTTGGTGCATTGCAGATAACTTAGAATT
>Ga0208458_1002684_pt1 | contig 12778 bp, 15 predicted proteins | sample AD_UKC085_MetaG_FD_184432 | JGI IMG/M metagenome (GOLD analysis project Ga0208458, IMG submission 184432) | Active sludge microbial communities of municipal wastewater-treating anaerobic digesters from USA - AD_UKC085_MetaG (SPAdes) (version 2) | ecosystem: Engineered > Bioreactor > Anaerobic >... | reverse complement strand
TGTGGTGTTTTGTTTGTCTTATCAACAACTTATATACCACAAATGCGAGTCCCCTTCACCATCTTCTTTGCCATTCTTATTGACTTTTTACCCCCAAAACCCCCCAATAGGGGTGCGAAACTTGAGTCAATAAAACGAATAAACAGGTTTATGTTTCAGTTCATTTGTATTTTTGCGATATTTTTAACCAACGGCATAATCAGGCTTCGCTGAACATATCCATGCGACCAGAAGAGAAAGTTGAATTTGATAAATATCTAAAGGGCTCAGAATGGGAACGCACAAGAACCGCTCATCACGTTGAATTTGAGATTGTAAAACTAATAGTGGGTAGCAGAAATATAACAAAATAGGATGTTCAAGGATACTGCAATCTTAAAACTGAAATTATAGATCAAGTATCTTCCTGCCGGATTCCGATTGCATTGACAAATAGCCTTTCAAATAATACATAGAATATGAATGTTATGGAATTAATCAATTTATTGTGAGGATATATGTCACCACCAAAGACACATTATCATATCATATTTAAAAACAATTGGACTTTGGGAACAGATGATGTGTTCATGCTTGGCCAGTGCGAGGCGATTATCAGGACCATCTCGGAAATACCCCTGCCCCCGAAAGAGAGGCAGCGGCTTCTCCTGGTGTCTCTCCGCAAAGGAGCCCAGGCAACTACGGCCATTGAGGGCAATACCCTGACAGAAGAGGAAATTGCCAGGATAGACGAGGGGGAATCACTCCCACCGAGCAGGGAATATCTGGAGATCGAGGTCAAGAACATCATCGAGGCACTGAACGCAATCAGGAAGGACGCTATCCTGGACAACAGGTCATCCGTCATAACCCCGGAACTTATTCAGAATTTCCACCGCTTCGTCGGCAAGAACCTGTGCGATCACTTCCAGGCTATCCCTGGACAGTTCCGGCAGAACAACGTGGTTGTCGGCACATACAGACCGCCCGAGCACACCGAGGTCAACGCCCTGGTCCAAAGACTCTGCGAATGGATGAGAGAGACATTCCATTACGAGGAAGGCAATGCCGACTTCATAGAACAGGTAGTGCAGGCCATTGTCTTTCACGTTTACCTAGCCTGGATTCACCCCTTCGGTGACGGCAACGGCAGAACGGCGAGGCTGGTCGAATTCTATCTCCTTCTCAGGGCTGGCTTGCCCGACATTGCATCCCATATCCTGTCGAATTTTTATAACAACACCCGTGAGGAATATTACCGTCAACTGTCCCTTGCCGGTAAGGAAGGGGATCTGACGAGATTCATTCACTATGCCGTGCAGGGTTTCCGTGACGGCTTGGCCGAGGCATTGAGCGTATTCCAGAACAGCGTTCTTCAGACAGCCTGGAAGAACTACATCTATGATGCCCTGGACAGCAAGAAGGCCCAGGGGAAGTCAAAGGCCATTGTCAAGCGAAGGAGGAACATAGCCCTTCATTTCCCGGTAGACAGGTTTTACGGGACCGATGAGCTTCTTGATCGGGAGCCGGTGTTCATCAAAGAGTATTCCGGCCTTTCCAATGTCACCAGGGCAAGGGATTTTCAGGAATTGGAACGCCTGGAATTGATCGCCAGGGACGGGAACAAATACAGAGGCAATATCCAGATACTGAAAGGGATGCTGCCCCTGAGAAGAAGGCAGTAACCCGTCATGCTCTCTTGATGCCGGTGATTCTCCTGATCCACTTGTTTACCAGGAATGAGATTGATCAACCGGGTCGTGAATCATGTTCCAGCAAGGATGCAACGAGGGCAATCACGCTCCTGTCGGTTGCAATCGAGGAAAGCATCCGGGCGGCTTGTTCCTCCAGGTTTTCCCTCTCGGACTGATCCATGCCCACCATGCGCTTCTGCGCTTCGGTCATGATGTACTTCCATGTCTTTGCTTCGACCTCCGCATTAAGAATAGCCCGTTCCCTGCCGGAAGCCTTTCCCCATTTCAAGAACAGGAGCTCCTTCCGGGCAATATGGGCAAAGGTCTTGTGGTACAGGGAAAATGCCTCCTTGAGCATGGCCTTGAACGACTCCATCGGACTGCCGGGGAGCTCTCGCGCATTGTCAGCTTTGCGATCCTCCTGCTTGGAAGGCCTGGGAGGTGTGCTGGAGGTCTTTTTGAATATGAGATCAGCTTTTCCCCACCGGGGCTTCTCGATCTGAAGATCCACGGTCATGCCTGATTCCCGGTTGGTTCTTTTCACTGCAGCCTTGACCAAGGGGATAATGTGCGAAGGGAATTTGTAGTCGATATCAGGGATCTTTTTCGCCAAATCAATGGCATCTACACGCCATTCAGACTTAGCGGCGAGTTCGTGTGACAAAAGTTGATTCAGAACAGGGGCAATCTTTCTTCGATTCATATAACGGGTTCCTTTTTGAGAGACAAAGCACATTGTTTAAATTGTAAGCGCCAATTTAACCGCATCTTGACGATGGGATATTATTCAGGATCGAGGGTTTTCTGTTTTTGCTGAGCGGCAACGAGGTCTGCCGGGCTGAGGTATTGCGGCAGCAGGGCTCTGTACTCATCTTCGGCATGGGCGTGAGGAAGTCTCTCGAACAGGTAGCGCAGGTAGCTGTAGGGCTCCAGGCCATTGGCCTTGGCCGTTTCGATCAGGGAGTACAGGGCGGCGCTCGCCCGGGCACCTTGGGCATTACCGGAGAAGAGCCAGTTCTTCCTCCCCACCACAAACGGGCGGATGGCATTCTCCGCCAGGTTGTTATCCGGCGTGAGATATGGAGAATCAACATACCTGACCAAACGGTCCCACTGGCCCAGGGTATATGCTATCGCCTTGCCCAGCAGGCCCTTGGGAGGGGTCTGCAAAACCTTCTTGTCCAGCCAGGCCTTGAACTCCTCCAGAACCGGCTTGGACGTGCGCTCCCGCTCACGGCTCAGTTCCTCTCCATTCAGGCCCCGGCCCTTTGCTTCGTGCTCTATCCGGTAGATCTTCTGGATATACTGCAACGCCACATCCGCACTGCCGGCTTTGCCCTTCTTCCCCCTGGCCTGAATGACCTCCACGAACTTCCGCCTCGCATGCGCCCAGCATCCTACATGCTCTACACCTTCGAGCCCCTGCAGGAAATTATACCCCTGGTACCCGTCGGTCTGCACGTAGCCCCGGTAGCCCGCAAGAAAGGTCTCCGCCACCTCGGAAGCCCGGCTGGGATGATAGTGATAGATCAATCCCGGCTTGCCCGGAGGTCCTCCCCGAAAAACCCACATGTACGATGTGCTCGTGCTCGGCCTGCCCGGCTCATCCAAAACCTGTACCGTGGTCTCGTCCGCATTGATCAGAGGACCAGATCTTATCTCGGCGTGGAGCATATCCACAATAGGCCCGCAGCGCTCAGCCACCTTCATGGCCCACGTACACATGCTCGTGCGGCTAAGCTCCACCCCGATCCGGGCAAAGATCTTCTCCTGGCGGTAAAACGGCAGCGCATCCACGAACTTCGCAGTGAAGATGTACGCCAGCAAGGACGGCGTGGCCATGCTCTTGGGGATAATCTGCTCGGGGGCGGGAGCTATCTTGACCGTAGGTCCGTCGTCCTCCACCCCTTCGCAGCACTTGCACGCATACTTGTAGCGGACATGCCGGATCACCCGCATCTTCGCCGGGATGACCTCCAGCTGCTCGCTGATTTCCTCGCCGATGCGCTCCATCGTGCATCCGCAGGCACAAACCTTCTCTTCCTCTTTAAGGTCGTGCTCCATAATCACCCTCGGCAGGTTCTCGGGCAGCGGCTTGCGACCCGCCTTCTTGCGGGTGTGCGCAGGGACCTCGATTGTCTGCTCAGCTCCTGCCCGCTCACTATCAGGATCGTTTCCCAGGTCTTCGGCAGGCTCGTCGAAGAGGAGCTGCTGCTCGGACTCCTCCTCGGGGGAGAGCTTCTCGGACTTGCGGCCGAACAGCTTGGCCTTCATCAGCAGCACCTGCTCGCGAAGCAGCTTGTTCTCCATCTCGTAGCGGTGCTGACTCTCGGAAAGCTGCTGGTTCTCCCGTGAAAAAGAGATAACCATCCCTTTGAGAGAAGGGATGTCATCGGGCAGGTTTTCAGGGCTGAACTGCATGGGTATTCATACCATAACTACTGATAATATCAAGCTAATAAACAATTATCCGCATCTTTTTATCGTGCAGGAAAAACATCCTGTCCAGGTCTTAATACACGCTGCCGTATGCCAGTTCTCTGTGTGCTCCCGGAGGCGGGATCGGCATCCCGTCGAGCAGCCACATCAGCTCCCGGCGGGTGAGCTTCATCACCTCCTCGCTCGACTCAGGCCACCGCAGTCGGTCCTTCTCCAGACGCTTCTGCCACAGGCAAAACCCGTTGCGGTCCCAGTAGAGCACCTTGACGATATCCCGCCTGCGGTTGCTGAAAACAAACAAAGCGCCGGAGAAGGGATTGCCCTGCAGCCGCTCCTGAACCAGAATCGAAAGCGTGTTGATCGACTTGCGCATGTCCGTGACTCCCAGGGCCAGGTACACCTGCGCGCCCGAAGAAAGCCCCATTCCCATCATATGCGCTCAAGGATGCTGACAAGACGTGCGAGCGTCCCGGGATCAAACCTCTTCCCGATAGCCACCCGGTACTGCCCGACAAGGAGAACCAGCGCTGAGTTGGCCGCCTCCCCAGAAGAATAAAACTGGATCGGATGCATCCCCACCGGCACCAGCTCGACATCGCAGGGAGACGGCTCCTCAATCCCTCGCTTCCAATAAGAAAAGAGCCCGGGGCTCAACCCGTGCTGTCGGCAGTACTGCGCCTGGCTCCATCCGCTCTCTCTCCAGGCCCGAATATGACCCGACCACTCCTGCCTCTTCTGGGCTCGACTACCTCTACTTCGATTCTCTTCTTCCATGGTATCCTCCTCGATCAATACCATGGCATGACTACCTTATCTTGAATAGATGCGGTTTACCGGACGCTTACTTTAAATTAGACTAACTATTGAAATTAATGCACAGATACCATGGAGATGTCAATAGATAGCCGTTGCTCAAAACTCTCTCAGATGATCTGATCATGCAGCAAATTACAGGAAGTGGACCAACTGCAAGATAAGATTGTTGCTCACAGGTAGAAGCTACAAGTCGATCTGATTGTGGCGTTTTTCTGAGAGATGTCAGGTCTAGTTGTGGCTAATTCACTTACCATCCTGCGAAATGCCTAAGGGAAAAATTGTGTGATCAAGAGATCTACAGGCTTTTATTCGGTTTGATGCATCAGATGGTTATGGCTTGATCTGTAAACCTGATATCCCATTCCTGATCCACATGTTATTTGTAAGACAATGATATTATTAAACAAAGGCTTGACAAATGCCCTATATTATGGTATATAATGTACATTGATGATCAGGGAGAGAGACGTCATGGGTAGGGCAAATCACAAGGAGGTAGCCATGAAAGATAGGGACAGGGGTAGGTACTATCCGACCCACTGCAAACCGTATCGCACTCCGATGACCAGGGGGGAGAGAATTGCGAGATGGTTAATCGCAGGGCTGGTGGATATGTTTGGGCTGTTCCTGCTGTGGGGAGGCGTGGAGGAGGCATGGTTCGTGTTTGTTGTGCTCATAATCATGTTCATTTTTCCATATGGCGCATACCGGGACATCAAATATTCCTATGATGTTGGTGAGGCCGAGCGTGTCCGCATGGAGAGGGGGTTGCCATGAGCAGGGTATTTAGGGCGGTTTGGGAGTATCTGAGGCGTGCCAGGGGTAATGGTGGATACGATACAGGATGGTTTATCGCCTTTTCCGGGATCATGGTGATCATGTCGATTGGCATAGTGCAAAACGTGTTCCGTGAGATCGAGGCAGGCGACTGGGTGTGGGCTGCTTTGTCGGCAACCCTGGTTCTCGTGATATACCTCAATGTTGCCGTTCTTCTCTTCGCACACTTCAAGATAAGAGCCATGAGGAAAAGAAGGGATGAAGAGAACGCGATAGCCGATCTTGAGAACAGGATGATGGCCCAGAATCTCTGCCGGGGCAAGGGGATGGCTCTTTTCGCTCCTGGTGAGGAATACGAGGCGTTCTTTATTGTAGGCCGGGACGAGTATTTGAGGAACCATTGAGATGCCAGCCCCTCTGGAAGTCTACAAAGATCGAGCACATGCGATAAAGGCTGTGCGGGAAGGGCTTCAGTGGAGGTTTATGCGGCTCTCAAAACAAAGATGAATGTCACCGACAAGGCGTTGTCCAAAGCATTAGGGATATCTGAGAGAACCATTCTCAGGAGAAAGCGAGAAGGCCGTTTCAAGCTGGTCGAGTCTGAAAGGATCATGAGACTCGTAAGATTATATGATCTGGCAAAAAGTGTTCTTGAAGATCTAGATAATGCAGTGGGATGGCTGCAGCAGAAAAATGTTTCTCTCGGGATGGAAACCCCTCTTGAATATGCAGATACTGAGCTTGGGGGCAGGGAGGTCGAAGAGCTATTGTATCGGATAGAATACAATTTACTGTCATGAAATGTTCATACATTATTAGCTCTCTGACTAGAAACCCTCATTGTGCATGATTGTTAATTGAAAGAGGGTTAGATTTCTCCGCCTCTACTGTAAATAACCCTTTGATATTAAAAACTCTTCTGTCACGATTTGTTGAACAAATGTGGGGCGAAACCAAGGGAAAGATTCTATGGTTCATAGGGTAAAATGGCGGAAACGCACAAAAACCGAGCGTACTCGTTTTGCAAATGATCTTTATTAAAACTTCTTGACAAAGAATCTGATATGCCTATCATAATGCACAAATAATAAAAATACCTATCCGGGGGCGTCTTTGATTCTAAATAACTTTGCCCCCGGAATACCTTTCCATGCAGATGAGATGAAGATGATAGTGGTTCTTATATGGGCACTTCGCCGTTCTTTATGTGTAATTGCCTAGCTGTCAAGTCAGATCGAAACCAATACAAATAAATTAATCAATGATCCGGGACAAATATAGGCCGGACGACTTTCTGAGATTGGAGAATTTCCCTGATTACTTGTATATATTTATGAACATCGAATGGTTTCTTGAAGTACATTTTAATGAGACCAGCATCTTTCATATCGTCAAGATATTGTTTAGGGGCAAATCCTGTACATACAATGATTGGAATGTGCGGATATTTTTCCTTACAAACTTTAATAAATTCTATCCCGCTTCCCCCAGGACGATTTAAGTCTGTAGAAATTATATCAATATTCCCATTGACTTTCTCTAATGAATCCAGTGCACTCTTGTTACTGTCGGATGGTACAAAAATAAATTTATACTCTGATATCGATCCCATTAATAAATTTTGAATGAATGATCTCATAACATCATCATCGTCGATGATCATCATTATTTTCTTCGATAATTTGCTACGATTCATAACTCAAGTTTCGCACCCCTTAATCCTGAGATGAGGGCATAGAGCCTGATCGATCGAGTCGATGAAAGGGGACAAATCGTCTTCGATTTTCAAGAGCGCGAAGATGCACTTGAGTGAATGCTTGAACAGGCCTTTGAAGAACTCCCATAACCGGTGGGCATAGGTAACCATGCCCGATTGTTCTGCAAGGTGCTCAAAGAGCTCTCCCATTGTGGGATATTTCTCGATCTCATTGAGGAAGCCGAGCAGATTATATCTCAGAAAGCTCAGGGTGGTTGCGCATACCTGGGCATTGAAGGAATTGCTCTGGTCCTTGCCGAGTTCAAGAAGCTGTTTGCACTCCTTGAAGCATACCTCGATAGCCCACCTATTTGTATATTTCCGGATTATGGTGGATGCATGAAGATGCGTGTCAGTAGAGAGAAAGGCCACCCACTTGGGACCCTTGTTTTTGCGGACCCCTTTGATATCACTGTCCTGTGGCTCGCTATAATCCTTGGAAAAGATTATGGTGGCTTCCTGTCCGCTCTCAGGCAAGGTAACGGTTGCCCGTGCAATCCGAAGCCCTGTCCTGGTGTCCTTCCTGAACAAAGGTTTTACCTTCTGGTACAGTTCAGAAAGGCGATATTGCCTGCCGTTATATCCATATCGAACCTTCGTATCCTTGAGCCGGCAGATGACATGAAGATCCTGGCTGATTTCCCTGATAGCACTGATGAACCCCGGCCAGGAATACCAGCTGTCAAAAAGCACATACCCTGCGGTGATCCCATGGGATACAGCCCTTTCCAACATCATAAGGGCAAGATCAAGCTTGGAATACATCGAGGCTTCCCTGCTCATCTGACCGCTGATACTTCGGGCATCTCCCACACGTTCTTCAGTGCTCTTTGGATGACGCTTTTTCCCATACTTATAGGAAAAGTCCAGAGCATACATCCCCTTGCCGGTGAAGAGGCCGAGTGCCACTACCGTATACCCAAGCACCGACCGGCCCACGGTATGATCATATACGAAAGAAACATTCTCAATATCTCTGCCCCTCTTCGGGAGGATGCTGTCATCAAGTATGAAGCATCTCTCCTCTCCAGGAGTCTCCTCAATCTTCAAAACCTTCCAGATCTCCTTCATGATATAGTACAGAAACGACCGCCATCGGTATCCCCTGGCCTTGAACCGGTAAAAGGTGTCCTTCCGGCTGCTTGTATACTGCTCAAGGTGCTTCCTGCAGAAGCTCCGGACAGTACGTATCTTCAGCAATGGCAAAAGTACCAGCACAAACAGGATCTGGGAGGCATGATACCCATCCTTCTTGATAATCTTCGCCTTGTTCATCTGCGTCCTGAATCCAAGCCGCTTAAGCCCTTCGTCGATCTTGGTCTCAAATATCCGCCCCTCTTTATCCAGATATGCCTCGATTTCCCCTTTGAAGACTTTGCCCGGCGTGGTATGCATAATAAGGGACTCCTTTGTGGTGTTTTGTTTGTCTTATCAACAACTTATATACCACAAATGCGAGTCCCCTTCACCATCTTCTTTGCCATTCTTATTGACTTTTTACCCCCAAAACCCCCCAATAGGGGTGCGAAACTTGAGTAACGTATTATAACGAGGCTTGATTTAGATAAGAAAGTTCGTAACACATTAATATTAGGTCTTAATACATATTCCTCGTTACAAATACCCGGGAACTCAGGTTTTAAGCTCGTTCATTGCATCATCAAGGAAATATGTCACGAAGGCTACGCTAGTGTTTTTCTAGAGGGCATCCAGAGAGAAATCTGTGCCTGCCCTTGAAGAATATCGAAATAATTATCAATGCAAATTCAGGACTGGTATGAAGTTGTTGATCAGTACCTGATCCTGTTCGGGGATAGGTTGCCCCTGGAACACTAACTATGACCGGCATTTACACTAAATTTTCTGACACCCTCAAAAAGAGACCTAGCATCTTCTTTCTGATAAGTTCCTTTTTATTGGTGGGCCATCCAGGACTCGAACCTGGGACTGGGACCTACTGATTAAGAGTTATATGTTCTAGCTGTATATTGGCTAATGGTCTTCTATTCCAGTCTGTTCTAAATGACTACGCCGACAGTTCCTTGTCTGGTTGATGACTATTCCCGGTCCATTTCCCATCCTTGAAGTCAGATCAGACACCGTTGTTATTGATGATTTTGATATTTCCAATACTCATGCACGGTCGGAATAATCCCCGGTAGCGAGGATTTGCACCCAATTCCCTTGGCTCCATGCCTTGCTTTACAGGTGGCTCCGGGCACTTTCCGGGCACTTTTTTGTGACCGCCGATATCGATATAGAATAATGACCAGAGAATAGATGTAGAACGTAGGATTCGAAACCACCAAAAGACCGCTCTGGGCCTAGCTTTGCGGGCACCTGTTTACAGTCTGTTTACAAATAATTCGCCTGGGGTAGAATCAAATCTCGATATGACGGTTGCTCTCCTTTTTGAAGTTTGTTGTATGCTGAGATTGTAGCTAACATAATTTAGCTTCAGTCAGGTATTTGCCATTTCTAGCGCACAAGTGGATCAAGAGATCCTATTGGCTTAACAAATAATTTCCATACCATATAAGTAAAGCGGGGATTTGAACCCAATTCCCTTGGCTCCATGCCTTGCTTTACAGGTGGCTCCGGGCACTTTCCGGGCACTTGGTTTCCGGGCAAAGGCTTTGTAGGCGCTAATATTGCCACGAAGCCATGATCGGACAATGAGGGGAAGAACGGGAGAATCGAATTCCCGCCCCTTTTGGCCTGATAAGGATTTCCAGGTAGGATGCACAACCAAGATGCCTTTCTAATCTAATATAAGTTTCTGGTTGTAACGGCCGGCATCACCGGCGCGGGCGGCAGCCCGCGTCCGTGTGCATGCCGTGGTTAGGCAATTAATTCTTTGATTCTTAAGCCTGTTTCTTGGATAAGGAAATCACTATTCAATCCGTATGAACCTGAAAAGAACGGGATAACGACTAGAGTAGTTCCATTTATTAATTTTGCCCAAAAATATGTCCTCCTTACAAGTTTACCCATACCTGATTCCTGCAATATCTCGCCGAAATTAATGGTCGTATTAACACCTCTATCACCAGCGAAACATACAAAAAAATCTGTTAGATAACTGATTCCTGTTCCAATTATTAACTTCGGCTTATTCTCATTAACAAAGCGTGATATTGCTGGGAACCTGTGTAAGTAACACCACGTCTTAAACAAATTCTTTTCCTCAAAACCCGTCACTTCATTTAAACGGTACTTTTTCCATAGCTGCTCATCTGTGTTGTTAAATGCAATTGGATACAGGTTCATTTTAAATATTTCTGAGCCAGTACGATTATCTGCAACTTTCTTATAATCACTGACTTTCTCACCAATTATTGCAGAATATAACTTTGCAACATTCCTCCCGTATGGATACTCTAGAGAGTCTTTCCATTTATATTTCTCCGAAGGATAATACTCTCCATTTGCTATTTCCTGTGGAAGGTCCACTTTATAATACTCTTCTTGGGTTTTATCATTCTTATTGTACCCCCACTCGATTCCACATATCCAAATATCTGCTTTGGGATTTCCACCGTCACATCCAGAAAGAGAACAAGCCCATTGTTTGAAATTTGTTTTGAGCTCCATACTTACCACCTCTTGATAATTATTTTATCTAACGAGAAAAACCCACATTCCCACAATAGAAGTGCCTCCGATGCCATCAATATATTTCTTAATATCATCCAATGTTCCGATTCTTGATCCACTAGAATCACGAATAACTTTTCCATCGAACTCAGCCACTTTTTTACCATGGGAATCTCGAAGATATTTACCATCTATCTCTCCTACTTTAACTCCATGAGAATCGCGTATGTATTTGCCATCCAGAACACCAACTTTTATACCCCGTCGATCCCGAAGATCCTTTCCATCAAACTTGTAGTCAGCCATAAAATCCCCCCTCTTTTTTGTTTAATGGTATTTCAACCTGGCTATGCCTAACAAGTTACTCTACTGCATCCTTGCCGCAAAAGCTGCTATATAGCAACTTTTGCGGCAGTATAAAGAAAATTGAATTCTTGTTAGCATCGTCCTCATTTCTTCGCTTTTGTATTTATATCATTTCTTCATTAAAATTATAAGGATTTAATTCCAAGACTTGTATATTGATATTTCGTTATCGTGAAGAGGAACGATGGTGAACGAGAACGCCGGGGACCAAAAGCCTTTTGCAGTCATCGTCAATGTGCTGCGCAGAAAACACTACTTCCTCAAAACCTAGGTGCTGTACGCAAAGTAATCATTGGAGCCACACCAGGATAGCGCCGATGATCCAGAGTGCTCGATAGCTTGATGCGGATTTATCATAGCGGGTAGCAAGCGATCTGAAATGTTTCATCCGATTGATAACCTGAGTTCCCGGGTATTTGTAACGAGGAATATGTATTAGGACCTAATATTAATGTGTTACGAACTTTCTTATATAAATCAAGCCTCGTTATAATACGTTACTTGTAACGAGTCTGAAAACCCATTAAAGCCTATCATATTAGATGCTTAAGTCATTTATCGTTACAATCTACCGGGAATCCAGGTGATAAAGCGCTCGATACGTTTTCTGAGTTTATAGATGATCTTGTCGAATTTGCCGGTACTGGTTTCATTCTTTTTCCTGGGGATTGTGATGCGAATATTATGTCTTCTGAGGTATTCTCGGATCTCGCCGCTGCTATATGCCTTGTCCCCGGAGAGTCGATCAGGCCTGATTCTCGGGCGGCCTCGTCCTTGCCTTTTCACGGCACCGGTTTCCATAAGCTCATGAAATGCAATCGTCTCATGGCGGTGTCAGGGAGTGAGCGCAAGGGTAATCATCCTCCCATTGCCTTCGTTTCTCAAGTGTACCTTGGTGGAAAACCCGCCCTTGCTGTAGCCGAACGCCTCTAGCACCTTATGAGCGCAATCGGTGAAGGAGAACCCCGCATTTGTAGGATGAGGTTTTGGAGCCTCTTGGACGGTCGCAGGAACCGGCGCAGCGTCACATTTAATTTCTGTGGAATCCCGGAGTGCGAAGGTTTGAGGGCCAACCTTTGCAAAGATCGATTTGTCACCATTTTTCTTGATGTCCGAATACAGACTGGCACTTACGGTGGCTTCGGGCGTCTTGCCATCGGAGGTCCAGAGCCCAGCCGCGATGATCTGCTCAGCAATTGCTTTAGCGTGCAACGGGGATTGGGCCTTTTTCAGCACCTCAGTGGCGGCAGCCTTAACGGACATTCAGATATCCTCCTCAAGGATCTGGCCATTTTCGAGTAGCCATTGCTTTGCCTTGTCCATTTTCGAGGACTGCGCTCGAACGATATTCCAA
>Ga0208458_1002667_pt1 | contig 12835 bp, 15 predicted proteins | sample AD_UKC085_MetaG_FD_184432 | JGI IMG/M metagenome (GOLD analysis project Ga0208458, IMG submission 184432) | Active sludge microbial communities of municipal wastewater-treating anaerobic digesters from USA - AD_UKC085_MetaG (SPAdes) (version 2) | ecosystem: Engineered > Bioreactor > Anaerobic >... | reverse complement strand
TGACGGAGGGCGAACAACTCCTTCTCCGCCGGTTGGCGGATGTAGGGTTAAATCGGGGTGTAGCGCAGTTGGTAGCGTACTACGTTCGGGACGTAGGGGTCGGAAGTTCGAGTCTTCTCACCCCGACTGATTTAAACAAGATGCCGTTGTAAATCAATAAATTACAACGGCATTTTTCTTTGTAGTAGAAAAAGTGGTAGAAAATATTCACCATCCATTTTTCAGATTATCCCATCGTGTCCTCTGCCAGCCACTTATTTTCCCCTCATTCTCGCATCTTGAGCACATCCAATGAATTTCAGTTGATGGTAATACTTCAACTCTTGTCGTGCCGGGACAACCTTTTTCAAAGCATCTGATAATAGTTACGGTTAATCTCTTTGGATTACTTTTGGTGGTTGTGTCGATTACCAGTGCGAAAAAACTTGCAAGTTCTCTGGCTTCCTTCGGCATTTGTTTAGGAATGTTTCCTTGTTCGTCAAGAAAATGCGTCATGTTGGAGATGTACATAATATCTTATTAATCAATTTAATTGTGTAAAAAAATATTTATTCATTAATGTAATGTCTACCCCTTTATATATTTAAAATATCCAAAATGATATCGACCAACCACCAGATAATAGTGTAAATCCGAATATGTGTCTCCAACATCATTACCTGTTGAACCTTCATATCTAACTAATGCCGCCCTGTAATTTGCAGGTATATTCTTCTTTAATTGATTGAATACTATAATAGCGTCTCTTTTATTACTACATGGCAATTGAGTGATCGTCATGCTTTGCGATTTCAGGTCATACTTAATATCATTAACTATGACTTCAGTTGTTTTCTTTTCCATAATAAGTGAATTCTTTGTAACGAATTAGTTCTACGAAGTTTATAGTAAAACTTCTCTCAATGGATTTTTATTACATCCATAAACTCTCAGAGTTGTTTTGGGAAGTAATTTCTTGCTACTTTAAATCCTTGCCATTAGCGGTTTAAAAAACTTGATGTATTTCTCAAGGTTGTCCTTAAACCACTTGAATTGATTGTTCCAATCACCCTTATCAGTATAATCTGTATCCTTTTTAAGAATTACAGCACACTGAGTCATAGTATCCATCCGATCCCAGTTAATATTTGGGTCGATCTTTATCAACGATTCGTTATAGCCAAGCGAATATAGACTGTCGAAATTTTGCTTTGATTGTTTTCCACGCATGACAAGCCAAACTTCTATAGTTCTTCTTTTGGAATACACTGCAGCAGAAACCCATATATCGCTTTTGCCAATTGAAATATCTGACCAGTTCTGTGGTTTCGGATTTCTCATCTTAACGGGACTCGACCTTGCTTCCATAAAGTCTTTTAGTCCCTGCCAATATTCCATCTGGAATAATTGCGTGCCAGAAAATTCCCCACTTTGGGTAGTTTTTTTTGCTTGTTTTGACCAATTATTTGGCTTCGAAACAATATTAAATTGTGGTGCTGGATCAGAATCCCCGATCTTATATAACTGTATCTCGATTCCAAAAATTTGGAAAGAATCATCGGTTATCCTATTCAGCAGATCAAGTGCGGCTCTATGTTCCTCTGTGAATTGTGATGAAATCCAGATAATACTATTAGCATCAAGTCCTGCTGCGTATGTTATTACCTGACCCAAATGTGAATGGTCTGTCCTTTCAAGTTGATTTTCAATAACGATATATGTATCTCTGAAACTGTCCCGGCAGAGAATGTCTGCTTTGAATGATCCTACGTTTTCTTCCTGACTTACTACCTCAAGATCAAATCCGAGTGCCTCACCTAACAACTGTATGTTTTCCTGTTGAGCGAGCCAAGGAGTGAAGTCTCTGGCTTCATTCTTCCAAAGCATTCTTAAATTGACTTTATTAAGACGACCTGTTCTTATCATAAGTTATATCGAATGAAAGTTCTTTGCAAAACTGCCATATCAAGATTGCTTACGAATTGATTTCAGCATTTCTACATTTTCCAGAATTCAAATACTCCTACTAACTATCCACCTCAAAATCTATCATTTCTCACAATAGCGGTTATCATCTTTTACTAATCCGTTTCGACTCCTTGTTCATATTTTTTACTTGATTGAAATTTCCCTTCTTCATCATACCACCTCCATTCACCTATTTTTAACCACATTTGAGTATCCCAATCAAGGATATAACCACCTACAACTTTTTTGTTTCCATTATCCCAAAACTCAATATTTTCCTTAAACTGTTGAGTTCCATCAAGTGTTCCATCACTTTTATAGTACTTCCACGTTCCGATTTGAATATTTAAATAAATTTTACCTTCATAGAACTGTCCATCCGCTTTTATTCTCCCATTTTCATAATATGATGTGTATTTTCCTGTCATAAAATTCAAAGAATATGAAGTATATTCTTTCGAGAGTTTTCCGCTTTCGTAATATGTTTTGACGTGCGCACTATCAAATGCTAAAAAAGTTTGCTCAGATACTAATCTGTCATATTCCGAGTATACTTTCTTAACCCAACCTTTACTCATCAGAAAACCCTTTTTACCACTTACACAAATATGCTCTATCCATTCCCCCTCCTCATTTTTAAATTTCATATAAATGATATCCCCATTGGAATACTTAGACTGTGATATAACATTACCTGAAAAGTCCCAATTTTTTTCACTTCCGTTTGGTAATCCTAAGTGGTAATTTTTTTCTTGACGTAAATTGCCATTCTCATCATAGAATTTATAATTACCGTGTAGCAAGTCGCCACCTGAACCACCTTTGGTCGATTTGATTTTAGAATATTCAGTATACCAAAAATATTCTTTCCTATCGTCAAATGTTGTATTACACTTGGATGCACAAACATTAAAGACTTCTAATCCGTTAGTGTATGTTATCTTAACTTCTTTTGTTAGAATCGAGGTTTGTGCATATAACTGAAAATTCAGGAAAAGAATTGTAAAAATTAGACTTGTCTTTGTCATTGCCATAGTAGTTTCTTTCTTATTTATTCCGTTTATTTTAAGGTAATCATTTTATGTGTTTTTGATATGAATATGGTAACCTATTTTTCAGTTTAATTATGTAGCAATGTATAAATATTGCACTTCATTTACTAACTTATTCATTTATATATATTAAGCATTATTTCAAAAGTATCCATATTCGGTGCTTCTAAAGGAACGATTAGGATATGTCATGTCGACTGGGATCACCTAATTCACCACTCCTTTTGGCTCTTTCACGTCACCTGAATATCTTAGTATCAGATGGTTATTGAAATGTGGAAATGTTTGTCCTGCTGACTCATTGACATTTATGCCGATGTATAGCCTTCAGGATAATATTTATAGGAAGGATAACATTTAATTTATTGACCCTAACCCAGTATGCTGATTGTTCCTCAGTGGTCAGTTCAAAATAATCAGAAAATAATTGAGATTAATTCAACGATCTGAAGAATACATAGCAGGTTATTTAAAAAACAGTGATGACCTGATGCAGATGAGTTATGAGTTAGTAATCAAGGTCGCTGACAAATTTGAAAATACTTTTCTAATTCCCTGCACCAATCTTAAAAAGCCAAAGCAGGGGAGTTTATTTGACTGAAGCCGAAACAATCCGGGTTAGAATACCTGCCAACTAATACAGTTTAAAACCCCACCCAATCTTGCCAAATCCTTTATTTCAGGAATATCTACAGGGATTACTTTAATGTTTATATTGTTATGTTTCAGTTCTGAGACGAAATCATTCAACGGTTCTTTTGATATTTCATCGCTATAATACGGGAACAGGATGGTATCATTAATTCTCAGGAAGTTCATGTGATTACCATATGCACTTCCTACACCCTCGGATTCATAGTCTTCAGGTGTTCCATTTTCGAGTCTAAGTACGGTAAATTCACTACCAAGGTCTTGTTTCAGATTTTCGGCAACCATATCCATGAGTATATGATTCTCAATGCCACGAGAATATGAACCAACCACCAGCACTTTCCCGTCAATAAATCTTACCATCCCATCCACATGACCGGTTTTATCTTCATTTTCTGTTGGAATAAAATGTATTTCTTCAAACCCAGTGAATACGTGTAGCATTGGTCTTAGTTCGTGCTCGATATTCACGTTTTGATTATCGGCAATTAGTCTATTGGTAACAATTGCATGTCCATTACCGTTATGGGTCAGATTGCCCATATCCCACTTAAAATACATTGAACCTACTCCATATCCCTTCAATTTCATCCACAGGGTCTCTCCAGCATTATGGTCTCTCAGGAGGTATTTATGATCCTTCTTTTCAACGTAGGAAGGAGCATACTCAAATTGCAAGGCGGTTTTCAACCCTCCCTCGATGATAGTGATAGGAGCAAAGTCACGAATCCAGATGTCAGAGATATGAGGGATTTCAATAAAATTAATTTGATTGGTTATGCCGGACTCATGGCACTTATTCAAGTATGCTTCTGCGAAGGAAGCATCTCTGACAACTAAAGTTATACCAACATCATTTGGCACATAACGTAACAATTTATCGTAAAACGGGATAAGATGCTCTCTGTACTTTAATTTATATGGGTAGACAAGTGCCACAGATTTACATGGATACCAATCAGGAAGCGCATGTCTGTTAACGACCAAGTCTGTCATTCCAAATTTGTTTTATTGCATTCCCAATGGGTAGAAATTCAACATCATCAAATTCATCGGTTTTGGCACTGTTGCACCAGTAACAGCACCTAACACAATTATCTTCTGTATATTCAAGATTAGGCTTTTTCCTGTCAATCTCCAGCGTCCATCCCCGTGTTACTTTTTTCTTGAATATTTTGCCTTTGGAAATCAACTCATCAATCTTGCTTATGGATATTCCACAGTAATAGCAAGTTTCTTTATCATATAACTCAATGAACTTTTGAAATGGATATATTTCTTTGAACCTGCTCCCCACATAATAATCTTTCGCTTGACGTATGATCACCGTGAATTCCTTTTCCCACACATAAATCAGGTTTTCAATCTTTTTTATATCATGTCTCCATATGCCATGTTTATCATATTCATAGCCTTTTTGCCAGTACTCATGGATATATTCATCAATGATTTCATTAGTGATCTCAAAGGTCTTGAAATGATCGCAACTGATTTCACCTTGCAAGCCTCGGCTAAAACAGTAGAATAAATATTGATCAAACACTGTTTTAAAACTCCTTGCTGCTATTTGTGAATAGGATTGACGCTTCTGTGATTCAGATTTTTCTTTTGCCATGATGGGGTTTCTGGATTATCCATCAAATTTATGAATAGTATACGGCTTTTCAGTAAGAATTCGTGTACTATGTAACATCAGATAAAAGTTGTAAAAGTCCGGGGTTTTTCTACGTTAAATATTATGTAGTTTATTAATTATCATTTGTTTAATATTGCTTCAGCCATATAGTATACAGAGCAATTCCAGAATAATCTCAATCCTTATACTATGATTAAATATCCCTCATCTGTTTGCTTTATTACCTATCCGGTAATTACCCTTCATCAATGTATTTTCTCAATGCCCATATTGATCTAACATAGTTGCCAAATAATACTTACATAAAAATTGAATCTGGCTTATTACTTGAAATTGAGGCTTCTAAAATCACACTTGATAAATGTTTAAAATAATGTGAAAAAAGCCGTAGCAAATTTTAAATGCTGTCGTTAAAATTAAACAAGATCAAAAACTGGTGTATTATCGAGCCAGCAGCACTTTTAAAATTATAGCAATTAACGCTTTTTTAAAATGAATAAAGAGTTTAAAAACAAAACCGTATATATACGGGAATCTTATAATGAAGAACATCCATTCACAATAATCTCAAACCATTTGGTAAAAGATCAAAGATTGAACGCATCAGAAAAAGGATTGATGTTAATGATTTTGTCAAATTGCAACGATTACATCCTGAATTCAACTTATCTCCAGAAGGAATCTGGTCTGGGCAAAACAACTTTCAATAAGTCCATTAAAACGCTACAAAAGGTTGGTTATCTTTTAAAGAAACCACTTCAGAACGGTGGTTATAAATGGATCGTTATGGAATCCACCCTAATATTTGAAGACCTGCAGAAAATTGGATATTTGACTTATGATTCAACCAAATCAATTTGGGTAATAAATGAGGCATTAGAACCATCCTTGAAACTATTTGATTTTCACCGCAAATCAAATAAGGGGAATCCGGAAATTAAGAAGCCAGTTATAGAGATTCCGGTAAACCAGAATCCAGTAAACCGTAATACGGAATTCCAGCCTATAATAAATACCAATACCACAAGTACTAATATTGGAATAAATAAGAAAGAAAAAAGAAAAAATGGAGAAAATAACAATGAAACGCTGGGACAGGAAAATCAGAATCTTGAGTCTTATTTTGAGTTAGAAACAGAAGAAAATATCTCAAATCCAGATCAACCATTTCAAGTAAATAACTCTCTTCCAATCCTACTTGAAAATTTTGAAAATTTTAAAGAATTTTTAAATAATGTTTCATTAACCATCAATGATTTTAACGGATTTAGTGATGCATATATAGCGCATATTGTTCTTGTAAACAAGTTTGCAAAAAATGACAATGAATGGAGAGCAGCCACCAAAGACCTTAATTACGATCACCGTAAACTCTATGGTGGACTATTATATGCTTGTAAGTATGCGCTGCGATTGAATACTGAGACTGAATTGAAAAAGCAGTTATTCTACCAGTCCAATTTATCTGAAGAACAGTTACGAAGACTTATTATAGGCTAATAATCAATATATAAAGATATATCCAAATTTGGGAAATGTGTTTTGGATTAATAACCAATCAGTAACTGACCCCAAGTCAGATTATACTTTAGCAAATAATCAAGACAATTTTCAAGGTCACGATGACAAACTCATCAATCCCAGTCTTTTCAAATCACAGATATATTAACAGAATCATATTTCTGTTGGCAAAAGCAAGTCTTCTATTTTATTAAATCCTATCCCCAATGTACCACCGCTTTTAGGGTTATGACCAAAGACGATACCGTCAACTAAGTTTTTGAAATACCCGTTATCGTCAAATATATCAATGAATTTACTGCAACGGATTTCATATTTCTTTATCAAATCGAAAACATCATCATGTGCAAGTGTATTATAAATTGATTCGGTTACGATCCTTTCCGCCTTATGACGATCTGGGAATCCAATAATCCGCTTTTCATCACAATAATATTTAAGGTTCAGGTTTCTTAAAAACACTGAATTCCCATGAAGCATTTTATTACGTCTTTGTTGCAGTGCGTCATCTTTCTTAATGGCAGTAATAAAAGAAACTAACTTTTCATCATCGATGCTGAAGCATTTCTCCTGAATCTCTTTTAATTTCTCAATAAGGTTCAGACCAACAAAATATTTAAAGATTGGTTGATTGCGTCTGCCATACACCTTAATATCATCGAAATATGGCTTCTGGAGTTTGAGCCGAAATGCCAAATCGACCAAAGATTCAAAATGTATTGGTAAAAGGATTTGAATCTGAAGAGATATCGTGGCACGGTCAAGAGTTGCCTTCAGCCAATGATTATAATCTGTATTGTATTCAAGCAATTCATACTTTTTAATAGGATCATCGGTATTAATGTCATCAACATGGGTTATTAGGGTTTTTGGCAGGGCAGGTAACTTCTGATAAATCTTAGCCGTAAAATCATCAATTAAATTCCTGAGTAGAAAAGCATAATTAACGTAAACATTATAACTGGCGTTATCATATTTGCTTAGATCAAGTTTATCAAGCATTACATTTATGTTTGTGCAGAATATATCAAAATCCAGTTTCTCAGGCGGCTCATCTATTGAAAATACTGTGATATTGATGAAGTCGTCTCCACTAACCAAAATAAAATTTGTACCAGATTGAAATAAATAGCACCAGTCATTTCCTGTGGTTACTCTCTTCTGGCGAAAAAAATGTGAAACCTGTGAATATTGAATATTTGGCGGTCTTTTGAACTTTTCTTTCAGAAAAAAGTAGAACTTGACTGAGTCGATTCTTAACCCGGTATAACCTACTGGAGCATTATTGTATGAAAACACAAATTCTTTATCAAGATTTACAATTTCCCAGTTTTCGATTTCAAGGGCAATATGGCTCATGATTGTTAGATAAATGGAATTAGCATAATTTTAATCCGAACGGCTCTTTTTAGATATACAATAAAAATAGACAAAATAGGGTTTATTAAAAATAGCATAAAGAATGGTCTGTGTATTTATTCAAACCATTAAATTTGAGTTATATACGCTTTGCTTCTTCGATGCTTAAATTACTTAATGCCAAACATCCATCAAATTTTCTGTTATGGGAACTACTGATGATAGCAAAAACGAACTCCAAGTAGTCCATGAATTTCAAAATGTATATTCACCCACCACTATTTTAGGGGTCTTTGCAAACGCACTCAAATCTCCGGTTGACGGAAGAATGATACTTGCAAAGGGGGAGTACCAAGCAGCACAGAACAGCAAAGAGTACGGGGGATATTATTATGATGACATCAAAAGTCCGAATGATAACAAATATATCAAAGCCAGAATCCCTTCATTGATCAGGAGCAAACTGGAAAATCATAACATCTATGTTTTTAAGGGGTATATCGAAAAGAAAATAAGTTTTTCCACAATTGAGTTGGTGTTTGTTGTTGATGAGATTATGCAAAAGGAAACAAATCCCTTCTCTGAAGATGATATTAAGCGGTTTGAAGTTTTACAGAAAAAAGCCACCAAGGGGTATAAAGACGTGGAAGCACTTATTAAAGATCGGATTTATAACAACATACCTATCCAGATTATTAATATTTACGGTTCGACAGGGATAGTTAATAAAGATTTTGAGGCTGGACTCGCAGAATCAAAAGTCCGTTTTAAAATCGATGAGTACCGTTGTAATCTTACATCTAAGAATGAAATAATTAATCTGTTACGGAAAATCAATACCTCAGTCGTTGATGCAGTTGCACTTATCCGTGGTGGTGGTGATAAATCTGTGATGGATGTATTCAATGATCCTGATCTTGGGGAAGAAATTGTGAAATTAAAACCGTTATTTATAACTGCATTAGGACATGTTGTTGACGACAGTTTGGCTGACAAAATTGCTGACAAGAAATTCCATCTACCTCATGATTATGGAAATAGTCTTAAAGTATGGGTGGATGAAGCAGTTGCTGAACAAGCAAAATCAAAAAGCCTTTTCATTGAACAAGTGAAAAAAGACCTGACTAAAACCTTTGAAGATCAGATCAAGACCAAGGACGAAGCGTTAAAGACCCTTCAGAAAACATATGAAGAAAACAGCAAACAGTTGGTCAAAATGGCTATTGCCGAAGTCCAGACAAAATTTGATGCATTGAAAATTGAAAATACCAGATTAAACGAGCAACTTATACAGGCTTCCAAATCCGGCAGTAATTTGATTATCTACATTATAATCGCAGCCATTATTGGCTTAGTGATTGGACTGCTAATCTGACTTCGCAAACCCACTATTCAACCATTTCGAATAGTTCCTTTATTTCGACATCCAAAGCATCGGCTAACTCAAATGCCGTGAGAATTGAGATATTTTTCCCGGCTTCGGCACGGCTGATCGTGTTTCGATGAGGGGGCGAATTCAGGTTTTTACGAAGTGCGATTTGCGTCAGACCTTGGCTTCTCCTGAGTTCTCGGAGATTCATTCCAAAAATCTCAAGCCTTTTTTGATTTTCTGACGTTATCGTTTTTGTTTTCATCAGCAAGAGTTTATAATAAATACTCCCGTGAAAAGAACAACAAATTAAACAATGACTTGTACCATATTTGCTTTTAATATGCTAATTACACATCAATATCAGTGATTATATGTACCCGGATTGAAGCAAAAACACCCGGGAACAGCAAAAAAAACGCTGATTGCGTCAATTTCTACACAAAAAATGCCGGAAATCCCCCTACACAGATCGGTGATCCATCAATTTTAAATTCTGCAGAAGTAATTTCGATACCTGATTACCGGAAGCCGCTCAGATATCTTTAAAAAAATCGGCAAGGGATTTTACATCAGGATGTGCTTCAATGATTGCCAGTAATGTTGTCATCTGAAAATTCTTCCCGGCTTCAAGGTTTGAATAACTTATTCTGGGAATTTTGTTCTCCATACAAAACTTTTCAATAGAGAGTTCTTTTCCCTTACGAAGTTCACGGATTTTATTCCCAATGGCTTTAAGTATTACTTGTTGGTTTTCGGGTATGGGTTTTTTCCTTGTCTGAGCCATGATTGATTGATTTAATAACAAAGATAGATAACCCTTGTCAACAAAATGGCAAATTCTGTCTAAATAATTACCATATTAATAAAACCATATAATAAATACCATATATTAATGACATATTATATTATCTTTGCTTTATGAAAAATCGCAAAAGATACCGTCATGAGGTGTATATTACAGATACAGAGTCTTTTGAATGGTATTTCATTATAATCGAAGTGGATAATAAGAATGCTCCATTGAATGCATTCTTCGTGAAAGTGCCCCCTACAAACCCAAACTTTAAGATTTACCCGTACCTGTTCAACTAATTTGTGTTTTATGAATAATAACATCCAATGGAATAATAACCAGTCTTCAGCATGTATCACTTTTGCACAAAGTGATACAAATAATGGGTTTGTAAGATGCAGATATATAATGATATATGAAAGTTATGGAAACCTGAGAAGAAAAAGCGGTATCACTCTTCAGCCATACAAAGCATAAGTGACACCAAAAATCAACAAACAAATAAATCTTACAGCATATGAAAAAGACAGATGAAAGCAGCAATCAGGAAAAAACTGATCCACGCAACGAGAACATAAAGAAATGGGAAGAAAAATGTAATGCTGCCCTTGTTGGAAAATCCATTAGGTATGTTGGATATTTAAACGAGGACGAACAGAGGGAGCTTGGCTGGTACAAGCGATCATTAATAATCTTCTTCACTGACGGCACAGCAATTTATCCTTCGGTAGATGAGGAAGGAAATGATGGTGGGGTCTACTTCACTACAATTAATGGTCTGGAAGTAATTCCACGGTTATAATCATCAATTATTGGTATAACATTAATTTATTCAATATGGCGTTAAAGGGTCAATTAACAACCACCGGGTATATACCTTGGGATACGTTCCAACTTTTATTGCAGAAATTAGAGCGTGATGGAAATTATAAATTCCAATTGCTGTTTGCAGTTGGTACTTATGTGGGTCTCCGGATCAGTGATCTGTTAAGATTGAGATGGAAGGATGTCCTTGATAAGGATGTGCTGGAAATAATCGAAGGCAAAACAAAAAAGGTAAGACGGATACATCTTAACCCAGAACTAATCGCTATCATGAACAGATTATACAAAAAGATCGGTATCAGCGATGAAAATGAACTGCTGTATGCAAATAAGACCAAGCAAAAGGCAATGAATATCCAGTATGTCAATCGTCAATTGAAAGAAATTTCAAAAAGATACAACCTCCCAACAACCAGAAATTCAATATCATCTCACACATTCCGCAAAACAATGGGACGACATATTTGGGAGATGAATGGATATTCAGAGAAGTCCCTGTTGTTGCTAAGTGAGATATTTAATCATAGCAGTATTAAGATTACCAAATTGTACTTGGGTATCCGGGAACAGGAACTCGGAGACATTTATCTTAATTTGTAATGCTCGATGAACATGGATGGTTATCTTTGTTATCATCATAATCCTATCATTATGGTAACATTCAAAAAAGGAGATATAGTCAGATTTATTCCTGAATATCAGGATGGCGAAGAAGAATTTGATTATATATTAATTGAAGACCCGGATGGTGGGCGGGTAAAGGTTGCGCCAGTTAATTCAGGAATGTCTTTGCCACCCATTCAAGTTGTTAAGACTGAGTGGCTACAGAAATAAAAGTCTGTTCATAAATCAGAAAGTAACAACGTCTTGGAATCGTAAGATTATTTATCAACAATTATTGCCATAATCGATATTTGTCCGTAAATTCGTCCGTAATTTTAGCGGTAGTTAATTATTATGGTGAATACTAAGTTTTACTTGGACAAGGCTGATAAGAATAGGAATGCTCCCATACACCTTGTAATCAGACAGAAAGACTTACAGGTTAAAGTTGCTGTCGGGGTGAAAATAAAGTGCAAGGATTGGGATAATAAAAATCAAATGGTAAAAGAATCTTCCATAAACCATCAAGCAATAAATAAATATTTGACATTCTTAAAAAGTGAGGTCGATAAGCATTTGGAAACAGCACCACACAATCAATTGACGGATATAAAATTAAAAGAAAAAATTTCCACTCTTGTAAAAACGCGGAAATCAAATACAGAAATAAAAATTGTTCATGATGACAACAAGTTTTATGAAGACAAGACTCCGGTAACCTTCGTTGACCTGTTTGCTGGTGCGGGTGGTTTTAGTGAGGGATTTCTACAAGCGTACACCAAAGAAAAATATTATGATTTTCTTCTTGCAAGTGATATCAACGAAAATTGTGAACTAACCCACCGTGCCAGATATAATTATCAACTTGGACTTGATGCTGAATTCCTGAAGCAAGACATAACTGAGCCTGATTTTCTGGATAATCTCGTTGAGAAATTGCACGGGAGAGAAGTTGCTGTAATACATTCATTATAAACAATATTAATCATTTAAAAATATTACTAACTATAAGATATTTAGTTATGAAAAGCCGACTTTATCATTTACCGTTAATGATTACAGCAATAGTAGTATTA
>Ga0208458_1002664_pt1 | contig 12848 bp, 20 predicted proteins | sample AD_UKC085_MetaG_FD_184432 | JGI IMG/M metagenome (GOLD analysis project Ga0208458, IMG submission 184432) | Active sludge microbial communities of municipal wastewater-treating anaerobic digesters from USA - AD_UKC085_MetaG (SPAdes) (version 2) | ecosystem: Engineered > Bioreactor > Anaerobic >... | reverse complement strand
CATCACGGCGCCGTGGGCGCACAAGGGCGAGTACGTGCTGCCGACGCCCGCGCAGGCTGAGGCTGTTGCCGCGCTCGTCCGCTGGACGACGAGCGCGCCGGCCCCGGGCATCGCCGTGCCGCGCGCCTGGCCGGGGCTCCGGGACGGACGCTTCGCGCTCGGCCTCGTCGACGCGGCTGCGAAGGCGCCGCTGCCGGGTGTGCTCGCGCACCAGTACTTCGGGCACGCCGACGGCTCGATGCTCGTCCTCTACGCGTGGCTGCGCATCGAGGCCGGGCTCGCGCCCGACGTCGCGTTCGACGAAGCGGTGAGGCGCGCGACCGGCGTGCGCCGCGCTGACGTCCGAGACCTACTGCCCACGCACGCCGTGGCCTGAGCCGAGGAGAACGAGATGGAGAACTTCAGCAGCGTCGCGACGTGGCTCCAGGCGACCGGCCCCTACGGGCTCGTCGCAGTCCTGGGCTGGGCATTCTGGAGGGTGAACGAGAAGAAGGACGCGCAGCTCCGCGAGCTGTTCGACAAGGTGGCCGAGATGGGCCGCGCGCAGACGGAGGCCGTGACCAAGGTCGAGGCCGCACTCGTCGCGCTGAAGGACGCCATCGAGGACATGCACGACAAGGCTGCGTGAGGACCGCGCGCGGAGTTCTCGCGAGGTAACGCGGGCTTCCGCGCGCCGGTCGAATTCTCGCTTCTTCGCCTTGGAAGGTCGCCAGAAGGAAGCCTGTATGTCGTCGCGAACGGGGCGCACCGCACGAACCACCCCGACGGAGACGACGACATGAAGGTGAGTGAGCTGATCGAGCTCTTGGAGGAGCAGGACCCGGACGCCGAGGTCCTTGTGATGTCCCAGCCCAACTGGCCGTTCGAGCTGAGGCTCGCAGGCGTGACGACGCGCGAAGAAATGCTCCGCGCTGATCGCGACGAGGACGGCGACGACGACGAGGAGCCCCGCCTCGAGCGCGGCACTGCCAAGAGCGACGTCTTCCTCGTCGAGGGAGAGCAGCTGCGCTACGGCTCGAAGACGGCGTGGAGCGTGGCCACGCGTTGAGCGCGAGCGCGGTTCCCAACGAGGTCGATTCTTCACGGAACGACCTTGCTGGGGGCGCGAACGGAAGCCTGTATGGCGAAGCGCTCAACGCGGAGGACGACGATGCAGACCACGAACAAGAAGCGCCCCAGTAGGAAGCAGCCGACGGTCGAGGCGCTGCTTGCCGCCATCGCGAAGGAGCACCTCCACATCGACACGCTGGAGACGCGCAACAGCGACTCGCTCGACTTCCACGACGTCGCGGTCTGGTCGGTGAAAGCCGCGCTCGAGGCCGCGTACCGCGCTGGGCTTGCCGCCGCCAAGGAGGAGCGATGAAGACGCTCGGCACCTCGACGACCTACGACGGCACCGAGCACGGCTACCTGCGCGGCCACAAGGTGCGCATCATCGCCGTGCTGAAGAACGCGCTGCGCGACGACTACGACCCGGACCGGGACGGGCAGTACATCCGCGATGAGGATGACCTCGAGCGCGCGGGCGGCGTGACAGCCGACGACCGCGTCGAGGTGCAGCCCTGGCTCGCAGCAGAGGGACGCTTCAGCTTCGTGTCGAGTGACCCGCGCGCCATCGACCTCGCGTGCTTCGCGAGCCTGAAGCGCTGACGACCTGAACGACGCCGCGCTCCCTCACGGAGCGCAAGCCCACCACGCGAGCCCAGGGCGCGCGCGTGAAGGGCGACGTGTACCCAGCGCCCGACGAGGAGAGCAGTCCAATGAGCACGAAGACTAAGACCACGAAGACGAAGTCCAAGAAGGAGAACCTCGCAGCCCTCGGGCTGCCGGCGCTGTGGGAGCGCTTCAAGGAGGCGACGGGGGAGACCACCAAGAGTCCGAACAAGAAGTTCCTTGTCCGGCGCATCGAGGAGGCGCTGGCCGCGCACGCCGTCGAGCCCGTGCCGGCCGAGGAGCCGCAGCGCCCGACGCGCACCAGCGCGCGCGCGACGTCGGTGCCCGAGCCCGAGACGACGCTCGCCGAGAGCACGCCGCCGAAGCTGCGCGGTCGGTTCGCGTCGATGACGATCGAGGAGCTGCAGACGAAGTACCTCGAGGTCGTCGGTCGCTCGACGGGCAGCGACGACCGCCGCTACCTCATCTGGAAGATCCGCGAGGCCGAGAAGGGCCGCATCAACGTCGGGCCGCGCAAGACCCGCGCGCGCGATGGCGAGCAGCTCGAGGTGAAGATCCTCCCGCTGCGGCTCGAGGCGGACGTCGCCGACAAGATGGACGAGGCCTGGCGCGCGAAGGGCATCAAGAACCGCATGGAGTTCTTCCGGGGGGCCATCGGTCACTACCTCGCGCATCTCGGCGCGCGAGACGCGGCCGCGCTCTTCACGAACGCGGGCACCACGGGCGCGTGAACGCGGCGGAATCGGCGGGGCGTCGGCAGGCCTACAACCGCCTCCGACGCCCCATGTCCGCGGAACCTCGCGGCTATTCCAAGCGCCTGAAAACGCATGTGAAATCAACGTGTTCGGCCTTGCTAGGGGCGCAAACGGAAGCCTGTATGTCCTCACGCGACGGGCACTGGGCCCCGCGCAGAACGCGAGGACGACGACGATGAAGACGCTGCGATTCGGAATCGAGATCGAGACGGTGGGCCTGAGCCGGACGAAGCTCGCCGAGGCCATCCACAGCGTGGTGGGCGGCACCGTCTCGAACGACTACCGGGACGTGCGCATCACCACCGCGAGCGGGCGCACCTGGAAGGTCGTGCCGGACGGCTCGCTGAGCGGCGGCGAGAACAGCGGCGAGATCGTCTCGCCGGTCCTCGGATACGACGACATCGAGGAGTTGCAGAACATCATCCGCGCGGTGCGCACGGCGGGCGCGAGGACCGACCACTCGACGGGCATCCACATCCACGTCGGAGCGGAGAGCTTCGACGCCAAGAGCGTGGTGAACCTGGTCAAGCTGGTTCACAAGCAGGAGCGCCTGCTCGAGCACGCGCTCGGTGTCAGCGAGCAGCGCCTCGCGCGCTACTGCCGCCCGATCGAAGCCCGCTTCATCGAGGCGCTCGAAACGCGCCGCCCCAAGACGATGAGCGACGTGCGCGACGCCTGGTACGGGCGCAGCGGCGAGACGCCGAGCCGCTACCACAGCAGCCGCTACCGCGGGCTGAACCTCAACAGCCTCTTCTTCAGGGGCACGTTGGAGTTCCGCTACTTCAACGGCACGCTGCACGCCGGCGAGGTGAAGGCCTACGTGCAGCTCGTCCTCGCAATGGCTGCGAAGGCGCTCTCCTCAAAGGCCGCGTCGAGCAAGCGCCGCGAGTTCAACCCCGCCACCGCGAAGTACGACTTCCGGGTGGTGCTCCTGCACCTCGGCCTGATCGGCGAGGAGTTCAAGACCGCGCGCCTGCACCTCACGAAGAAGCTCGCGGGCTCGGCGGCTTGGAAGGGCGAGCGCCGCGACCGCCGCCCGGCGATGGACACGCAACCCGCGACGGAGAGCGAGGAGGTCGGTGATGCCCGCGCAGCGTGAACGGCGGCGACGAACCAGCGCCGGACCGCGAGCCGGCGCTGGACTCGGTGGGGGACAGAGGCGATGCATGACGACGACGGGCGATTGCCCGAAGCGAGATGAGAAGATGAACCCGGTGCTCTACTTCGCCTACGGGTCGAACCTCGACGACGCGCAGATGCGCGAGCGCTGCGCGGACGCGCGCGTGGTCGGGCGGGCGACGCTGCCGAACTACGCGCTGGTCTTCGGCGGCTTCAGCCATCGCTGGGGCGGCGCGGTGGCCAGCGTGGTGCGCGCCAAGGGCGCGTTCGTCGAGGGGCTCCTCTACGAGCTGGGCAACGTCGACCTCCGCGAGCTCGACCGCTTCGAGGGCCATCCCTTCGCCTACGAGCGCGTCATCCGGTGGGTGCGCGACGAGAGCGGGCGCCGCCGCCGCGTGATGACCTACCTCCAGCCCGAGGACGGCTTCGAAGCGTGGACGCCGCCACTGGGCTACTTCACCGTGCTCTGGCACGCGTATTCGCGCCTGGGCTTCGACGTCGAGCCGCTGGCTCGCGCAGCGGGGGTGTCGCCGTGAGCGCGCCCAGGAGCCAGCGTCGAGCGCCCAGGCGCGTCTTCGTCTACGGCACGCTCCTCGCCGGTGAGCCGAACCACCGCGTCCTGGCTGGCGCGCGGCTCGTCGCGAACGCGCGCACGCAGCCCGCATTCGAGCTGAGGGACCTCGGACCGTTTCCGGGTCTCGTGAGTGGCGGCGCGCACGCGGTGGCCGGCGAGGTGTATGAGGTCGACGAGGCGACGCTCGCCACGCTTGACCGGCTCGAAGGGCATCCGCGCTTCTACCGTCGCACGCGCATCGCGCTCGAGGACGGCGCCGCCGTCGAGACCTACCTCCTCGCGCCCGAGCAGGTCGAAGGCCGCCCCGTCATCGCCTCGGGCAACTGGCGCTCGCGCCGAAAGGAGACCGCAGCATGAAGATCGTGATGAGAGACGGGCGCGTGTTCCAAGGCACGGCCCTGCAGATCGTGAAGGCCATGCAGGACATCGCGTTCGGCGTCGAGGACTTCACCGTGCCGAAGTACATCGAGTGGGTGGTCGCCAACGCGCGCAAGTTCGAGGAGGTCGAGCTCGACGTGAAGGGCGAGACCGACGAGGAGCTGGCCGCGTCGCTCGTCGCCGAGATGCTCCGCACCGGACTCACGGCGAAGGGGTAGGCAGAGGGCCTCCACGCCCGAGGCGTGCGGAACGTCGCGTGTTCTCGCGCGAGGTCGAATCCTCGCTTCTTCGCCTTGCTACGTGCGCCAACGGAAGCCTGTATGTCCTCACGCGACGGGCACGGAGCTCGACGCGAAAGCGAGGACGACGACGATGAGGATCAAGAGCACCACCGCCTTCCGTGCCTACGCCGACGCGCGCGCCAAGCGCTCCATCGAGCAGGCCGCTGCGACGGCGCGCTTCATGGTGAAGTCGGTGAACAAGGACGGCTCGATCAGCCGCATGGCGCCCACCAGGAACGCCTGGAGGTACGACGCCTTCGCAACCGCCGAGGACGCGGAGAAGCGCCGCGCCCGGCTTGAGGCGATGAACCCCGGCTCGCGCTACGCGGTGGTCGCGCTCTGACGCGCGCCACGGGCGCCGACGTTGGCCCACGTGGCCGTGTCACGCAGCCCAGCGTTGTCCCCCCGCGCGAAGGGCTACGCGCGCGCCCGAGCGCCACGTAGGCGCGGCCCATCGTCGTGTAGGCAATCGGCCTCCAAGTGCCTGAAAGAACATCGAGAATCGACCTCCCTCGGCCTTGCTACGGGTCGAAACGGAAGCCTGTATGTCCTCACGCGACGGGCACTTCGCACGACGCGCCACGGAGGACGCCCATGAGCACGACGACGAAGAACACGCAGGCGACGAAGACGGTGAGCCAGGGCGAGAGCCGTTACGGAACGCCCGAGCCGCAGATCGCGCTCCGCTTCCCCAAGGGCACCAGCTACCGCGTCGTGAAGGCCGCGCTGCACAAGCTCGCCGCCGAGATCGAGCTGGCCACGCCCGCGAGCGAGCGCTGGTGCGTGAACACCGAAGACTTCAACGAGAGCGGGCGCGTCTACCTCGAGCTCGCCGACGCGACGCCCGCCGAGGCCGCGCGCGGGATGGCGCTCATCACGAAGCTGGTGGGGTAGTCCGCCCACCCAGCGACGTCCCGGATTGACGGAGGCCGTGCTGTCGCCTATCGTATATCGACGATGAATGCGACCACCCAGGCATCCGACCCCTGTTGCCCGCCCGCGAAGGAGCAGGCCGACCTTCGTCCCGTCGAGGGCGACGAGGCCGACGAGGAACTGGCTACACTGTCGAAGGCCCTCGGGCACCCGGCGCGCGTGAAGATCGTCCGCATCCTGATCCGCAAGAACGCTTGCATCTGCGGCGACATCGTTGGCGAGCTACCGCTCGCTCAGTCGACGGTCTCCCAGCATCTCAAGGTGCTCAAGGACGCCGGCCTCATCCGCGGTGACGTGGACGGGCCGCGGGTCTGCTACTGCATCGAGCCGCACGCGCTCCGTCGGCTGCGAGCGCTCGTTGGGGGGCTCTGATGCCGGCCCTTCTACGCTCTCGACATCGTTCATCGCCGATAATCGAAAGGAAGTTCCCATGTCCGTGACCATCCGCGTGTTCGACCCCGCAATGTGTTGCTCCACCGGCGTCTGCGGTCCGAGCGTCGACCCCGAGCTCGCCCGCTTCGCAGCCGACGTCGACTGGCTCCAGAAGCAGGGCGTAACTGTCGAGCGCTTCAACCTGTCTCAGCAGCCCGCTGCGTTCGCCGAGACCCCGGCCGTGAAGGAGGCACTCGGGCGTGGCACGGAGGTGCTGCCGCTTGTCCTCGTGGGCGACCGCGTCGCGGTCGAAGGGGCCTACCCCTCGCGCGAGACCCTCGCCGCTCTCGCAGGCGTGGTCGTGAAGAAGCTCGACGTCGCGCCCGCCGCTTCGACCGGGTGCTGCGGTCCGAGCACCGGAGCGAAGTCGAAGGCCAGTTGTTGCTGAGGGAGCGCGTCATGGACTTCCTCGAACGCGCTCCGCGAAACCTCTTCTTCACGGGAAAGGGCGGCGTCGGCAAGACGAGCGTGGCCTGTGCGACGGCGATCGCGCTCGCGGAGCGCGGACGACGGGTCCTCCTCGTCAGTACCGACCCGGCATCCAACCTCGACGAGGTGCTCGAAACGCCGCTCGCCGGTGAGCCGCGTGCGGTGACCGGCGTGACGGGCCTTTTCGCCCTCAACGTCGATCCCGAGGCCGCGGCGCATGCCTACCGCGAGAAGATGGTCGGTCCGTACCGAGGCGTGCTGCCTGACGCCGCGGTGCGCAGCATCGAGGAGCAGCTCTCGGGCGCCTGCACTGTCGAGATCGCCGCGTTCGACGAGTTCTCGAAGCTCCTCGGTGACGCGCGCGCGACCGCAGACTTCGCTCACGTCGTCTTTGACACGGCTCCGACCGGGCACACGCTGCGCCTGCTCGAGCTGCCGGCAGCGTGGACAGGCTTCCTCGAGACGAACGTAGGCGGCACGTCGTGCCTTGGACCGCTCGCCGGTCTGAAGGCGCAGCAGGCGCTCTACGACGGTTCACGTGCCGCCCTCATCGACGGCTCCCGCACCGCGCTCGTCCTCGTGTCGAGGGCCGACGTCGCGGCGCTCCGCGAAGCCGAGCGGACTCGCGGCGAGCTCGCCGCGCTTGGGATCGAGCGACAGGAGCTCGTGATCAACGGGCTCTTCCGCGCACAATATGTGGCTGACGCAGTCGCGGTTGCCATGGAGCGGCGAGGCGCCGATGCGATGGCCACCATGCCCGTAGGGCTGCGCGCGCTCGCGCGCACCGAGCTCCCGCTCTTGCCGTTCGGGCTCGTCGGTATCGCAGCGCTGCGGCAGCTCTTCGGTAAGGATCCCTCGTCCGCTGCGCCGGTGACGGCTGCCCCACTCGAAGCGACCGCTGCGCCACCCGCATCTTCGCTCGCTGCGCTCGTGCCAGCGCTCGAGTCCTCCGGTCGCGGCGTGATCATGACGATGGGTAAGGGAGGCGTCGGCAAGACGTCCGTCGCCGTCAACGTCGCCGTCGAGCTCGCGCGCCGCGGGCACAAGGTGCATCTGACTACGACGGACCCCGCCGCCCACGTCCAAGAGACCCTCGGAGGAGCGGTCGACGGCATCCGCGTGAGCCGCATCGATCCCGCGGCCGAGACGCGCGCCTACTCCGAGGAGGTGCTGCGGACTGCGGGCGCGAGCCTGGATTCCGCGGGTCGCGCGCTGCTCGAAGAAGACCTCCGCAGCCCTTGCACCGAGGAGATCGCCGTCTTTCGGGCGTTCGCGCGCATCGTCGACGAGGGCGAGCACGGGTTCGTCGTCATCGACACCGCGCCCACGGGGCACACGCTGCTCCTGCTCGACGCGGCCGAGTCGTACCACCGGGAGGTGCTTCGGACCTCGGGCTCGGCACCCGAGGAGGTCCGACGCCTGCTGCCGCGCCTGCGTGACCCGGCCTTCACCAAGATCCTTCTCGTCACGCTGCCCGAGGCGACGCCCGTGCACGAGGCGGCGGCGCTCCAGCGTGACCTGGAGCGCGCCGACATCCGCCCGTTTGGCTGGGTGATCAACCAAAGCCTGAAGCCACTCAAGGTCACGGATCCGGTACTCGTGCGGCGCCGGGAGAGCGAGGCCCGGTTCCACGCCGAAGTGGCCGCGCTCGCGCCTCGGGTCGCCGTGGTCCCTTGGTCCGCGCCGGCCAAGGCACAGACGCGCCTCGACTTCTTCGCGACAACCGAATCGCCACGCGCGGAGGCGGTGCCGTGACGACGCCGACCTCGACGATGACGTACGCCGTCTCCGCGAGCACGCGCGCCGGTGGCACAGGCTCCGTTCAAGCGCGAACGAGCGACATCGCGTTCGATGGTTCCGCGCAATCCGGCAACGCGCTCCCCGGTCCGGCCGACCTGCTGTGCGCCGCGCTGTCGGCGTGCATCTTGAAGAACGTTGAGCGCTTCTCGCACATGCTCCCGTTCCGCTACGAGTCGGCCTCGATCGAGGTGACCGCCGACCGCGAGGAGCCGCCACCGCGCATCATTCGCATGCACTACCGGCTGCGGGTCGTGACCGATGAGCCCGCGGCGCGCATCGAGCTGCTGCACAAGAACATCCAGAAGTTCGGGACGATCACGAACACTCTCGCAGCCGCGTGCGAGCTGACCGGAGAGATCGAAGCGGTCTCCTCGGGAGGTGCGACGTGACGGCCGACGTGAAGGTCCTCTTCGTCTGCGTGCACAACGCGGCACGAAGCCGCATGGCCGAGGCGCTGCTCCGAGAGCTTGGCGGACCGCGGTTCGAGGTGACGAGCGCGGGCTTCGAGCCGCGCGAGGTCAACCCCCTTGTCGTGGAGGCGCTGGCGCAGATTGGCCTCAGCCTGCCCTCGACAGCGCCGCAGCCGTCTGTGTTCGACCTGTTCAAGGCAGGCCGTCACTTCCACTACGTCATCGGTGTGTGCGACGAGGAGCACGGGCAGAAATGCCCGTTGTTCCCGGGCGTAACGCAGCGCCTGTACTGGAGCTTTCCAGACCCCGCGTCGTTCGAGGGCACGCACGACGAGAGGCTGACGGGGGTGATCGAGGTGCGCGAGGCGATCCGCACGCGCCTCGATGCCTGGCTCAGGTCGCTTCCCGACGCGGCGCGTTCATCGACGACAAGGACCGACTCCCCATGACCAACGCCAACGCCGGGCTGCTCGGCAAGCTCTCGTTTCTCGATCGCTATCTGACGCTGTGGATCTTCGCCGCGATGGGCCTCGGCATCGCCCTCGGCTTCCTCGCACCCGGATTCACGACCGCGCTCAACAGCATGAGCGTCGGGACGACGTCGATCCCCATCGCGATCGGCCTCGTCCTGATGATGTATCCGCCGCTCGCGAAGGTTCGCTACGAGGAGCTCGGCAAGGTCTTCCGCAACAAGCGCGTGCTCACGCTCTCGCTGGTGCAGAACTGGATCATCGGCCCGCTCCTGATGTTCGGGCTCTCGGTCATCTTCCTGCGCGACAAGCCCGAGTACATGCTCGGCCTGATCCTCATCGGCCTCGCGCGTTGCATCGCGATGGTCATCGTGTGGAACGACCTCGCCAAGGGCGACACCGAGTACTGCGCGGGACTGGTCGCGTTCAACTCGATCTTCCAGGTTCTGTTCTTCTCCGTCTACGCGTACTTCTTCGCGACGCTGCTGCCGACCTGGCTCGGGCTCGAGGGCGCGGTCGTGAATATCACCATCGGCGAGATCGCGAAGAGCGTCGCCATCTACCTCGGCCTCCCGTTTGCCGCCGGCTTTCTCACGAGGCGAGTCCTCGTGAGCGCGAATGGACGCGACTGGTACGAGAAGATCTTTGTGCCGCGCATCAGCCCGATCACCCTCGTGTCGTTGCTCTTTACGATCGTCGTGATGTTCTCGCTCAAGGGCGAGACCATCGTGCAGTTGCCGCTCGACGTGCTCCGCATCGCGGTGCCGCTCCTCATCTACTTCGTCGTGATGTTCGCTGTGTCGTTCTTCATGAGCAAGCGCGTGGGCGCGGACTACAAGCAGACCGCGACGCTCTCGTTCACCGCCGCTTCCAACAACTTCGAGCTCGCCATCGCCGTCGCCATCGCGAGCTTCGGCATCCACAGCGGCGCCGCATTCGCGGCGGTCATCGGCCCACTCGTCGAGGTGCCGGTGCTCATCGGCCTCGTGAACGTCGCGCTCTGGGCGCAGCGCCGCTTCTTTCCCAACACAGAGCTACAGGTCGCGGCTCCTGCGTGCGCCACCGATTCACCGACCGCATCGAAAGCCTGATCTATGAGCAACGAAACCACGAGCATCCTGTTCCTCTGCGTCGCCAACTCCGCACGCAGCCAAATGGCCGAGGGGCTCGGCCGAATGATCTTCGGCGACCGCGTCCCGGTAATGAGCGCCGGCAGCGAGCCGTCGAAGGTGAACCCGTACGCCATCGAGGTCATGCGCGAGCTGGGCGTCGACCTCACGGCGCACAGTTCGAAGTCCGTTCAGACGATCGATCCCACGACGGTCGGCACCGTCATCACGCTCTGCGCCGAGGAGGTCTGCCCGGTGTTCCTCGGCAAGGCCCGGCGACTGCACTGGCCGATCCACGACCCGGCAAGCAAGGACCCGTCGATCCCGCGCGAGGAGATGCTCACGCGGTTCCGGACGGCACGCGACACCATCCGCGGCATGCTCGAGCGGTTCGCCGCGGAGGAACGCATCGGGTGAGCGGCGCCGTTGCGTCCTTTCGGCGAGGTTCTCGTCTTGATGGTTAGGAGGCTACGAAGATGAACGAACAGACCAAAGACGAGGTTCGCGCGACGGTACGCGAGCAGTACGGGAACATCGCCCGCTCTACGACAGGGGCGAGCTGCTGCGCGCCAGGGAGCTGCGGGCCCGGGGCGAACGCGAGCTTGGCGCTCGGCTATTCCTCCGAGGACCTCGGCGCGGTTCCCGAGGGCGCCAACATGGGCCTCGGCTGCGGGAACCCGCAGGCCATCGCAGCGCTGAAGAGTGGCGAGACGGTGCTCGACCTCGGCGCGGGAGGAGGCTTCGACTGCTTCCTCGCGGCCAAGCAGGTGGGCTCCAGCGGGCGCGTCATCGGCGTGGACATGACGCCGGACATGGTCACCAAGGCGCGAGCGAACGCGCAGAAGCTCGAGGCGAAGAACGTCGACTTTCGGCTCGGCGAGATCGAGCACCTCCCGATCGCCGACGGCACGGTCGACGTGATTCTGTCGAACTGCGTGATCAACCTGAGCCCGGACAAGGGCGCCGTCTTCCAGGAGGCTTTTCGCGTGCTGAAGCCCGGAGGTCGCCTCGCCATCTCCGACGTCGTGAAGACGCAGGCGCTCCCGGGGTCACTCGAGAACGACGTCGCGGCGCTCACGGGCTGCGTCTCGGGTGCGGCGAGCGTTGAGACCATTCGCGCGCTGCTCCGCGTGGTTGGCTTCGAGAACATCCGCGTCGATGTGAAGGAGCAGAGCCGCGAGTTCATCCGCGAATGGCTGCCCGGCTCGGGCGTCGAGAACTACGTCGCCTCGGCCACCATCGAAGCCGTGAAGCCGGTTGGCGCGAAGTCGTGCTGCGGCCCCTCCTGCTGCGCACCGGAGACCTCGGCATGATCGATCCGGCGGCGCGTGGTGCATGGCGGGACCTCGAAGCGAAGCTGCGGCCGTTCGTCGCGCGCCGCGTGCGCTCGGACGTCGATGTCGACGACATCGTGCAGGACGTCTTCCTCCGCATGCAGCGCGGGCTCGCCGGGCTCCGCGACGAGGAACGCTTCGGGCCCTGGGTCTACCAGGTTGCTCGGAGCGCCATCGTCGACCACCAGCGCTTCGCCGCGAAGCACCGAGTGGTCGACGCCGATGGAAGCGAGGAACAACCGCTCGATGTCGACGACGACGACCGCGCCGTCGAAGAGGAGCTGGCGGGCTACCTTGCCCCCTTCGTTGCGATGCTCTCGTCGCCGTACCGCGAGGCGCTCACGCTGGTCGAGCTCGAAGGCCTGACGCAGAAGCAGGCAGCCGAGATGCTCGGCATCTCGGTCTCGGGCATGAAGTCCCGCGTCCAGCGCGGGCGCGTGCAGCTCCGAAAGGCGCTCGAGGACTGCTGCCACATCGCGCTCGACGTTCGCGGTCGCGTGGTGTCGTGCGAGCCGCGGCCGGATGGGCGCCTCCCGGACGGCTGCTGCGCTTGATGTGTCGAAGGCCCGGGCCTTGGATTCACTTGCACCCGCTGGGACAGCGCCCCAGCGCTCAACAGGCCCTTCGCCGCCCGCGCCCACGCCGTCGCCTGACGCTCGCCGGTCGGTTCGCCACCTGCGTCGGCAGGCATCGTTCGTCGCTCCTGGCGAGCCTTCGCCCCGATGATCAACAGCCTCGGCCCCGTCGCAGGCGCCGAAGCTGTTGATCAACGGGGCCGACTGTTGATCGCCGGGTACGCAGTTAAACGCCTCTCGGCTTCTCTCTCCCCACGGGACAGGAGAGAGAGCGGGAGAGCTGTCCCACGGGGCGCTCACCGAGCTCGCTCGGCGCTCTCTGCGAGCAGGCGCGAGAGCGCCGCTGAGGCACGCGCAGCACGCGAAACGCTCGGAGTTCTGGGTAGAAACGGCGAAGCCCCCTCGGATCGCTCCTTGGGGGCTTCTGTTTACCGACCCTCGCCGTCGGTTGGCGACGAGAGAAAAATGGCTCCAGCTGCTGGACTTGAACCAGCGACCCGGCGGTTAACAGCCGCCTGCTCTACCGACTGAGCTAAGCTGGATTGTCACCAATAGGCGCGACATCCTACTCACCA
>Ga0208458_1002656_pt1 | contig 12878 bp, 9 predicted proteins | sample AD_UKC085_MetaG_FD_184432 | JGI IMG/M metagenome (GOLD analysis project Ga0208458, IMG submission 184432) | Active sludge microbial communities of municipal wastewater-treating anaerobic digesters from USA - AD_UKC085_MetaG (SPAdes) (version 2) | ecosystem: Engineered > Bioreactor > Anaerobic >... | reverse complement strand
GTCTGACTTTCCTTCATAACAGCACTTATTTTTTTATTTATTTCTAAAAGTTTTTCCGGATTTTTAACAGGAATTTCCCCTGTTCCCCTAACAGCAATTGCCTTTAAATTTTTAGATCCCATTACTGCTCCACCACCACCTCTACCGGGAGCACGGTGTCCATCATTAATTGGACATGATATATAGGATAATCTTTCTCCTGCAGGTCCTATTGCTGAGATACGTAGTCTTTGCTCTTTTGTTTCTTCTTTTAATACGCTCCATACTTTTTTTGTATCCATTCCCCAAAGGTGTGAGGCATCTCGGATTTCTACTTTACCATCATTAATATAAATATAAACTGGCTTTTCAGAAATTCCATTAATAAATATGGCATCATAACCTGCTTTTTTAAGTTCAGGTCCAAAGTAACCACCTGAGTTTGCATCATTCCAGCCTCCTGTAACCGGAGACTTGTGAACTATCGTGTACCTTCCTGAAAAAAACGATTTCGTACCAGTTGTAGGTCCTGTAAGAAATCCTAAAATGTTTTCAGGTCCTAAAGGATCTGCCCCTGCCGGCATCATTTCGTAAAGTATTTTTGCACCGAAGCCATAACCACCAATAAATTTCTCAGCTAATTCTTTTGTAAGTATTTCTTCTTTAATTTCGTCGTTTGATAAGTTTACAAACAGCATCTTTCCTGCATAACCGTATAACATTAAATTTCCTCCTTTTTTATTATGTTATAATTTATTATTATCCATCTACTAATGCAGTTTTAAAACCTTCATTGTTTCTATTTATGATTCGTGCAATTGTTGTGCCAATTTCAATAAATATATGAATTAATACTTATTTTTTTCAATATTAATGTGTCAGGTAGTTCATGAAACGTTGAAAACATAGGAGTTTTCTTCTATATTTAAGAAACACTGTATTATAACAATACAAATATTAAAGCAGAAAAAAACAGCAAACTACCATAAAAGCATTCTGCTGTTTGTAAAATTATATTACAATATTTGCTTGTTTCATGTCTTTTCCATATATCAGCATTTTAATCAGATTTTCTAACTGTAAAATATTGTTGCGATATTTCTTACTGTAACATTTTTTTACGTTTGCTTAATTTCGGCGATTCTTCAATCTTTCTGTATAATGTTGGTCTGCTTATACCTAAGCGTTTTGCAGTATTCGTCAAATTCCAATTTTCTTCATTTAGCACAAATTCTATGATTATTTCTTCGCCTGTCTTAAGCAGATTCTTATCATCCCTGGTTTCAATAATATTTGCAGATAATTTACTTTTAAGACTTTTATACTTATAGGCGCTTACAATTTCCCTGGGAAGATTGTTAATTGTAAGTGTTTCTTTATCATTTAGCAAGACTGCTTTTTCTATTACATTTCTAAGTTCCCTTACATTTCCTCTCCAAAAATAATATTTCAAAGCTTCATAAAACTCTGGATCAACTTTAACATCAGGTATGTTTGAATGTTTTTCATTATAATTAATAAAGCTTTCCGCAAGTATGGGAATGTCATCTTTTCTGTCCCTTAAGGGAGGTATCGTCAAATTTATAATATTTATACGAAAATATAAATCTTCCCTGAATTGACCAAGTTCTATTTCTTCAAGCAGGTCTTTTTTTGTTGCAGCAATTATCCTTATGTCTATGGGGATTTCCTTTATGCCCCCAATCCTGGTAATCCTGTTGGATGACAATGCTCTTAAAAGTTTTATTTGAACCTTTAACGGCATGCTGTCTATTTCATCAAAAAAGAATGTTCCCCCGGATGCAATTTCTAACTTGCCAAATTTAATTTTGTTTGATGCTCCTGTAAATGCTCCCGGTTCATAACCGAATAATTCGCTTTCTATTAATTCTGAGGGTATTGCACCGCAGTTTATTGCTACAAAGGGCTTGTTTTTTCTGAAACTTTCATTGTGGATTGAATGAGCGAACAGTTCCTTGCCTGTACCGCTTTCACCGCATATTAAAATTGATGAAGAAGTTCTTGCCGTTTTCTTCGCTAATTCTTTTAGTCTTACCATGTTCTCGCATTCACCGATTATATCATCAAATGTATATACTGCCCTGTTATTAATATTTAAGCGCATATACTTGTTTGTGCTGTCAAATTTATACAGGCGGCAAGCTGCTTTGTTTTCATCAATTGAAAATTGTTTTATGGATGTAATAAAGGATTTCTTTTCATTATTAATATTTAAAACTATTTCTATGTTTTCTATTTCATCATGATGAAGATGCTCTTTTAACTGATTTAGTATATTATGTATACTTTCATGTACTATTATCAAATTATCAGTTGACATTATTTCGAACATGTTAAGAAGTGATTTGTTATAGCTAATTATTTCATTGCCAACAAAATAAATGATTCCTGAGCTGTCGTATTCGATTATATTATTCAGTGTTTGGTTAGATATGGTCAGTTGTGCTACCATTTGATTTATTTGAATTTTATCTTCTATTATTTTAGCGATAGACTGGGCTAGTCCCAATGTTTCTAATGTATGTTTATGGCTTATGATTCCGCCGATATTAATTGCTCCGATTATATTATTGTCTAAGTCATGTATCGGTGCAGCAGAACAGTTATAATTATGGTGGATTTTACAATAGTGTTCTTTACCGAATACCTGCATGGGTGTATCATACTGTAAAGCCAGGCAGATTGAATTTGTTCCTACTATATCTTCTGAACCGCTATATCCAATAGTTTTATAATTTTTTGAAACTGCTAGTACACTTACTATTTTACATTTATTATCATATAGCAAAAAAGATAAATCAAATTCATCAGCAATTTTATGTAATATTGATCTAAATTCATCATCTATAACCTTTTTGGTTGAATCGTAATATTGTACCAGATCTTCTGCTTTAATATAGAGGTTTTCATCAACAGTATAAGGATTAACACCTGCTAAAGCACTGCGGTGCCAGGACTTTAGTATAATAGAAGACACAACATTTTCATCCACAGGCTGATTGTTAATCATCTTTTCCCATTCCAGACCTACGGCTTCCATATCTATTTCTTTTGATTTATCCATTTTACCCTCCCTGTGGGACAGTGGGGACGTATCTAAATTGTCCCGCTTTTTTGGTAAATGGGACACATTGACTGTCCCGACTAATCTGAAGAATTTTTGATGCTTCCAAATTGTGAAAGATATATTTTCAAGGATAATGTTATCATAAATTTATCACAAAGTAAACCCAATGTTATGACACTACCCTCGTCACTTTGTCACAAGAAAGGGATTGTATGATGACGCTGCTCCGTCCTCTTATCATAAAAATAGGACAGTGACGATATGTCCCGCTGTCCAATTAAGTTCATTTATTCTGCTGCTGCAATTACCAGTTTAATGCATTCTTCCACATCAGCCTTATTAAATATTTCTCCTGAGCTGTGGAGGTTTCTTGAAGGTATGGATATTACACCGCTGGGTACGCCTTCTCTTGAAATATGGATTTGTCCTGCATCAGTACCGCCAAATTCCAGGATTTCATACTGGTATTTTATGTTGTTTTTTTCTGCCAGATGTGTCAAGAGGTCTTTCACATCAGAATGAGTTATGAGGGAATTGTCCTTTAATTTAATAGCTGCCCCTCCCCCTAATTTAACATCCATTTTTATTCCGTCAGGACTGTCACCGGTTGCTGTTACATCAAGAGCAATCGCCAGTTCAGGGTCTATGCTGTAGCCTGCAGTTTTAGCTCCTCTGCAGCCTACTTCTTCCTGTACGGAAAATACGTAATATACGTCATTATCCGTTTCAGGATGGTTTTGAAGTGCTTCAATCAATACATAGCAGCCTATTCTGTCATCTGCAGCCTTGCAGATGACACAATCCTTTGTTTCGTAATACTCTGATTTAAATACGCACATATCTCCCGTGCGGAAATTCTTTTTAATGAATTCTTTATCTGTAGAAGCAACATCCAGGAATAATTTGCCTGTTGTGAGTTTTTCCTTGTCTTTTAATTCCTCCTGGCAGATAACCCCTTCAAGTCCATTGTCAAAAACCATGCGAAGTCCCAATAATTCTTTTGCATTCAAACCTCCCACATTGGCAAATCTAAGGAATCCTTTTTCATCCACATGGGTTATAATCAGACCAATCTGGTCCATATGGGCTGAAAATAATATTTTTTTACCGGTGCCCTTTTTTCTTGCTATAAGATTGCCGAGAGGGTCTGTGGTTATTTCATCTGCATAGTCTTTTATTTCATTCTTAATCATTTCGCGAATCATTTTTTCTCTTCCCGAAGGACCGAAACAATCGGATAATCTTTTCATTAATTCACTGTTAAACATTATTATTGCTCTCCTTTCTGGTTTTCAAGAATCACTTGTTTTGCAAGCATATATACACTTTCAATGTCTTTTTTGCTTGCTACGTTAACCGATGAATGTATATATCTGCAGGGAGTTGAAATTGCAACTGCCTTGGCGCCGCTCTTTGTCTTATGGACAGCACCTGCGTCATTTCCTCCTGATGCTGAAGTCCTGTATTGATACATAATATTATTGCCTTCTGCAATTTTTGCAACACTTCTTACAATATCAATATCATATACTGTGGTTGCATCCATCAAGGATAATGCTGCCCCTTTGCCTATGAGGGTTGATTTATCCCGGTCCTCTACCTCAGGCATGTCTGCACAAACGGTTCCCTCCAATACTATCCCAAGGTCCGGCTCCAATTGATATGCAGCGGTTTCAGCTCCTCTTAAACCCACTTCTTCCATAACAGTGAATACACCGTAAAAATCCGCATCCAACTTTTGGTTCATAAGCTCCAGTATAATACTGCAGCCTGTTCTGTCATCCAAAGCTTTTGCTTTTATTAGATTATCTCCGAATTCTACATAACTGGAGTTAAATGATACATAATCTCCTATATTGACTAGTTTTTCTGTTTCTTCTTTAGAGTTTGTACCAATATCGATGTATAATTTATCTATTGGCAGGGAGGACTCTTTTTCCTGGCTGGTCATCAAATGTACTGCTTTTGAGCCGATAACTCCCGGAATTTTATTTTCTCCAACCAGGACTGCCTTTGAATTTAAAACTCTTTGGTCAATTCCTCCAACTGCTTTAAATTTTATAAACCCTTCAGAATCTATGTTTGAAACTATGAGTCCTACCTCATCCATGTGAGCAGCAACCATTATGGTTTTATTTTTTCTGCCTTTATTGTGAGCTATTATGTTTCCAAGCTTATCCACATAAAAATCACATCCCATTTGGGATAATTTATCTTTTATAAAGTTCCTTACTTCATATTCGCAACCTGATACGCCGGAAAGCTCAGTCAATTCTTTTAAAAACATAATACTTCCTCCAAATCAGAATTATCCAGTTCGTTTATGAATCTTGCTATTGCTTTTCCTGTAATTTCCACATCGTATAAATCAATGGTTTCCACTGATGTATGCATGTAGCGAAGAGGTATTGATAAGAGGATGCATGGAATTCCGTCTCTTGATATATGCAATGCTTCTGTGTCTGTACCGGTTCTTGCAGGAACTGCTTCATGCTGCAAAGGATAGTTGTATTTTTTACAGGTTTCAACAAATTTCTTTGTAAGCTTTGCATTCATTCTCCCCCCATATGCAACAATGGGACCTTTTCCCAATTCAGGTGCATCAGGAGGCATATCTGGAGTTTTGCCAAATCCTACATCCAAAACTATTCCTATGTCAGGAGCGATTTTATAGCTGCTTGTTGTTGCACCTCTCATGCCGGTTTCTTCCTGTGCTGTTGCAGTAAAATAAACATTGCTTTTATGGGATATTTTACTTAATTCTTTTGCTGTTTCAAGCAATACTGCAACACATGCCCTGTCATCAAATGCTTTGGCGCTTATGACATTTCCCTGCAATGATAGGGGCTCTCTGTTTACAGTGGCTATATCTCCTATTTTTACTAAGCTTTCAAGTTTTTCTTTTGTGTATCCGGTGTCAATAAAGAGGTCTTTTATTTTATGTGGTTTTGTTCTTTCTTCCTCACTTGTAATATGAGGAGGTTTAATCCCTATGACTCCAAATATATTTTCTTTTCCGTATATTGTAACATCCTGGGCAACCAGGGAAGCAGGATTAATTCCTCCCACTGTAGTGAAGCTTAAAAAACCTCCCTCCAGTATTTTTGTAATCATAAGGCCTATTTCATCAACATGGGCGGCAAGCATTATCTTTGTATCCCTTGTCCCTGTTCTTTTGAAAATATAGCTTCCAAGCTTGTCCTTTTCCAATGTATCTGTGTATGGTTTAAAATATTTTGTTAAAATGTCTCCGTTAATATGTTCAAAACCTGAAACAAAATGGTTTGAGCATACATCAAATAAAAATTCCTTAAGCATTGTCCCTCCTAATCGCAGTCTCCGTTCACCAAAATATTTGCTCCCTTTGGTCGCATATTTTGGGAACTCGTTGTGGTTGACCTACCGCCATATGTTCTTCGCTATAGCTCGAACATCTGGGGTTAGGGCATACAAAAAATGTTAGATCTTTCGACCTAACATTTTAGAAATTACTTTAACAAATCATCCAGGGCGTCCCCTATGGACTCTCCTATGGTGAAGTTTGCATCTTCCGGCTGATAAGTTATCTTTTCGGTGATTTCTTCACCCTTGTCATCTAATATGAATGTCAGGTTAAGGTTTTTGCCTTTCATGTCTATACTTTGTACTTTAGCGTCTTTTATTTCTCCAACCTTAACAACCTGTGCAGGTGTCCTCAATTTTTCATTTGATACCTTTGCAATCGGTATGAAGCAGTCAATGTTGCCATTAGCGTTAACATGTATTCCGTCAAGGAGTATACGTGTTACTTCAACCTGTATTATGTCGTCCTTGTTGAGAGTTTTTGCATAAACATCAAATGGATGCTCGGTCAATTGCTTTAATCCCAAGCCTACTTTTCTGTCTTTACGTGTAATGCTGAGTATTTTTGCTGTTACTTCCTGTCCTTCCTGAAGAACATCCGTTACCTTTTCTGTTCTTGCCCAGTCTAAATCTTTAATGTGGAGCAAACACTCAATGTCATCTACCTTTACGAAGGCTCCGAAGTCAACAATTCTAGTTACCAGCCCTGTTACTGTATCACCCTTTTGGTATTTATCCAGGAATTTTGCCCAAGGGCTCTTTACCGTTGCCTTATAGCTTAAGGAAAGTCTTTTGTTTTCCCTGTCTATACTTTTTACTTTTACATCTATTTTGTCACCGGGTTTTAATACTTCCGACGGATGTTTAATTCTGGTCCATGCTATTTCATTGATATGAAGAAGTCCGTCTATTCCGTTTATTTCTACAAATGCACCGTAATCCTGAAGGTTTTTAACTGTACCTTCATAGACTTCTCCTTCCTGGATGGTTTCCCAAACTTCCTTGTCCTTTAATTCCTTTTCAATCTTTTCAACAGATCTGGAAGTTAAAACCAGCTGCTTTCTCCCTTTTTTGTTCTTTGTTTCTAATATTTTAACCTTCAGATTCTTTCCTACATATTCTGAAGGATCAACATCCCTTTTAATTGATATTTGGTTTCTTGGAATAAAACCCTTAATGCCATTCAATTTTCCGTAAATTCCGTATTGAGATGCTTCAACTATTGGAATTTCAATGATTTCTCCACGGATTCTCTGCTGTTCCAAATCGTCCCAGATTTTCTGTTCTTCCAAGGGTTTTCTGGTCAGTACAACATTTCCGTCCTGGTCTGAAATCTTTACAACTACTGCTTCAATTTCATCCCCTTCCTTCACCATCTCTCTTAAATCAGCAACTTCTGTCATTGAAAATTCATCTCTTGTTATGATACCGTCTGATTTATAATTGATGTTAACAGAAACAGCATCAGGGCTTACATATATTACTGTACCTTTAACCTTTTCACCAGTTCTGATATAGACTACTCCGCCATAATTTTCAAGCAATTCATGCATACTGTCTTTTTTTTCTGTTTGTTTAGTCTCTTGTACCTGCTCCTGCTTTTCTTCTGCTTCCGGTTGTACCGGCTCTGCCTGTTCAGCTGCCTCTACAGGTTCTGCTTCTTCAGCCGGCTCTGCCTGTTCAGCTGACTCTACCGGTTCTGCTTCTTCAGCCGGCTCTGCCTGCTCAGCTGCTTCTACCGGTTCTGCTTCTTCAGCCGGCTCTGCCTGCTCAGCTGTTTTTGCTTCTCCCAAAAGTTCCGGCTTTTCTAAATCTTCAGACTGTTCTGCAATTTCTGCCTGTTCGTTCTTTTCAATCATGTTGTCATTTAAATTTTCCAACATTTCAATAACCTCCTCAATTACCCAGTCAGGAGCCGAAGCCCCTGCGGATACTCCCACAATAGTATTTTTATCAATATAGTTATAAGGTATTTCCTTATAGTTTTGTATCAAGAATGTGTTTTCACACAATTCTTTGCTCAGCTCATACAGCTTTTTTGTATTTGAACTGTTTTTACTGCCTACAATAAGCATAACCGTACATTTTGAAGCAAGAGCCATGCATGCTTCCTGTCTTTTCCTTGTTGCATCACATATGGTATCATGTACAATTATATTAGAAAAATTGTTTATTTCAATAGTTTTTAATATTTCTTCAAAAATATTCAAATTAAATGTTGTCTGGCAGACTAAACAATATTTCTTTGACAGGTCGATGATTTTTTCAAGTTCCCCGGGGCCTTTTATAATATCAGCTTCTTTATTGCACCAGCCTGCTATTCCCTGGACTTCAGGATGGTCTTTGTCCCCCACAATGATTATATTGTAACCGTTATTTTTGAATTCTTCAACTATTTTATGTATTTTTTTTACTTTTACACAAGTTGCATCAACAATTTCAATGTTTTTTTCTTCCAGGATATCATAAATATCCTTTCCCACACCGTGGCTTCTTATTAAAAGCTTTGCATCGTTGTCATCAGGCGGTTCGTCAACAATTACCATTCCTTTTTCTTTAAATTTATCAACAACGTCTTTGTTGTGAATGATTTCTCCATAGCAGTAAAGTTTGCTTTCTTCACTTAGAATTCTGTCTGCTTTTAATACAGCTTGTTTGACACCTCCGCAAAATCCGTTATATTCGGAAATAAAAATTTTCATTTAATACCTTCATCTTTTAATTTATAAATATCTTTTAAAATCTCAATTCCAATTTCAGTATATTTGTCAGAATTAAGCTTACCGGTGTAGTTTTCAAAGTAGTCTTTTTCTTTTCCTATATAAAGCCTTAGCTTTCCTCTGAACTTGTATGGTCCGTCCAAATATACGGGTAATATTTTAACATTTGCTTTATTTGCTATCAAAGCAATTCCTGATTTCGCGTTTTTTTCGTCATACCCTGTCTTTACTCTTGTACCTTCAGGATATATTCCAAGCACCCCGCCGCTGTTTAAAATATTAAGAGAACTTTTTATAGAAGATAAGGAGACACCCTTCCTGTCAACGGGAAATGCACCAAGACTTCTGAAAATATAGCTCCAGAATTTGCTTTCAAACAATTCCTTCTTGCCCATGTAGTGAATCTGGCGCCTTGTTGATATGGCCAGCATCACCGGGTCAATCATGCACCTGTGGTTTCCACAGACTATTAAACCGCCTTTTGTATTGTCAAGATTCTCTTTATTATAAACTTTAAAGTCAAAGATAATAAATGCAATTATCCTGCATACAAACACTGCTATTTTATAAAACATTATTTCCTCCGATATATCCTGCAATAGTTTTTGTCACTTCTGATAAGTCCATTTTGGTTGTGTCGATTATTATTGCATCTTCTGCCGGTTTAAGGGGAGAAAACTGCCTTTTCGAATCATTTTCATCACGGTCTATCATATCCCGTAGAACATTTTCATATTCAGCATTAATATTGCCTGCTATCAACTGTGCATAACGCCTTTTTGCCCTCTCTTCCAAGGATGCGGTTATGAAAAATTTGTAATCGGCATCCGGAAATACTATTGTGCCGATATCGCGGCCTTCCAACACAGCATTTTTATCTGCAGCGATTTTTCTCTGGATTTCAACCATCTTTTCTCTTACAATTTTCAGGGCGGATACTTTTGAAGCAGCAATGGATATTGTCTCCTCCCTTATTTTGTTTTCAACGTTTTCACCATCTAAGAATATCTTGTTGTCATAGTAGGAAATATTGGTTGTTTTAAGCATTTCTTCAATTTCAGCTTCGTTTATAACCAGATTTTTTTTATATGCCTTATATGCAAGAGCCCTGTACATAGCCCCTGTATCGATGTACTCAAATCCAAGTTCTTTGCTTAATAGTCTTGCAACAGTGCTTTTTCCGGCTCCTGACGGTCCGTCTATTGCGATTATCATTTTGTTTTCCTTTCTTAGGCCATGGACAATGTTTATATGTTTATTTCAACACTTTAACATTATATTACATAAAACAAAATATAACAACAAAAACTTTTGGGGACATTTCACCTGCGGCAAACACTTAAACAGGGGGACATTCCTTCTTTCCCAAAGACTATCACAAAAGAAGGTGTGTCCCCCTGCCGCTAAACAAAGATGTGTATCCATATATTAATTCACGCAGTCTCATTCGCCAAAAGATTGCTCCCTCTGGCTGCATATTCGGGAACCCATGCGAATGCCATACCACTGTTTTTTCTGCATTTAAGCTGTAAAAATAAGATTAGAACAACTAAAAGTTCTGATACATGCTGTTGTTGTCCCAGAGTTTTTCCAATATATTATAATATTCAACTATTTCTTCTTTTTCTTTCAAGCTGATGTTAATTATCAAATTATTAATTATTGTCATGGGAACAACCAGTGAGTCAACAAATGATACAATATTGCTCTTTCCCAACAGGGATGCATCTGCCAGAGAGTAGGCCGGAGATTCTTCGGTATCGGTTATAGCAACTATTTTTACACCCTTTTCCTTGACAAATTTTGCTGCATCAATTGTTGTCTTTGAATATCTGGGGTAACTTATAATAATCATTAAATCATTATCTTTAACTCTTATGATTTCCTCATACAAGGAATTGACTCCGCTGTTGTTAAGTACTTTGACATTGTCCAAAATTACGTCCAGATAAAAGCCCAGATAGTTTGACAGTGTTGAAGAAGTCCTAAGCCCCAGTACAAACACCCTGTTTGCATTTAAAATCAGTTCCGTTGCCCTGTCTAATGCTCCCATGTCAAAATGCTCAAACAAAAATCGCATGTTGTTCATTTCATTTTTTAAAATCTTTTTATGAATCTTTAACTTGTCATTAACATCAGCGTCAAGACCTATTCTCTGAACTGCAGTAAGCTTGTTTTTTATTAAAACCTGTAAAGCCTTCTGCATTTCCGGATATCCTGAATACCCCAGGGATGATGCAAATCTAACAACGGTTGATTCGCTTACGTCTACCCTGTCCGCTATTTTTGCAGCAGTCATAAATGCGGCCTTATCATAGTGCTCAATAATAAACTGAGCTATCAGCTTTTGCCCTTTGCTGAATTTGTGAAAGTTATTTTTTATTTTACTCATTAAATCACTGTTCATAATAACCTCTTACTAATCTTCTTCCTTCCTCAAATGCTTCTATGTTCTTTTGAGTTGTCATAGGAGGAACCCTTTCAGTAATGGACTGTATCATAATATTCTTATCAATTGTGTCTTCCCCTATTAATTCATAAATCGCACCTAATGAAATTATATTAGCCACCATTGATGTTTCAAATTTCTCCTGTGAATTTTTCAATATAGGAAGTTTGTAAACCTTAGCCGTATCCTTTCCCGATAATTTGACATAATCGTCAACTATCAGTATTCCATCCTTATCCAGGTATTCGATATATTTGTCGTATGCACCTTGAGTAAGGGAAAGCAGGATGCCGGAGTTGTTTATTTTGGGATAATTAATTTCTTCATTGCTTATTATTACTTCAGCCTTGCTGGCACCACCTCTGGCTTCAGGTCCATAGGATTGTGTCTGTATTGCATTTAATCCTTGTTCAATTGCAGCATCTGCCAATATTATGGAGGCTAATATAACTCCCTGACCCCCTGAACCGCTTAATCTAATTTCATGTTTTTTCATTTTTTCCCCCTATTCTTTTAACATGTCGATAATTACTTGATAGCTTTCAATATATTCAGGTTGAGGATTGTTGTAGAATTCTCCAATCAAAATTTTGAAAATACCTTTTTGCGGGTCTTTATCAACTAACTTTTTATCAATGCAGTGTTCTTTGAAAAATGTATGCATTTTTAAGGGATTGCCCTTTCTGTTATTTCTACCGTAATATGTTGGGCAGAGACTTAAGCCTTCTATAAAAGAAAATCCTTTATTTCGTATTCCTTTTTCTACCAATTTTTGCATAAGAACCGCATGATAAGCAGTAGCTCTGCCTACATATGTAGCTCCTGCCCCCTGTGCCAGGCTGCAAAGGTCAAAAGGTTTGTCTATATTACCGTAAGCAGCAGTGGTTGCAAAATCGCCAAAAGGAGTAGTAGGCGAAGATTGTCCTCCTGTCATACCATAAATGTTATTATTGAAAACTATTGTAGTTATATCAATGTTTCTTCTTGCGGCATGAATGAGGTGATTGCCCCCGATAGCAGAGCTGTCTCCGTCCCCCATTATTACAATAACATGCAGTTTCGGATTTGCCAGTTTTATGCCTGTTGCAAAAGCCAATGCACGTCCGTGTGTTGTATGCAGGGTGTTAAAATCCAGGTATCCGGGAGCCCTTGATGAACAGCCGATGCCCGAAACTATTACAACTTCATCTTTATTAAGCCCTAGCTTTTCAATAGCTCTTACGACCGTGTTGGTCAATGTCCCGTGTCCGCATCCCGGGCACCAAATATGGGGCAGCCTGTTGACGCGGTAGTATTCTTT